>Ga0098058_1000455_pt1 | contig 13610 bp, 16 predicted proteins | sample 19_taG_FD_75061 | JGI IMG/M metagenome (GOLD analysis project Ga0098058, IMG submission 75061) | Marine viral communities from the Subarctic Pacific Ocean - 19_ETSP_OMZ_AT15317 metaG | ecosystem: Environmental > Aquatic > Marine > Oceanic | place: Pacific Ocean | collected 2015-01-19 | reverse complement strand
GTCCCTGAATCCATCCCGAAACTAAAATCAGCACCCATATTTGGGTTTTTACCCTAGAACCACGCCAATATGGCGCATATTTGAGACATTCTGTCACAGGGGCAAGCCATGGAGCCATACTATCAGGATTCACTCTGTACCATCTACCATGCTGACTGCAGAGAGACTGTTACCCAAATATCAGCAGATGTCCTAATCACTGATCCACCCTATGGTGTAGGATTCAGCGGCAAATCTGCAAAAGAACGGGGTGGATGTGTAAAAAAAATCAGTGGTGGGTACTGCTTTGACGATACTCCCCAATATATTGCAAACACTGTTGTTCCAACTGTCACCTGCTTGATTGGCAATTTAAAAAGGGCAGCAATAACACCTGGAACTAGGTGCATGTTTCTGTATCCAACACCATCTGATGTTGGATGTTTTTATAGCTCAGCAGGGACAGGCTTGGGTAGGTGGGGGTTTACATGTATGCAGCCTATTTTATTTTATGGAAGTGATCCATATTTTGAACATGCAAAAGGAGCCAGACCAAATAGCCTTGGTCAATCATACCCAAATGATGCAAATAAAACAGGTCACCCATGTGCAAAACCCTTTCCAATGTGGAGATGGCTTGTTAACAGGGCATCATGGGATGGAGACATCATCCTCGACCCATTCATGGGCTCTGGCACCACCCTCCGAGCTGCCAAAGACCTGGGCAGAAAAGCTATCGGCATTGAGATTGAAGAGAGATACTGTGAGATAGCAGCAAAGAGATTGGCTCAAGAAGTCCTGCCCCTGTGATAGAGTATAGACATGGCAAAACCAATACCAGGCACACCAGTCAGGCTGACCACTCCAAAGCAGACAGGCTCTGGCAGGTGGTTCATCAGGGTCAAAAATGATGCTGGCAAGTGGTTTGGCAGAACCTTCAAGACACAGGCTCTGGCAACATCCTTCTATGAGGAAAACCTCTCCAAAATTCCACAGCCCACTGTGACATCTGCCTCTCTCTCTGATGAATTCAGAAAGTACGATGGTTCCCCCTTGTGGTGGTCAGACCTCCTTGGCTGGACTGCTCACAGGCTGGTCCATGCAGAGAGAGGCAGAGAGTGTGATGAGATTCGAAGAGACCTCCTGGCCATTGCCACTGCATCCAGGGGAGTGAAGTCTCTGATTGATGTCTCTGCCCTGGAGGCCAGGATGGTGGAGATTGAGAAAAAGCAGAGGGAAGTTGCTGCAGCTCGGAAACATGGACTGGGCACCAGGGGAGATATCAGGGTGGCATGATGGAGCCATACTATCAGGACTCACACTGCACCATCTATCATGCTGACTGCATGGATGTACTACCACATCTGGAGCCTGTTGATCTGGTGCTGACTGATCCTCCATATGGTCTAGGATTCCCATATCTGGGATATGATGACTCCAGGGACAATTTAATAGAGTTGATAGACAAAACAATGCCTGTGCTTTTGCAGATGTCAAAAAGAACAGCAGTTTTGTGTGGCCCCACACAGGTGAATTTGTATCCAGAGCCAACTTGGATATGTGCAATAACGTGGAAAACAACAATCACTTTTGGCAAATATGGATACTCACAATGGATGCCAGTCATGTTGTGGGGCAAAGACGTTGATGGTTTTGGCAATGTAAATGGCATCACCAAGGCAGACGTTAAAAACCTTAAGCAGGGTGGTGATGTTGGCAGTGGGAGGTCAAGTCTTGAGAAAAAGCATACCTGCCCCAAGCCATTGTCAGTTATGAAGTGGTGCTGCCAGCGTTTTTCTGATGATGGCAATGTGATCCTTGACCCATTCATGGGCAGTGGCACCACCCTCAGAGCTGCCAAAGACCTTGGCAGAAAAGCTATCGGCATTGAGATTGAAGAAAAGTACTGTGAGATAGCAGCAAAGAGACTGGCTCAAGAAGTCCTGCCCTTTGATGCAGTAGGCTAACAGTGCATGTCCCTTGGTCTCCTCTCCAGGCTCACCATACTCGAAAGCCAGTATGATGCAGACTGCAGGTATGAAGACCTGGCAGTGGAATTTTACTGTGTAGAGAGGACCAAGGAAGGAAAGCTAAAGGAGACTGGAGAGGTCTCCCCTGTGTATGGAGGGAGGTGGGACACAGAGGCTTTTTGCCATGTGCCTGACCCTGAAGACCTCCAGGTACTGAGACTCCCCTGCTCAGAGCCACAGCTTAGAGCCATCCTGACAGACAAGCCAAAGGCAGAGCTGTCAGGTGGCAGAGGTGGTGGCAAGTCAGAGGGTGGAGCCCTCAGATGTCTCCGCTATATTGCAGAGAGGCCATACGAAAATGGGAGGGTGATTAGTCCCACCATGGATCTGGTGGAGGTGGTCAGGTCAAAACTCATCAGCATGATTCCATCCCACTGGCTGCTGCCAGGTAAAGAGGGAGTCAGACTTGGGCCACAGCCCCTGCTGAGATTTGTGCATGGGGTGGTGGTCCAATTTCGCTCGACTAACAATCCAGATTCACTGCGCTCCTGGGGAGGTGGCTGGACACATGTAGATGAAGCACAGGATGTGTCCACCTATGCTCTTGATGTGGCATGGCCATGTCTCAGAGAGACTCCAGAGCCCAGGCTCTGGATGACCCTGACCCCTAAACCTGGTGAGCCCTTTGATAGACACAAAGTATATATTGAATCTCAGGAGGTCTGTGAGTGCATTGCATTCAGTAGCTACACTAATCCCTTCGTGTCTCCCAAGGTCCATGAGATAAGCCAGCAGGATGGTGGCATGTCCAAAAGGACCTATAAGATTGAAGTGGAGGCAGACTGGGACACAGTGGCCGAGATAGCCTCAGAGGAAGAGCTTAAGCCAGTCTTTCCTTCATTCAATCGGGCAGTCCACAAGTGGAGACCATCAGGCACAGACTTTGGAGCTGACATCACTAATAGGCTCATTGCCAAGAGTGGCAAGGTGGGGCAGATGGCTCGCTTCTCCTGGAAGTATATCGCAGGGGTGGACCCCAATAAGTCAGTGCCCAATTACTGCACCATCTGGAAGGTCTACAGGGGCATCTCAGGAGGGGCACCAAGGTGGGTAGCCTGGGACATCATTTGGTCAAAGGGCCACTGTGGCCACTTGGCCAGAGTGCTCAAAGACAATGGCTACCACCCCAGAGAGACTCTCATCATCCCTGACTTTTCTGCCAGGTATAACAAACTGGGTATGCTCAAGGCTGCCATGCAGCTCATGAGGGAGGAGGGATACTATGTGGTCAACAGGCCAAAGAACCCAAAGAGGAAGAATTCCATTGAAGATGTAGAGAGCAAGTTAGACCCTGCCAAGGGGCCACCTCTGATGTTTTTCAGGTTGCCCCAATGTGATGTCTTGGCCGATAATCTAGAATCTGTGGTATGGGATAAGATGGGCAATGGATTTGATAAGTCAGTCAGGCCAGACCCTGTTGACTCTGCTAGATATCCTGTATCATTTTTCAGCCCTGCTCAGAGGGCTCCCAGGGTGAGGGGTATAAGTGTAGGTTAATGCCAGACTTTACGATCACACATAGAGACTATCAGAGATACTATAAACGCTGGAAGATGGCTTATTGCTTCTTCAAAGGTGGTATCCATGTCTCAGAACCAGACTATGATGTGTCCACTATACGGTACCTCACCAGGAGGGATGCTGACTCCTCTGGAGGACTGGACCCAGAAGAGTCCCTCCAGTTGTCTGACTTTGATGTACAGAGCAGCCCCTCTCAGTCATTCCTTTGGAAGCATGAAAGGGAGACTGTTAACGAATATTCAGATAGGTCCAGAAGGCAGATAAACTGGCCAGTCTTTCAGAAGCTGGTCAACACTTTTGTCTCTGGCATCCTCAGGGCAGACCCCACAGTGGGAGACCCAGGAAAGGAACTGTCAGACCCTTGGAGGTCTTATGTTCAGGATGTGGACTTAGCTGGCACTCCCATGTCTACATTTCGTAGGAGGGCCCTGGCCCTGGCCCTGTGTTTTGGCAGGGTCCATGCTGTTACTGACAGGCCTCCTGGTGATGTGATGCCACTCAACAGGCTGCAGCAGGAGACATCAAAGCAGAGGGCATATAGTTACCTGGTCACTCCGCTCAATGTGACAGACTGGCTGCTGGATGATTATGGTCAATATGTCTGGGTGGTGATTAGAGAACCAGAGCCAGATACAAGGGCTCCAGGCAGACCACAGGCAGACTTTAAGTGGCAGTATAGAGTCTGGTACAAAGACTCCTGGGAGCTGTGGAGGTCTACAGATACAGAGGGTGAATACGTTCAAGCAGATGGAGCAGAGCATGATTTTGGCAGAGTGCCAGTCAATACCCTCTATGTGACCAGGGAGGGTGAAAATCCCTGCATGGCTGCAGAGTCTCCACTGTCAGACTTCCTTGACCTGAATAGACATGTGCTTAATAAATTCTCGGAGCTGGATGAGACTGAGAGGTCACAGACCTTTGATATCCTTCTGGTCCCTGGCGAGGGCACTGGAGCCCTGGAGCTGGGGCACTTCAGGGGAATGACATTCAATGGTGAGAGTGGTGCTAAACCAGACTATATCTCTCCCAATCCACAGCATGCATCAGGCAAGTGGGACAGAATCTCTGCTCAGATGTTCACCATGCGACAATTGGCCAGCACTGGCAGGGGAAAGGCTGAATATAGCAAAGAGGAGAGGTCTGGAGATGCCATCATGCTGGAGAGTGCAGACCAGCAAAACCAGATGGCATCCTGGGCATCAGCAGGGCAGGACTTCGAAGATGGGCTCTACCGAAATGTTGCCTCCTGGGAGAACATCAAAGACAATGTGCCACAGTCCAACTGGTCAAGGAAGTTTGATGTTAGAGGGCTGATGACCCAGGTTAATGAGGTTATGACCCTTGCAAAGGTCCCTGGTGTGACACTGGAGGCATCAGCAGCTATGGCAGCTCCATTGGTGGACAGGAAGCTGCAGGAGCATGGGCTAGCCTTTGATGCTCGGAAGATGATTACTAATGGCATTGTAGATCTGGCCATAGATGCTTCAGAGGATGCAGAGTCTACCAATGCACTCCTGGAGACTGTTGGTGGCATCGATGCCATTGTGAGGCTCAGTCAGGCAGTGTCAGAGGGCACCCTTGATAGAGGCAGTGCCATTGCTATCCTGGTCAATGTCCTGGGCATTGATTCAGCAGTGGCCAATCAGATGGTGACTGATAACACATCAGGGGCCACTGTGGAGGTGGTGCAGGAGGATGCTGATGTCAGTGATACGTGATATGTACTGCACTCAGTGTGAGACAGTGCAGGAGACCATCTCTGATGTATCTGCACTCTTGGAGTGCCATACATGCAGTAAGAAGACCCTCCACAAGAATGTGTGCAATGGTGGGACCAAGACCAGATACAGATGTCAGGACTGGCCTTCTGACCCTGCATACTACAGGGGCCAGACCTCCAGTACTTCTCCCACTTGCCATGTGCATGATGAGGAGACTGGGGAGGAAACTCCCAATGTAGATAGACACACTGGCCAGAGGATGGACAGTGACTCGCGTTTTAGTGTAGACAGCAGGGCAGAGAAACGTGATAGGATAGAGCACGATACTGACAGAAAACGAGGCACCCTGCCTTTGACCATTGACCAGGGGAGTCATGCCAGATAATGACACACCTACTGAGGGTGAACAGACTCAGGCAGCCACACAGGCTGACAGCACTAGTGATAGTGGGATGTCAAAAGTGGACTTTGAATCCAGAGCAAAGCAGATTAGGCTGACTGAAAGACGCAAGTTTGACAAGAGGCTTCAAGAAGCTGTGAGTGCTGGTATTCAACAATTTAGGGATGATGAAGGTCTTGATGATGATGCTCTTGAGTCCCTCAGAGGCAGAGACCAATCTGCTGCTGAACTGAGGAAAGCCAAGGGCTCTGCCACTAAGGCGCAGAGGGCATATGAAGCACTGGAAGGCAAATACAAAAAAGTCTACAGTAAGCTCTCCAATGCCCTCACCAGAGATGCCGTTATCTCTGCCGCTGCTGGCAAGGCTGTCAATCCCACAGATGTCTGGCTGCACTTGCAGTCGAGTCTTAGACTGGAGGATGACCTCTCAGTGTCCATCTTGGATGGAGAAGACCCGATAGACATCACAATGGATGAAGCTGTTGACAATTTGTTAGCCGAGAATAAGCACTTGGCGTTATCCACTGGCACTCCAGGAGCAGGGTCAAGACCCTCTAATGGAGAGGGCACAGAGGCATCTGGACACGATTTGTCCACTCCCTCTGGTAGGATGGCGTTTTTGAAAGAGCAACTTGGCTGAAACTGGAGAATAGATAATGCCCCTCACTACCACATCTGGTGCAAATGCTATCAGGGAAGCCTATCAGCCTGGTTTTGTTGAAGCTGTGTACCGTAACAATTCTTTACTGGGTCTCTTCCCTGCTCCTGAGGGTGCAGTGGGTGACACTAATGTGCGTTGGAAGGTTAACTCTTCTGGCCAGACTCCTGAGATCTTTACCGAGGGTCAGGCACAGCCCGTAGCTGGCAATCAGACATACACTAATGCTGCAGTGGCGTGGAATTACTTTCGCGGCATGGTGCAGGTTACTGGTCATGCCAAGGATGCTTTGCAGTCTGCATGGCTTCCTGCTGTAGAGGAAGAGATGACCCTGCTGATGCAGGACATTATTGACCTCATCACCACCACTACCATGTCTGGGACCAATGGTCTTGAGACCATGGTGGATTCTACCACCACCTATGCTGGCATTGCTCGAGGAGCTGCTGCCTACTGGGAGAGCACTGAGACTGCTGTCAGTGGAGCCCTGGCCACTTCCGATCTGCAGGACATTGATGAGGCTATCAGGGATAATGACAAGGGTGGTAATCCTGGTCTGATTCTGTGCCCCTGGAACCAGAATACAAACATCTACAGGCTGACTGGGACTCCCTTTGTGCAGCAGGGTCCTGTTACTGATAAGAGCCCTGGAATGCTGGTGCAGTCCTTTAATGGCTCTAATATTGTGCCCCTTGGTGACTTTGCTAATACAGTCATCATGTTCCTGGACATGACTCCTGGTAAGTGGGCCCATGTGGTTATCCGAGACTTTGAGGTGAAAGACATGGGCCCCTCTGGTGACAGTGATGTCATGCAGGTGAGTACTGGTCGTATCCTCATTAACAAGAGCCCAAAGCTTGATGGCAAGCTCACTGGCGTTACCGCTTAAGGAGAAGAGAGATGGCTCTTACTGTTGCTGTTATCACTGAGGCACTGCTGCCTGGTGGTGCTAAGATTCTCAGGGGCACGTTTACCCTTGATAGCAATTATGTCACTGGTGGTGAAACGATGGATCTATCTGACTACCTCAAGTCTAGTGTGGTCCCTACTGTCATTTGTGGAAATGATGGTGGTTATGTTCTGGAACATGACCAGGGCACTGCTGCTGCTGGCAAGGTCATTGCGTACTACAATGATGTCAATGCCAGCACCAATGCTGCCCTGGTGGCTGTTGCTCAGAATGCAGACCTGAGTGCCATCAATTCCACATTTGTGGCAGTGGGTCAGGCATACTAAGTTCAAGTCTGTGTCAGCTACATGGGTTCCCTCTGTGTCTTTCCCCCACTACAGGGAACCCATGTAGCATCTTTAAGGGGCAAGCATCATGATTCAAGTTGAGAGAGATAGCAGGACTGCAAAGCAGGGATATGTTGTGCCAGAGGGTCTCTTCTCTGGGGCTTCACAGTTTCCCTCCAGGCCAGACCTGAGAGACTATGTACTGGGTGAGCTGGTCAAGATGGCTGCTGAGAAAACTCTCAGCATCACCCATCTGCATAATCTACATCCTGCTGTCATGGAAGCTGCTGGCATGTGCATTCTGGGGCAGGCCTTTGATGAGCATGCCATTGGTGGCCCACAGATGGTCACTGGCCAGGATATCCCTGATGAACTGATGGACTATCGAGTTACCATCAGAGGCAGGGAGGCCAAGAAAGACTATGCAAAAATGGGAGAAGATCCCGACATCAAGACCATTAACAGTCCTCTTGTCAAAGATGGCAAGTGGGTAATCAGATGGAAGGTGGAGAGGGCTCCCATCAAAGATGGTCTCAAGGCTGTAGAGAGGGCCAACACCAGGACTGCAGCCCAGACCAGATATGAGGATGTCTGGCACTCCACAGGGGAGACTGAGGCCACTCTGAGGCTCAGGGATGCATGGAAGGTCCTGCATCAGTATGGGATGCACTGCAAGAATGCTCCTACTCAATCGAGGAGAGACAGTCACTGGAGGTATGTAGAGGTCAGACCCTCTGGCATCTCTGCTGATAACTGGCATGGTGCAGAACCAGTGAAGGCCAAAAGGGGCAGACCAAAAGGTAGCTGATGAGTCTTCCAGAACATCTGCTCTATAATGTTGGTGGCACTGTCACCATCAATCTTAACAATGTGCCCACTACTGCATCTGTTAGGATTATTGATGGTGATGGCACTGAGCAGGTAGGCACACTATCGGCCACTGTCAGCACTGTGGACACTGTGACAAACACAGCAGCCACCAGAGGTGACAGGGCCATCAATGTGGTCTCCAATGTGGGCATGGGCAATGGGACCAGGGTTATGCTGATGGATGACCCTGAAGAAGCCCTGGTCAGGAAAGTGGATGGAGCCACTGTCCACCTCAGGTCAGAGCTGCACTATGACCATGTTAGTGGTGCTGGTGTGGAGGGCACTGTTGTTGCTGTGCCTATCAACTCCACACAGGCTTCCTCCTTGTTCTTTGATGGACATGCAGAGTGGAACATTGATGGTGCTGTGTATGATTACACTGCTGTTGAATGTACCAAATATCCCATGAGGAGACATGCCACCATCCAAGATGTCCTGGATGTAGAGGCAGCCTGGTATCAGCTCAAAGACCCATCACTTGATGTAGAGAGATGGTTAGACCTGGCACATCAGAGAGTGCTCAAGGATATTGGAGCCAAGAGTAAAGAATTGAGAGTCAGAGTCTTCCCTGCATCCACAGCCTTTAGACATGCCACTGCTCTTGCAGCCCTGACCCTGTTTTATATGAGGCAGCCTGGGAGTGATTTTCAGGACCTTTACAGAACCTTTAAAAAGGAACTGGAGCAGGAGCTATCCAAGATGATCCCCCTGGAACCAAGGGATGCTGACCAGGATGGTGCTGTAGAGGCTTCAGAGAGGCAGGGCATGGGCACAGTCAGACTGGTACGGTAATGGCCAGTCAGGCTGACAAGGTGAGGAGAAATATCATTTGGCACATTGCTGGTATTACTCCCACCTCAAAGATCTCTGGCAGGTTGTTTGTTCACCAGAACAGACCACACCAGAGGCCAGCAGATATGTCATCAGGGACCACCAGGAGCTTTTATGTTCAGTGGCTTTCCTCTGGTCCAGTGCTGCAGACATCTCAGATGTACCAGAGAGAGAGAGAGCATCTATATGAGGTGGTGGTCTCTTACTCCAATAAGAGAGGTCTGGATGATACATTTGACATGATGCTTCAGGACTCTTTTGATATTGTCTCTCTGCTGAGAAATGATGATTCATGGACTGGCTACTCTGATGCTGAATCTAGTACTGCTATCGGATTAAGAAACAGAGTGGTAGAATCAGATGTCTTTGAGGACAGTGGAGAAAATACATTCTGGCTCAGACAGCAATGGCGCTGTCTGGTCCTAGAGGTGGAATAAATGGCAGGTAGCCCTTCTGCTCTTCGAGAGCTTAGATATAGGTCATCCAGTGCTCTGAAGACTAGCTTTCAGAATGCTGCAGCAGCCTACTGGAATACAGACAATGCAGAGAAGCTGGAGATCACAGCCTATGATGCTAGTGGGCTGGTGCAGGAGGGGCTGGAAGATATCACCCTCCAGACTCGAAAGCACTCCAAGGGCAGCCCCACTGTGGGGCTTGCCAAGGGTAGTCTAAAATTTAGCACTTACCTGCAGGGTGCAGATAGTGGCATTGACATTGGCCCTGGCTCACAGCTCCTTAACGTGCTCATGGGCAACCTGCAAGCCACTGCTACTGCCAGGACTGCAACAGTGGGAGCCAACAGCACCACCACTAACATCAACATTACTGGTGTTAATGGGTATGTGGTGGCTGGTCAGGCTGCCCTGTGTGGGGTCCGTAATGATGGCAAGGGCATGGGTGAGGTAAAGCCCATCAATGCTGTAGGAACTGACTGGATTGGCCTGAGTATCGCCACCAATGCAGCCCTGGCATCTGGGGACACAGTGGCCTTTTCAGATACTGCCTACTTCGATGAAGACCAGGCACAGGAATATTTGGAGGTCACATCCATTGGTCATGCCACTGCAGACCAGAGACAGGCTCATGGAGCTGGCATCTTCGCCCTGACCATGGGCCAGGGTGAGAGACCCTCCATTGATGTGGATGTTGCAGTGGCTGACCACAGGCATGTGCCCACATTGGAGAGGTCTTCTTTTACCAGTGGCACCAATCCCTCTGGCAATGACCCAGCATTCTCAGGGGCCATTGGTCTCATCCACATTGGTGACCATGGAGATTCCACCAGGACACAGAGAATGGGTGGAGACATCACCTTTGACCCTGGCCTGGTCCTGCAAGAGAAGATGGACCCTGCTGGTCCCAGTGGTGTTGGCGAATATGTCAAGATGCCCTCAGTGCCTAGCCTGGAATTGTCTTTGTACTATGATGAGGACATGGATGGTTTGGCCTCTGACTATAACTCTGCCACTGCCAAGACTGCTCTAATCCAGATGGGTCATGTGCAGGGCAAGTGTGTAGCCATTGAGCTGCCCAAATGCTATCTGGACAATCTCCCTGATGATGGAGACCTCAATGGCCTGATGGCTGTAAAGGTCACCTTGCATGGTGATGAAGACTTCATCGATGGCTCAGACATCAGGTCTGCTGCTGGCAGAATTCACATGTTGTAACCTACCTACAAAGGGGCAAATGAAATGTTCATTATCCAGAAGACTGGCATCAGGAAAGTAGTCATCGCCTGTGCCATAGAAGTTGAAGATGCTGATGGTGGTACTCAGTCTGTGGCAGTGGTAGACCCTGCTGTGGATGTGGAGCATGATGATACTGATCTGATTGCATACAGAGACTCATTCTTTGATGCCAAACATCTCAAGTTCAAAGATGGCGAAGAGCCCTCCTGGTTTAGTATCCAGCCCCTGACCAGGAGACAGAAGGAAGCTGCTGATGAGATGATGCCCAGGAAGAGGGCAGCATGGGACATCAGGGCAGGGCTCATTGACTGCCACCTCAGGTATGTTGACAGCGATGGACAGACCAAAGATGTCCAGCAGCCTGAGAGGCTCAACAATGGCAGACTGGGCAAGATGGTCACAGAAGGATGGATGGATAAAGTCAACTTGCCATCCGAGCTGCTGCATGCTCTGTCCTATATGGTGAGGCATATCTCAGAGGCCACAGTCCCTTTGTCCAGTGGCTCAAGCAAGGAGTCTGGGGGGTAACTGCTGCCAGGAGTGGCAGGGCTGGAACCAAGGTTGTTCCTCACCCTAATGACTGCACATCTTGTCTGGGCCCACACTCAGCAATGACTGACATTGAGTATGAGTTTTTTGGATGCCCTCACATGGACTATGAGGGCAGGAGCAAAGCTGTATTTACCAATGGGGCTGATGAGCCTCCCTGGTCTGCCACTTGCCCCAGATACTTCTATGAGACCCCTCTGATGCAGTCCCTGTTGTCAGACCTCAAGGATTATAGGAGGGGTGCAATGGGTGATGTGAGGGACTTGTATGATGTTCACCTAACTGCACTCCGTGTGTTAGACTCTGAGATGACTATATGGGAATCTGAGAATGACAAGAAGGTAGCATCATGGGCGAGAGGCGACATCAAAGCACCAATAGGCAAAAAGTAATTGCCAGGGTGAGAGCCACTCTGGATGGCTCCAGGGGCATTAGGGCACAGATAGGAATGAGGTCAACAGCTCCATCCAGGGAACCCAGGTTCGGCAAGAAAGCATCTCCGAGGTCTGCTGGTGAAAACCTTATGATCTACAATGTTCAAAAGAAGAAGAGAAGAAACCCAGTAGTTACAAGGAAGGCCCAAGATAGAAAGATAAATGAAATATGGATGGATGCCATCCATAGCTTGATGAAGGGTGAGAGGGGTGCCCTTGATAGGGGTGGTGTTAAGGTGGGTAAGAGATTGGTCAGGATTATCCACCAGAACATTGATGCTGGTACACACATCAGGGGCAAGATGAAAAAACTTGAACCCTGGTATGACAATCTCAAGAAAAGGAAGTGGGGCAATTTCCCAATACTGGAAGCATCAGGGCAGCTAAAGAAGGCTTTCAGATTTGACATAGCGAGACTCTAATGGCTTCTCCTCTTGGTGGTGGCATACCATCAGACAAGATTATTACAGAGTGGGTGTTGGATGCAGAGGGTCACAAGGGTGATCTAAAGAAACTTGCCAGAGCCTATAGGGCACAGGCTAAACATGAAAAAGATTTAGCCTTCATTAGAAAAAAACTTGATGGGACCACTCAGAAGGCCTCTGTCAGCACAAATAAATTAACCACTCAGACCAAGAAGCTGACCAGGGCAAGCAAGGCATCAGCAGCAGCAGCCAAGGGAATGAAGGTTGCAGTTGCTGGTCTGGTGGCCATGGGGGTCAAAAAGCTCACTGGCGCATTTATAGATGCAGTGAAAGAGGGTGATAAGTTTTCACAGGCTGCAAGAATCTACACTGGTGACATCAATGCTGCCAGGGCTGCCACTAGAGGGCTAGCCACTGATATGGACATCATGGTTGCTAAGAATCGCTTGATGACTCTTGGTGTAAAGATGACTGATAAGGAATTCAACAGAATGTTGGGTCACCTTACAAAGATCAGCTCTGCCATGTCCATTGACATGAAGTTTGCTCTTGAATCTGCCACCACCATGCTAGCCAGACAGAGCACTGCTGTGGCTGATAATGTTGGAGTGGTGATAAAGGCACAGGAGGCCTATGACAAATATGCCACAGCACTGGGAACAACAGCAGGAAAGCTGACAGCCACACAAAAGAAATTGGCCTTTCAGAAGGAAGCCCTAATACAGTTGGCAACTAAAGCTGGGGAGCTTGAGGATAAAACTGTAACAATGGGTGGTGAAATGGAAAAGTTTGGCACCACTTTTTCAAATGTTAGTGGAGCCCTTTTTTCCTCCATTGGAAAGTGGAGACCTCTGATTGACATTGTACAGGCTCTGTCCACTGCCCTGAAACAGGCAGCAATTGACATGTCAAGCATCCACACTGGAAAGATTAAAACTCCACAGTTGAGATCTCATATCTCATCTAGAATGAATGAGGCAATGAGGCAGCTCAGGAGCATGGGATTTGACCCTCTCACTGGAAGGAGGGTGAGAGGAACTGGACAATTGGCATCAGTCACCAAGCAGTCAGTGGCAAGGCTGCTGGCTGTTGTCAAGTTGGAGCAAAAAAGATTAGATATGCTTTCCGAACAAGATGCATTGCTCAGAAGGCAAAAGAGGTTTTTTGCTGGTGAAATAGGAGAGCCATTAATACAGAAGGCTGCACCACTGAGGGTGGTGAAAGAAAGGATTGTAGACACTCGGAGGAAGAAGAGGAGGAGGGCT
>Ga0098058_1000451_pt1 | contig 13658 bp, 19 predicted proteins | sample 19_taG_FD_75061 | JGI IMG/M metagenome (GOLD analysis project Ga0098058, IMG submission 75061) | Marine viral communities from the Subarctic Pacific Ocean - 19_ETSP_OMZ_AT15317 metaG | ecosystem: Environmental > Aquatic > Marine > Oceanic | place: Pacific Ocean | collected 2015-01-19 | reverse complement strand
CCTGCTTTTTTATCAAAATTGTTCAGCATTTCAAGTAAGGATACTATCGGGCCCCCAAGGTGCATACCAAAAGCTTTCCATGTCTCTAAATCAGTTGGGTTGTCCCATAACTCACCAAATAGTTCTCCCAACTTCACCATCCATTTTATTTGATCGGTTTCTGAAAGATATTCTATTACTTTGTCATACAAACCTCCAAAGAAGCTAGTATCTCCCCCCTCTGCTTTATGCTCTTCAACTCTCTCGTTTATAAAATACGATAAAACATCTATACCTAAACCAATGATGGTACCAAACCCTGGAATTGCATATGCGATACCTGCAGCCACATCTAGTAGACCTAAAATTATATTGTCAACACCACCCGCTTTAAAATGCTGATACGCTTCATAAAATGAAAATAAAGAACCAATAATTGGTAAACGTTTTGCTACAAGTTTGAGAGGTTTAAAAATTAAAGGCCCTAATTTTGCTAACAACCCACCCGCAACACCGGCACCAGCACCGGCACCAAATACTTTACCAATTACAGCTACAGCACCTGCACCTAATAATCCCCCTAATAAAGAAAGAAGACCCATTTTTGTTTTTGGTACTTCTTTTTCTGCATTTTCTTTTTCTTCATCTGTAGGACCCACCAACTTTAAAGCAGCTTTATTACTAATGTCTTCAATAAAAACTTTAATGACTTCTTTTTTTACTTGTCGTGGTGCAGCTTTAGCTTTTGGTCTCCCGAAAAAACCAGTTTTTTCTTTTTTTTCTTCGGGGCCTTTTCCTGCCGCATTACCTATATCATCAAGCTTTGCAAGAAATTTTTCTTGAAATGTATTTTGTTGTTCAGCAAATGCGGCAAACATATTGCTGAACTCTTCACTGAATGCAGTAGCATCTAAAGCCATTAATATTATTTATTTTAATATTCTTAGCCAAACAGTTCGTTGCTTATATCTATTTTTTCTCCGTCTACGGTAACAATGCTATCTTCTAAAGATTTTATTTCATTTACGAAACCTAGTATATCACGCGCAAAACTATTAGGAAGGTTATCTACAATTTTAGCTTTTTCGTCGTATAATACAGAGTACATATCAACAAACGCGAGCTCACCTTCAGTAAGGGTTATAGATTTAATATACTTAAGTATCTCAGATGAATACATTTCTGCAATAACCCCTTGTTGATTTTTTGCTTTCTTCAATTTCACTGCAGTCGACGAGTTAATTTTACTATCATATGTTAAACTGCATAATTTTATTTCCGCTTTAAACCCCGCTCCACCAAGTTCTCTAACCGATTGCGCAACAGCATAATTCGCACTTTCTACGTTTGCAATTATCTTACCTAGATCTATAGTTTTTTCTGCTCTTTCTATGGTGTTACCCACAGCTGTAATTCTATAGGTTAAAATTACGCTCAATCTATCAAAATTATTCAATTTATCTAGAGAAATATCTTCCATGCAATTATCTAGGATAATACTATTAAAATTATTATTAAAACTAAGCAACCCGGTTGAATCGTCGGGTAATTTTGCTAATAAGTCCTTTTGTTGCTTTAAAGTAAAAGATCGAAATTTAACTTTCTTCGCCAAGGAAGGCAAAAAAATACTTTCACCTTTAGTCTCGTTAATTTCTTTTAGTCGTTCTAGTACACTTTTTGCTTCTTCACTCATTTTCTTTATTTACCGGTAAGTTACCAGTTTTCAATAAACAAAACATCAACTCAATCTCTTTTTTCATATAAGATACCGGGAAAAATTGCCAAGAACGGTTCTGTCTATCATAGTAATATAGACCTAATTCACCAACATGTTTACCAGTTAAAATTTGTTCCATATATGCATACATGCTTAGTTGAAGAGAATAGGTGTTATATTGGCAATTAGATAAATGAGAAAACTCATTTAACATATAATCACCGTATACATTATTAAAATTAAATTTCTTGTTTGTTTTAAAATCATACACGTTAAAATATCTTTTAAAATCTTGAAGTACATCAGTTGTACCTGCTACTTTATGTTCATGGTTCCATAATACTTTTTCTGCAATAATATTTGACTTATCAAAATCTGAAACCAATTGTATAAACGGGGTTACAAACTTCTCTTCGTCTTCAGAATCGATAGCTTTATTATTAAGCCAATCTTCCATTACTTGGTGTACCATAGTACCGTAATCACAAGCAATTTTGTTTTCTTGTTTCCATTGATCTTTAATTTCTTCTGAAGTTACTCCTTCTCTTTCAGCTACCCTTTTGGCATGCTTTTCTGTATCAAAAGGCTTAGTAAACTTATGGATCAGTGTGGTAGCGCTAATATATTTTTCGCTAGTAAATGTGTTAGTATACGTATGATACTTCTCATTAAATTTGATCATAAAAAGATTATAACTTATAAGCTGAATAAATCAATCACCAGTCTAAGTCATCATCTTCATAATCATCATCTTCGAATTGAACTATGTCATCGACTAATTCCATTGCTTGATATAATACAACAAATCTGTTGTTTCTTTCGTTTTTGAATATTTCTAATACTTCAAGTTGTCCTAACCTAGAAGAAAGGGGTTGGTAGTATCTTTTTTTAATATATACAAGAAATGAACCCATGCTAGAATCAACTAAAACACAGTCGCAAAATTCTTCGCAAATAGATTTAATTAAATCTATAGGCCGCTGGTCCATATTAATATTTAATAATTTCCGAAGTGGAATTATCGTGCTGTTTGTGGTGTCATAGAGTACCACTGAGATCTACCATACAGAGTCGTAGCATTGGATCCTGCAGCACTTACTTGATCGGTATCTGTTATACCTCTGAAAGTCATTTGATCCCCATCTTTCAATATAAATTCTGTTGTTGTAGGGGGGTCCACAGATTGAGCACTAAGTCCCATCGGTCGTCCTGTTTTTATACCAACGTCAGCACCAGTATTGTTCCATATAAGAACTTCTCCAGCTTTTACAGAAAGACCACATTTTACATAAGTTGTACTTGGAAGGGTTCCTCCTGTTAACGTCCATGTAACGTTATAACACTGATTAAGATTGTTATATACCGTATCAGATGGTATATCTGGCATTCCATACATACAAGTATTTATTCAGCATACAGTTTTTTCTAAGCTTAACTTACTATGCTATCAAATTCCATATCATGTTCTGAAAAATATTCTTTATCATTTTTATGATTAGAAAGAGCTCCTATAATATTTTTTGTTGGCATATATGATTTAAAATCACTATACATGCTAGAAAGTACGTGATCAGCTTGTTGTACAAAAGGCGAACCATACATGTCATATTTTTGATGTATATTATTTCTTAATGCTTTTGCCCAATGTTCGAATACAAATTTGGTTAACCCAAAACAATGAGAACCATATGTAAGATAAGGAACAGAAACAATACTCTCATTTTGGTAACCATTAAACAAAGGAGTATACTGCCAGTTTAAAGATTTTGTATAATTATAACCTAACTGTAATATTTCCCATTCTCCCAACTCTTTAAAAAAATCATCTAAAAGTTGCAAGTGATTATCACACAAAACCACGTCATCTTCCAATATCAGTATGCTATCTACTTCATCAATTATAGCCGTAGAAATAATACCATAGTGACCTGATGTACAACTTATACCACCTGGTGTAATTCTATGCTCCTTCAATATTTTTGGGTCAACAGAAAAATAAAACTCGCTTTTAATATTATTCTCTTTGTATATTCTTTTTATATACGGAATTCTATCTTTAGTAGCATCACATGTGAGAGTAATTACTCTTTCGAATTTTTCGTTAAAAATATGTGGGGTCACCGTTTAATAAAATATATTAATTGTATACCCAAACATGAACTCTCTTGTTCCGTTTCATTTTTGGAAGAAACCCTTCTTGATCAAGATATTCTATAACACTGTCAGTTTTTATTCGTAGCTCGTCTGATTGCAAATCTTCAAATTTTTCGGGAATTTTAATATATACATTTTCATTATTCGTGATCGCTACATCATAATCCCCGACAGTTAAATAATTTGATCCCCCTGTCAGTAGTTTGAGATATTTATCCTTCAAAAAAAAGTTTTTTAAACTTTTCTTCATGTAATTATTTAATATACCTTTTCTATAAATCCTTTTCTCATATCAAAAGCTAACTCAAGCTTTTTTCTACCCTGAAGATAGATGTCAGTAATCTCCTGAGTCTTCCAGTTAATGTTATCATGAACGATTTTGTGTGCTTGATATGAATCCTTCGTCTCCACAACTGTAGTAGTTTTATTTCCCGTCTCCTTGTCAAGGACCGTCACATTGTATGTATTTGGGTACATCATAATCTCGGTTAATTATAACGGTATCTGTAGCTATGTCAACTAAATATTTGTATGGCACTCGGAGTAACTTCTCTAATATCTGGAATAGCAGGTCCGATATCTAGTATAATTAACAAATTCATCTCAAAAAAAGAAGATCAATTGCTTGCTCAAGCAGAACTTAATAAGATTACATCTTCCTTTAAAGAAAAAATCCTCGATAATCAAAAATCTATATTAGAAGCACAACGTGATCTAATAGTAACGGAGATGAAGGGATCTGCTATGCAGCGTAACTGGAGACCTGCTCTAATGTGGATCATTATATTTGTAATTGCTAACAATTATCTGTTAGCTCCCTTCTTAAATCATATTGTTACATTATTTGGAGGGGCTAGTATTCTCCCTATACTTGAACTACCCGATAAACTTTTTAATTTAATGTCTATCGGATTAGGTGGATACGTTGTAGGAAGAAGCGCTGAGAAGATTATACCTAAATTAAAAGAAATTAAAGCAGACAACGAGAGAATTGCAGGAGCAATGTCTTCTGGTAGAGGTATGAAAAATAGAGACGTCGTGCAAGTAGAAAAAGAGTATAATAAAAAACAAATTGCTAAAATGACACCGCAACCAATTAAATTCTAATAAAATTTGTTTTTTATATCGATGCGAGATACTACACATTTACTAACAGATTTATAAAAGTCAGATACCATCCGTTTACCTATTGAATTACACCACGAAGCCCCTTCATAGTGGTGATATAATTCATTATGTCTTATATTTGACGTTTGTTTACCTATTTCACCAATTCTCAAAAACAAATATGATCCTACATCATAACATTCATCATCTTCTAATTTTTCAGCCATTAGTTTATGAGATAGCCCTAAAAAATGCGAATTATTGAACGTTAAGTCGTCATACTTCTTAAATAGCTCAACATCTAGCATCATAAAACATGGATGCACTCTCGGTAAACATTGTGGACTAGTGTGTATAGTTTTCTCAATATGGGGGCCAAGAAGTGCTATTTGTTCATTATTAGCAAAAAAGTCGAACAATGGATCAAGGTTTTGATTAAAAAGAATATCTGTATCGACAATTAAACAATATGGTGTTTCACAATTTCTTACTGCCCAGTCAAGCCCAACATGATGACTACGCGACTGCTCATTTCCTTGCGGGGGTGAACCAAAAGGTAATATCTTATGACCATCAGTGTATGGTATATTATACGTTTCTAGCATTTCACGGGTAGTATCCTCAGGGTCACTATTTTCTACAATAATAATGCGGTGCCGTCCTTCATGATGTACACAATAGGTTTTGAGCATAGCCTCTGTAATAAGAGGGGTATTATAGGAGCATGCAATTAACGTGAAAAGATGACTGTTTGAACTTTTTCGCAAACAATTACCTAATCTATTCTCTATTCCATTTGGGTTCCGGGATTGGGGTGCCCAACTATCTCCCGGAGTATACGAACCATATTCTAACGTATCATCATCCATTTAGATACTTATCAACAAGTATCAAATTCTAAAGAGGGCTGTACTAGTACCTCTCTTAAAAATTGCTAAAGAAGACCAATTATCTAAGTTAACCTCTTCGTTATATAATTTTACAGAGGGTCTTGGGTGATTAAAATGAGTCTGGGCTCCTTCTACTTCATAGTCTCCACATACTCCAGCATAAATGTGTTTGTAATTTTCAGAATGACTCAAAGTCATTTCCTGATCCATGAATGATTCGTGAACTAATCTATATATTGCGGGTAAATTATTGGTTCCGCACTCGCTATATAGCTGAAGTAATTCTTTCTCAAATGTTTGGGGGTTTGTAAATTTAATGTGCTTTGACACCTTTGAGATCTTTTCGTAAGGACTGTTATGTGAGGAAAAATACCTCTCTAGAAGCATGTTATTATCAACATCCATATACATATTTATTTAATACATAGTGAATGTAATTAACCGATAATACACAAAGAAGCATTTCTGAAAAACTAGAAACAATAAAAAAGCTAAGAAATATAGAAACCCAAAAAATAATACAAAAGTGACAGCCAGATAAAAAGGCTAATTTTGTACTATATAATGCTAAGCAACTATCAAAATCAGATGGGTCATATGAGTCTTTTAATTTAAACAACAAGTTCGCTAAGCTACATTTAATTGGAGAAAAAAACCAAATCGAAAATACACCCGAAGAACTAAGTAGAAGGATTATAATTTTTAATAGAAGCTCTAGCATTAATAATAATACCTTTTAAATCAGCAACAACTTGGTGTTTTATAGCATTCAACTTACAACTAGTACAACCAGATTTAGTTTTTGCTAATTCCACGTTTGATTTATATTTGTTATATCTTTCTTCGCGATCTGGTAAAAAATCCCAAGTGTTTGTATTTTCGTTAAAAAAGTCAATTGCTTTGACCGGGGTGGTGTATATTTCTTCTATAACCTCTTTGTTAGAAAGAGCCCATTCTAAGGAATATAAAGTGCGATTATCGGTAGATATCATCCAAACAACATATGATCTTTGTTTGCTTGCTGCTTGTGTGCATTATATGTTTTGTCCCAGCATTCTCTACATAATTGCCCGGCACCTTCAACATAATGCTCTCTTAGATCTATATGAGTGTTTTGTTTGTATGGGGTATCTGTATCACACATGACACATTTATCGATTTCGTCTCCCGAAACTTCCTTAATTAAAACAGGCGCAACTGGTTGCTTCTCAGGTGGCCTGAAAACTGACGATGATGTATTTGGCATAATGTTATTTAGTATTTAATCCGCTAAAAACTATAAAGTATAACCAACTGCTTGAATCAAAAGACCAGAATTAATGTTTGGTACACCCGTACCGGTGCCACCCCTCGGTTGCTGGCCCCACCCGGTTACGTAAGTCGTTCGATTACCGTCGGCGGCGGTAACATTTACTGTATATTGAAACTCGCCGTTCGCGCCGCATGGAATAATAGATTGAACTGCAAGGTTCATTTGGCCGGCGCCGCGGTACTTCGAATCAGCTTCTGCAGTAGCTATAACATACCCTAAAGTGTCTAAACTTGAAGCTACCTTACCTTTAACGTCTACCAATCTATCCCAATTTCCTTGAGCAAGATCTAAATAGCATTGAATAATTACGTTTTTTGCACCAGCAGGAATAGATGAATCTCCACCCCATGTTACCCAATTATCTGCGCTCATACCCGTTGCTTGTGCGTTGGCTACCGGGTTATAAACTGTAACACCATCAATAAAAGCAAAAACAGCACTTTGTGAACTAGCAGAGAGCAAACCAGCTGAATCAACTTGCACGTATCTCGTATCTGAACCTTCCATTCCAGTAACCGTTAATCCCGATACTGTTGGGTCCTGAGCATTTGATAAAATCTGATCATAGGTAACACCCTTTAATGCTTCCGAACCAGTACGACCTAAAACCGAATTTTCACCTACGATTGTCGCTGTAGGTGGTCCTGAAGTTATAGTTGCATTTGCTAATACCGTATATTCATCAATATCTGCAATTGTTGATAAACTAATTTCCCCTATATTAATCGAATTTCCATCCCACACCAAAGGGTTGGTAGCTACTGTTGGGTCACCGGCAAGATCTACTATTGTTGCATCACCACTAGTAGTAAGACCCTTTCCGATGATAATACCGCTACTTAAAGCATCAAAATCTTCTGAATTTAGAAGATCGGTTCCTGTACCAGATATTAAATTTCTTGCATAAAGTGTACCGTTATCTGAATAAAAAATAAGATCACCCGGTTGTGCGTTTAAACTTGTAACATCGTTGTTCGAAGTGTTACCTAAATATTTGTTACCTGTTACAGAACCACCTGCATTGTTGTTACCTATAAATAGCCTACCAGGGTTGGTTTGTACTTCATCTTTAAGAAAAGTAGAAGGTCCTAAATCAGTAACAAAGCCTAATTCACCCTGTGCTAAAGTAACGTTTTGTCGTTCAGCATTAGTCCCTTTCCTTACAAGACTTCTTACTACCGTATTTTCATTAATTTCAATAGTTGCCATTTTATCTAAATTTTAAAAGTGATGCACAATTTACTGAGTCAACAGCAGTGTCGGGTAAAGTAACATCATAAAACAGTGATGGTCCTGCGTCATTATATTGAGGTAAGACAAAAGTCTCTCGTGTTAATAAATCTGTAGCAGTTGACCCACTTTCATATGTATTATAAAAGGCTCCTAACAGTGCTGATGAATTTGGTTCACCGGAGAGCCCTAATATATTAGTAATAAATTCTATTGGTGTTGCTGCAGGTGCAATACAACCAGGAAACACCCCTTGTCTTTTTATAACACCATCAGTCCAACCAACAGCAGCCGATTCAAATGTCATTGTAGGTGTAGCATATGTTACAGTATAAACAGAATTAAAATAATCATTAAGTTCTAAAGCATCTTTTGTTGCGGTAGCTAATTGATCTGATGTATCGGTTGATGTATATTCAACCATAATCATTTCTGTTTTTCTTCCTCTGTGTGTTGGGTTTGTAGAAATATCTGGAACCACTATAGAACCAGAAGAAGTCTCATAGTAATAAACACATACCCTATTCCAATTAGTATCGTAAAGTAAAAAGTATTCACCGTTCGTACACTCTGCAGCCGTCGGAAATTGGGCTACGGTATGTTTAGCTTTAAATCCGGTGCAACATAAAGTTTGTTGAAAAGTAGTATCATCTTGCGCATTTAAATTAACCCACCCGTACATTCCCGCTCCAATTTTACCTGAAGAATTGGTACCAGCATTGTCGCCTGAACCACCAGCAGTTGTTAAAGAGGTATCTGCATTTGCCCAAACAGGGTCTGTGCCGGACCCCAATGCAACTCTATAAGTAGCATTTAAATTTGTTTGTGCAAAAGCTGTACCATATGTAGGTGTTTTGCCTTTTACGAGCCCTTGAATATAAACTGTAGGATCAGTGGCATCTAATTTTTCCCAAGCATCAAAAATTCTTTCACCGTTACTATTTACAAAACCATTAATAGCTGCTATTATAGCTGCTCGAGTACCACTATCACTAGATACGTCATAAGCAGCACTAGCCCATGTTACCTGAGGATATAATTCTTCTACGGTGGCAAAAGTAGGGCCTGTATTCAAAACAAAAATTCCATATATTACACCGTTACCACCCGGAAGTAAAAATCCTTTGTCTTCCCAATCGCCTATAGTTGCACAAACATTGGTTATAGAGAAATTTGCATAATTACCAACGTTATCTATATTAGCATTAGGAATTGCTGTACGCATTACTGTACCGGGAAAATCTTCTCTGTTAAAGAAGTTACTCGGTGTCATCATGTCTACTGCAGAAATATTAGAAGTAGCTGATGTTTGGCCTACTACTTTCTTTAATGCATTAGAACTTTGAACTGTGGAAGTAATAGTTGATGATGCAAAATCTACTCTTGCACCATTAATTTGTTGAGTTCCGACATTAATAAAAGAAATAGTTCTATTACCAGCTCCCTCATCAGTAATAGCTGCATCAGCATTCTTTCCAACACCCGGGGTTCCGGTACCCGACCAATCAGGGGCATAATAGCACTTATCTGCATAAGCCCTGCTCATAAAACCATCTGCAGGACCACCATCATCTGTTGCTATTGCTAATGTATGTAATAAAGTCCCAGGACCCGGTATTTCAAATCCAAGACCACCATGGGAATTAACAGTTAATGCATTATCACTCACCGTCAGTTTACCAGCAGGATCAGCTGCTATTGTAAAAAATGTAGTGGTGTTCGTGTCGGAACCATAATCAACACTTACTTCATTTCCTGAAACGGTAATACTATCACCACCTGTTACTGTTGCACCACTTGCAAGTGCTAAATTACCATCTGTATTATACTCAATTGTAGTATTATCTACTCCGGGGCTAAGTTGTGTCCAAGCTACATCTCCAAGAGCAGCATCACCTGTAAGTGAATATAAGAGGGTGGCATCAGCACCATTATTATCAAATATTAAATCTCCTGTTTCTGCTTTTTGCTGAACTGTACCGCTACTTCTTTGATCTGACCCAAAATTATACACACTTGTTGGCGAACCACCGAGTGATGTACCATTACCGACATATACCCTATTAGTATCTATTGTGTACCCTAACTCGCCCTGATCTAAAATAATTAATTTTCTATCTGAGTTAGAACCTCGTCTTACTTTAATCTTTGCTACATCGACCGTCGGCATATGAAATATTTATTCTTATATGTCAATCTAAAGATAAAGTTTTGGTAAAATCGTATTCATCTATAGATTTACTAATAAGGTTCTTTTGAAGTTTTACCGTTTTATTTATCTTTTTAGGATCTTCTTCGTTATATATGCATATACCATGGATGTAAGATTTTGTTTCTTTAGTAACAGCAATAATACGTTTACTTTTTTTGTTTTTATTTAGAATGTAATATTTTATGTTGTGGCCGTTAATTTCAGACATTTTGAATTAATATTTCGTCTGGTTTTCCTTGTCTCTCCGTGTTAGTGCCTCCCAAAATAGTGCCTTCTTTTTTATCATAAGGCCCATCCCAATGGTATAGTACAACATGTTGATTATATTTAATATTTTTGTCAACCCCCGTATCCAAATATGCTGTTATAGCTTCTCCACCTACCTGTACCCGCAACCCGTAACCATTCATACAAAATATTTCATCTTCATTAGGCGTTACAACATTTACGGCAGGTTCGCTTTCTACTACTACAGGAGAATTTTCTACCTTTTCTACAACCTCTGTCTCTACTTTAACAAACGGTGTGTTAATTAATTCTGCAGTTTCATAAAAATTTACACTACCTGCAATAGTTGTTACTTTTTTAATTTGTACAGGGGGTGGTTCGCTCACAAAAGATGTATCAATTGGTTTGTATTCATGTTTTGTATCAGAAGGTTTTTCGTATTTTTTACTATAAGGTGAAGATCTAAATCCTGTTTGAGTTTTAAGTTTATTTTTTACAGCTGTAACCGTGTGTTCGGTAATAGATTCTGTCTTAATAATGTGTGTGTCATCCACCTTCTTTTTCTTTTTGAAGAACGAAAAGAATTTTAAAAACCATCGACGTAGCATACTACTATTTAAAATCATAAACCTTATTAATCAACTATGATTAAAAGATTTTAAACTATATTAGTAATAATTCCGTTGGTGATAGTTAAGACTACATTCCCCGATGTGGTGCTAAGAGTTAAAGATTGGGTCGATCCCATTTTGGTGTCAATGTATAATTCTCCAGCGCTTAAAGAAACGGTACTAAGATTAGCGAAACCGGTTTCATTACCAATACCTGACGTGGCGTTATAAGATGAATCAATGAAATCGTTAAAATTGCTTTGTGAAGGAACATCGCCTTGCTCAAAGTAACCTTTTATTGTGCCTATTGGTTGTCTTGCCATTTTATATTATTTATGTAACACCTGCTTCTGCACCTGGGGCTACAGGAACATCTCCTTCACCACCGGTTACCATAGGGCCACCGCCTTCTGGTGGCGGACCAAATTCTGGTGGTGTTTGTGGGTTTGGTATAGCGCTTCCCCCACCACCTAAATCGGCACCCATGTCACCACCACCTTCAGCTGCTTCACCTGCAGCATTAGTCATTTGCTCTCTCCAATTAGGACCAGCTTGCTCAATTTGCATTAACTCCCATTGAAGTTCTTTATCTTTTCTTAAAAATTCTCTATTAGCTTTTACTTCTATATCTGTCCAATCTAAATATCTCTTTTGTGCCCATGTGTTAGAAACAAACTCACTAGCAGCTAAATTGTTATAATTGTTTGCTCTCAATTCTAACTTCTGCTGTTCTCTCATTTCAAAGAAATTAGTTGGAACATTAAATTCTAGATCAAGTTGCATCTCTTTGAGCTCGTATTTTTCCCAAATCTTTTTCAATTTTAGATGCGTTATAAAACCATTCTTTAAACCTGCAGCAAAATGCTGTTGCATACGAATTATAAATCTTGCAAACTTTAGCTCTTCTCTTAATATTTCTGTACCATCCTGAAATGCCTGTTCTGGGTTTAATCTTGTTACAGGTACTTTTAACGACTTGTACAATTTCTTTAAGAAATACATTAAGTCTTCCAACTCCCCTAAGTTCTGACCACCAGCTAGTGTATTAACGCTCGTACCTTCACTTCCTGCTCTCTTAGCAAACCAAAATGAATCAAGCATAGATTGAGGTGAAAATTTCTGCACTGTCCCGCTTTCGTCGGTATCGTACGTGTGTCTACTCCAATATTTTTGTTGAAGATTTCTTAGATATGCTTCAGCCTTGGGTGGTGACATATTCCCAACATCAACATTGAAAACTAACTTTTCAGGAGCTCTGACTAATCGATAAATTACAATTGCATCTTCGATTAAAGATAGTTGTCTATAAGCTCTTCTTGCATTTTCTAAAAACGGAAGTCTAATTGTTTTATTATCATTCCAAATTCCCGAATTAATATATGTGACTTGATTCTTATCCATTGGAATCAATTGCATATCTTCTATCTTTGTAGGATTAGATTCATTAAAAACAGGTTTTCTTAAAAGGTATCCTTGAACTATTGAATTTTGAATGTTACCAAAAATTGGATCAATTAATTCTGTAGGTATTTGGACTACACCTAAAATACCTTCTTTAGGGTGGTCCTTATGAATAACATGCTCCCAATAAACTTCTCCTTCAGTTAATAATGATCTGAAATATTCCCACCCTTTGTGGTCTAAATCAAAATATTGAACAAACTTTTGAAATTCTCCTTGAATCTCTTTTTGCTCGTGTGGTTTAAATTCCCTATCTCTAAAAAGTAATCTTACAATTCTACCTTCGTGATCAGTATTAATAATTTCATCACAAATTTCATCTAATGCATCACCGACTTCAGCAAAGGCTGCCATAACCCTATAGTCTCTAATTCTTGCACCTTTATCCTGTTGGATATTTGCGTACATGAACTCCTGAAACCCTTTGTCCATTGCAATATCACCAATAGCATTATTATTGATAATAGTAGAAGAAGAAATAGATTGTCTTTGAAGAGCATCTTCTCTATTACTTCCTTGATGTTGAAAAAGCTTATATTTCGGGTTTACCTCTGATAACGTATCTAATGTTTCGTAAGATTGATAAGGTAACCTACTCTGCACGAACTTCATTAAAGAACGTCTAAACGTGCCTTGATTACCTTTACCTTCTTGTATTACTTCTTTTGCCATATTATGTTGTTGATTTGGATGGTGAAATTGACACTGTTATCGATTTGGTCCTTGTTCTTGTATTTGTTTTTGTTCTGGTTTGTGT
>Ga0098058_1000448_pt1 | contig 13722 bp, 15 predicted proteins | sample 19_taG_FD_75061 | JGI IMG/M metagenome (GOLD analysis project Ga0098058, IMG submission 75061) | Marine viral communities from the Subarctic Pacific Ocean - 19_ETSP_OMZ_AT15317 metaG | ecosystem: Environmental > Aquatic > Marine > Oceanic | place: Pacific Ocean | collected 2015-01-19 | reverse complement strand
GCCAAAACATCGAAGATAAATACCGCTTATCGCGAGGTCCAAGAGACTACGTGGTACAGAGAAAAACTGGGTCATGCATTGCGTGAATTCATTAGTCGTAGAAGTTGAGGTCGGCACGTGCCATTAGGTGACTACTTAATAAAGAAGGCTGCTGAGGAAGCAAGTAAACCTGCCCACGGGACGGGTATACCTTCTATGAAAGAGTGGTTTAAGCCCTATGAGCATCAAGCTATCGCGGTAGACAGGCTCTTTGCTAATAACGGTAAAATGATTCTCGCGCATGAAATGGGTACCGGTAAAACGGTGACTAGTATCTATGGGTTTGAGAAAATGAAACACGAGGGCAAGGCGAAGAAGGCTATCGTTCTTGTGCCTTCCGGTCTCCGGGATAACTTTGTAACAAACGGCATTGTCAAGTTTACTAATAGTACTTGGCAGGCGATTGGGTCATATTCTGAGAAGAGTAAAAAAGCGGGGTACATTCGCCCTGGAGAGGAAACAGGTAAAGACTACACAGTTGTAAGCTACGCAATGTTTCGCCGTGATCCTATTGGATTTATGAAACGAACTGGCGCTGACACTATTATTGCTGATGAATTTCATAAGACACGGAATGAGGAAGCCCGCACCTATAAAGCGCTCGCAGCAGCTAGACAGTTTGCGGTAAATTTTATGGGTCTTACCGCGTCTATGATTAATAATAGACCTTCCGAGATAGCAACATTGCTTACCTTGTCCGAAGGCACGAGGGACATGAGCCCTAGGCAGTTTAAGCGTAGGTACACCCAAACGATAGGCTTCACTAAAGGCTTTAATGACTCCCGTAAGAAAGTTGTTGGGATGAAGAATGTTAGGGAACTTCGGCAACGAACTGGCACAAAAATAGACTACGTAGAGACTAAGGACTTGAAGGGCAAATCGATGCCCCGGAAAGAGACCGAAACCGTTGAAGTCCCTATGTCTAAAGAGCAGTATCGGCTGTACCAACTGTCTTTAGACAAGCTGGGGCCGGTCAAAAAGTACATAACGAAGAGGGATGCTAATATAACTGTGAAAGACGCTAAGATGCTCTTCGCGCAGATATCTCAAGCACGCCAGCTATCCAACTCTCTTGAAACAGGGCGCAGTGATATTTCACTTGCGGAGTCTGCAAAAAGAACCCCGAAAGTTAGTAAATTACTACAAGATACCAAACAACATTTGGAGGAGGGTTCAGACCGTAAAGTTGTTCTTTACTCTAATCTTGTTCGTGGTGGCGTAGATGTTCTCTCCGCAGGCTTGAAGGAAATGGGTATTCCTCACGCTATGTTTGTTGGCAAGGGAACATCGGTTGGGGGCGACAAGGTAACTGCCATCTCTAGACAGACGGGCGTTAAAGAGTACAAGGCAGGCAAGAAGCGGGTCATTGTGCTTAGCGGCGCGGGGGCAGAGGGGCTGGACCTTAGAGACTCTACAGCGTTCTATTCTTTAGATGGTCATTTTAACCCCCAGAAAGTTTTACAGGCTGAGGGCCGTGCGCGCAGGCTTGGTGGTCAAAAACATCGTTCTGTTGAAGATCGGGTAGTCAAGGTTCGACGCTACCAAAGCGTGGTGCCTGAAAGCGCAAAGCCGGGGTTTCTTGGGCGGATGATTGGAAGGACAACCCCGGGGACGACTGATCAATGGATGGACAACGTTGCCAAGCGCAAATTTCAACAGCAGGAGAAGTTTTATAAGGCCTATAAGACTAAGAAGCATTTGTATAAGTATACAGATAACAACGGGAAAACTCGCTATGTTTACGCCAAAAGACAAGCCGCTCCAAAAAAATCACCCGGACTTTTTTCAAGATTCTTTAGAAAAGATAAAGCAGAAATTAGCCCAGGCCAACCCGGCCAACCTTCGGGTTTCTAAGGAGTACAGTTCTTGTGGAAGCTGTGAAAACTTTACATACACGGCAGGCAGGTCTTGGAAAGGGGACGGATGGTGTTCTAGGCATTCGCAAACCCCTGTTAGGTCAGACTTTGTTTGCGACGACTTTTCAGACGTCGGGGGACCAAGATGAATAAACTATTACTACTCAACAGGCTCGAGAAGACAGCAGCTACGGCTGCGCTTAAACATATTCGTCGTCTAGTGAGCGCTGGTAAAGCAGGTGAGGCAGAAGCCCTCCACGCTAGGCTTGTTGCTCGTGGCGGGATAAAGCTAACGCCGCAGGGCTCTCAGGTTAAGCTTTTAGGTCGGGGCGTAGAGACTCCCGCACATTTAATTATCGGCCAAACAGCACAGAAGACCATTAGTCCGTCTAAGCTGGTTGTTCGTAAAACTGTTGACCAACGGGCACCGCTATACTCGAAAGACAGTTTTGCTGACGCATTTAATATGGGTCGGCGTTTGGCAGCAAAGCCAGCCCCACGTAACCCGGGGCCACGAAACCCTTTTCGGCGCTTTCTACCAAAGGCCCGGGGCGGTCACCCACAATCTATAGGAAGCAATGCTTACGCAAAGCTCCTGAGTAAGAAGGTGCATAAAACTCCGTCTGGCGGCAAGTTTTACTTCCAGGAGTATGTTCCTGGCCAGACCATCCGGCAGAGACAACTTGCAAATCAAGTTTCTTGGGACAACCCCTCGACCTCATTTTTGGACCGTGCCAAGGTACTGAAGAGCGCGTTCCCCTCTAGGAGGCAAAGGGGCGCACTTAGAGAAATTAGTGAAAGGACCACCCGGGTAGGTAAAAAAAGCCAACTGGGTGATCTGATCACTAGCCTGCCGAAGAAGACTACCGCCAACCCTTTGTACACTTGGGCAGGCGTCAAGGGCAATACTACTAATGCGGTAATTGACTCTAAAACAGGTCTTCCGAAAGCTATAGACTACCTTGTGTTGCCGAAAAGACCCACGTGGTCCGCCCGCCAGGAGAAGCTTGAGGATCTTGCGTGGAAGCGGCGGCGGTGGCGGTGGCACTCGGACGCTGGTCCGGAACCGACGCGTGCCGGGAATGAGCAATTAGCCAAAATGATCGCTGCGGAGAATTGGGCGGGGAAGTTAAGAGGAGTGGCCATGCCGCCTAGTTGGCAAAAGCCCAGCTTATCCAAGATACTGAGAACGCTTGGTCCCGGGTCTCCGCGAGCAGCCCCGTCACGAGCTAAGGCTTATAGTCGCAGAACTGTGTCTAATAGCGTGGCGAAGGCCCGCGCTAAGTTCCGTAGGCAGCAGCAACATATACAGCGTCTTCAGGGACGCGCTGCGGAAGCGAATCGAGAAGCAACTTTATACCAAACTCCCGCAGGCCCTGCGACTATGCGTGACCGGGCGCGTAATGCGACGACAGTTGATCACCCCATTAAGGGGCGTAGGATCACAGTGCCTGATTCTCGCGCAAAAACTCGTGCTGCAGCTAAACAATTAGCGGGGCCAACACTCATAAAGCCGACGGGGGCGTAATGTCGTTGGCTCTCGTAGATAAAAATGGCCCGGAAAGTTATTCCAGGGGCCATTTATTGAGCGCCTCTTGGACATGGCGCGGTGGGGCACATGTATGGCTTGTCCCTCTTCCTAGAGGGTGCAGCCTTACGTATGCTAGCGCCTCTTCAAAAGTTAGCTCCTCACCAAGATTACGTAATCGCCACCATTTTTGTAGAGACTGGTCGCAGAGATTTTCGTCTCCTGGCAAATTGAACGCTTCCCGCAGAACGTCGGCTGGAATAGGAGTAGCTTGCAACCGGGCTTCTTCTCTGCTTGGGTCCTCTATTTTAAATAGGTACTTTAAGATTTGTAGCAAAGTCATAGTATACCTCCGTACACTATTCTTATGCCATTTTTACCCCCGTTTCTTGTTAAGTTTCAAGGTCACTTTCCCAAGCTTGGAGTTAATGCTAACGCGTACCCCACGACCGACGGAATCTTTTAAAAACGCAAGCAAGAGTTGTTTTGTGCTCGGAGATATGGGGGGCCAGATGGATAGTATGTACAAGTCCTCTTGTTTCTCATAAGATACTAGTTCGTTACCAATCGCTCTAGATAGCGATGCAACAATTTTTTTGAGAGAGTTTTCGTCCATGATTCGAGTTCACGAAACCGAAGAAATAGAGCACCCTTCTCTGGAGATGTTCCCTTCTGAATTCGTGGGCTCCTTTGTAAATATGGCTACAGGAGGAGAGCTAAATAAGTTCTCCTTTAAAGGCAGAGAATACCTGCTCCCTATCTATGATACCCCCGCCCGCAGAGCCTTATTGCTGTGCGGTCGTCAGGTAGAGAAGAGTACCACACTCGGTAACATTGTTCTCACGTATACTATGCTGCGCCAACATTTTCGCGCCCTATTTGTTAGCCCAACGCAGCAACAGACAGAAACCTTTTCCAGAGATCGAATAGCCACACCAATAGAGATGTCCCCCCACATGCAGGTGTTTTCTCGTGGGGAGAACACAAAGAATAACGTCCTGTACAAGAAGTTCATCACAGGGTCAGACCTGACTCTCCGATATGCTTTTTTACATGCTGACCGTGTTCGCGGTATTTCCGCTGATATGTTGTTGTTGGACGAGATTCAGGATGTCCTTACGGAGGTAATCCCTGTTATAGAGGAGGCCTTAGCGCACTCCCCCTTGAAGATACTGCGCTATTCCGGCACCCCTAAGAGTATCGACAACACGATAAGTTATTACTGGAATCAATTCTCCACCCAGAACGAGTGGGTAGTTCCTTGCGATGGTTGTAATACTTGGAATAAGATAGGGATCGATAATATAGGCATAAAGTTTTTGATGTGCACCAAGTGCGGTAAGCAGATTCACCCCAACCATGAGAAAGCCCAGTGGGCCTCTATGCGTTCGCAGTCTTGGCTCAGAAACCCCCCTATTAACGAGCCCTTTGAGGGGTACAGGATTCCTCAAGTCATTACGCCCTGGGTGAACTGGTTTGAAATTACCGACAAAAGGAAGCGGTATAGCCGCGCCCAATTTTACAACGAGGTCCTCGGCCTCCCCTTCGACTCGGGCAGCAAGCCCCTTACCAAGGAAACACTAATAGCTAATTGCACAGACCGGAGCATGGCAGACGCGATTAAGTTTAAGGGTCGCGGAAATAAAATCTTCATGGGGGTTGACTGGGGCACTGCGGAGAACTCTTACACTGTTATGACCATTGGCTGTTACATCAAGGACAGGTTCGCCATACTTCTCATGAAGCGGTTTGAAGGCGAGGAAGCAGAACCGGAGAGGGTGGTAAGCACTATTAGTAGTTATATTGACCGTTTTAATGTCGCTATGATTGGTGTAGACTACGGTGGCGGGTTTGACAGGAATGATAAATTGATCAGAACGTTTGGCCTCCGCAGGGTTGCGCGGTATCAGTATGTGAATACAAGGAAGATTTATTTTGATAAAAGTCTTAGTAGATTTATGGTGAATCGCACAGAGGCGCTGATGGCCATTATTAACGCTTTCAATCGGAAAGATACATTTGCGCTTCCTAAGTGGGAAGAGATAGAACATCCTCATGGTAGTGATATGTTATCTGTATTTACAGAGTATAATGAATCTAGGAGAACTACTGTAGTCCAGCGGACCCCGGGGACTACAGATGACACCCTCCACTCGCTAACTTATTGTTTTTTGGCCTCTATGATGCAGCACCCAAGACCTGATATTATTGCTCCTATAGGGGACAAAGAAGACAAAGAGATGAGAAAACGGAGTTACCGATGAATGATCTAGAGAAGTATTTGTTGACCAAAGAAGATGCAGGTGTTCCCTCATCAGAACTTCGGCATATGGGGAAGCAGGCGGCTGTTCGTTTTGTCCAAAACGAAACCCCATTAAATGACTCTATTCTCGAGTTCGCGAAGGAATCCGGGTTGAACCTAGAGCAAATTAAGCGTGTTTCTGAGTACGCTAATAATGACACGTTCGCCACAATGTTTAAGCTCGGCTTCGCAAAGAACATTACGTTCCCGATGGCCGATGCCGCCGCTGTTTCGCAGAGCATAACACCTTCCAAAGAGAAGACAGCCTCCCCGAAAAGGCCACCAGTGCCCGACCGTTTTCGCTATATCCCTGGGCAAGAGTCTATTGATCTAGAGGCTGTGTTCACGGGCTCAGGTATGGAGAAAACCGCTTCGTTAGAGAAGAAAGCTGGTATTGACCCCTACGTTAACCCTGGCACTAGGGACGCTGCTCGTAAGTTTCTTGATCTGCACGCAGAGAACAAAAACGCTGTGTCTGAAAAAGAGGTCCTCGGGGACCATTTCTATATCAAGCTATCCGCACTTAAAGACCTCTGTAAGGAGGCGTCCCGTGCTGGTAACAGTGCTGGTATTATTGGTTATGCGATTGAGGGCGGTGGGGCTTCGGAAGGACTGCTAGATGTTATTGGTGAGCACGTTGGGGACCTAGCTGAGTTTGGGCATGAGGACGAACTCAAAAAGCTAGGGATGGGCATGTTGATGGCCAACCCGATTACTGGCTTGACTCAAGAGCTTGAAAGTGTCTCTGGAAAACTCCAGATGGCACAGGCAGCTGTAGTTAGAACTCAAATGGGGATGCAAGAACTTCTTGCTATTTTAAAAGGCCCAGACACCTCACCCTCAGCAGCCCAATTATTTGGCGCTCCACAACCTCCTCCGCCTCCCGGGCCAGGGGATGTTATGCCGCCACAAGGGCCGCAACCTCCCATGGGCGCTCCTCCCCCCGCTCCTGTTGGCCCGGGCATAGCGGGCCCTTCCCCGATGGCGGGGTTACAGGGACCTCAGGGACCCCAAGGTCCAGGAGTCGTTTAGAATGATGACCGACCTCGAAAAAAGAGCGGTTATAGGCACCCTGTCCGCGAAGCTGAATGATGTCATTTACGGCCCAGCTAGTCGTATAGCTCGAATCCCGGCTGACGTGGTTTCTGGTGGTGTCGGAACGGCTCTTTTTGGTAGTAAACAAGTGAACCCACTCCACCCTATGTATGGTAAACGTCTGAAAGAGGTCGCCGGTCAGCGAGGGTTAGACCCCATTACCAGGGCAGAGTATGCGGAAATAAAAGCTGGGGTGACCCCGGGGAAAGCGTATAAGGCTTCCATGGAAGGGCACGCCCTCCCCCAGTATTACAAGCGTAAGTTTGTCCCCGGTGGGATGGTAGGGTTTGCTCGGAACCACCCATATTTAACGGGTGGTGGTGCTTTGCTGGCTTATTACTTGGCGAAAAATCCAGAGAACCGTAATATGGCTGCCAGCCTGCTTCCTAGAGCAAATACTGATATCTCTCCCGAGACAATCCGTCAGTGGCGAGAACCGAATGTAGAGAGTCCCTTTCAAAGAAGGGCATGGGGTTAGACATGGAACAAGAGCAAAGGGACCGGTTACTAAATAAGCTTGCTGCGGATATTTATGTCGGCAAGCGGGGCAAGAATCTCGGAGAAATGCGGGCCACGGGTCCGTTTATAGACGCTGATTCCTTGCCCAGAGGTCTTCGTTTCCGGCCACAACTTGAGTCGAACTTGTCTTCGGGCAAAACAGTTGTCCACAGGCGAAAGTCGACATCGCAGTCCCCCGGGGGGCACAGACGTACACGGAAGAACCGTCTCGGCGGGCGTACGCGCTTGCGGTCTATGAGTGAGCAATATGAAGCACTTCATGGTAAACGGGGAGCGAGTCTTGGCCCACGGGGGCTAGCGGCTGCAAAGGCTCCAGATTTATCAGGGGCTAATAAGAAATTGGCCGACGAACTGCTTGCCGCATTGCAAGCTGGTGGCGCGCCTTCCAAGCAGCAACAGGCGACAGCCCAGGCTCGACGGCAGGAAGGCAGAAGAAAGGGAACCCGTGCTGGGCGGACTGTCCGGGTAGTGCGCGATGGGAAGCCTGCTCCCTCAAAGGGGAAGAGCACACTTTTGGGGTGGGCTAAAGATGTAGGCAAGAAAACTATAGACGCTGATTCCTTGGCCAAAGGTCTTCGTAGCGCGTTGGGCAAAGGGGCCCTGCTCGGCGGGGGAATTCTCGCTGCTAGGGTAGCCGCAAAGATGGCTCCCAAAAAGACCCTCATTCAAAAGTTAATTGGCGAAGGTACCGTTGGTAGAAAGGCGTTGATGTTTGGCGCAGGCGGTGCTGCGCTTGCTGGCGGGCTCAAGGGGACTGAAGCTTTAGCGGATTCCGTTCTCTCCCCCATGAAGAAACAGAAGTACTTCGATAAGATGCTGGAAGAGAACCCCAGCCTAAAGAAAGAGCGGCCCTCAGATGTCTCAAAGATTTTTAGAACCCTCTACAAGTTTAATCCAACGATGGCTAGTGACCCGCTTGTCGCGGGCTCCTTCTTGAAGAGATCCTTACAGTTCAAGGATGAGGGCATCCAGCCGATTGACGTAAAAACTCTGACGGAAGTTGCAAAACATCTCAGTGAATCTAAAAAGAAAGATAGCCTTTTGCGAGGCGCTTTTGCGGGTTCTGGCGCAGAGCTTCTTAGTTACGTGGGGTGATTAGTGCTCAATGACAGCGCCGATAAAAGAGACTTCCCGCTCGCTAGGTTCTTTGCCAGTCCTGCCGGGAAGGCTCTTGCTGGTGGTGGCTCTTCTGCTGCTGTGATGCTTGCTATTCGAAAGGCCATGGGGACTAGGGCCGCAAGACGATTTTTTAAAAATGTTAGCGGGAAGAAGAATTTTGGCAAAGGCCCAACAAATAAACAGATTGCGGTAACGTCTGCTTTATCGGGAGGCATTGCTGCGCTTATCGCTAAACCAGAGCGGGATATCTATGCTAGAGCGCTTAGTAATAAACTCACGTCTGGTCGTGGAGGCTTTGTTGGCCAAGAAAAGAAGCTTTTGTTTGCTGGGACTGCCCCTAAAGGTAGAGGAGGCGTAGGGAGTTTTGCCGAAGCTTGGGTTTCTCCGAGCACTCATGGGTTAGGGCGAGCCGCCTACGGGTTGTTGACTGGTGGGCCGGTTGGCGCTTTAACGGAAGCCGGAACTGGGGCTGTGGGAACGGCTATAAATAGGCCAATCTGGGCAAGAGCACTTGCTGGAAGAATCCGAAGAGGTGATAAACTTACTCGTAGCGAAAAAAGACTCGTTAAGATCCTTCAACAAGTAAAGCAAAACAGGTAATATAGATAGACAGGGGCCCGACACAACGATGCTAAAACTACTGACATTCCCGGGGACAGATGACGAGGGGAACATTTTCGTTCAGGCGATAAACCCCTCTGACGGGCTTGTTAAAACAGCTTTTTGTAATAACCTGCACCCCAATATTTCTTCTTATATCTCTGGCATCAAGCCTGTAGACAGCCACCTTTACGTTCTCGTAAATGCCCTCGGCGCGGGAGAGTATTACGGCAGTAATATTAACGGTGATTATTTTGAGGAGAAGGAATTAGATCCTACCGACCCTGATAGCGCTTCCGGGCATAAGACATTTACTAGTGCTGGTATCTATCGTCACCACAAGAACAAAGACATAGAGCGCTCTATCGGAAAGGTTGTCCACACGGTCTACAATCCGATTATGCACAGGGTCGAATTAATTTTAATGATCGACCGTAAAAAAGCAATGAATGAAGGTCATGAGGGGCTCGTACGTAAACTTGATTCCGGAGAGCACCCCGCCGTCAGCATGGGTTGCCGCGTAAAGTACGATATCTGCTCTATTTGCGGGCACAAGTCTCGGACTCGGGCAGATTACTGCGCTCACACGAAGACCATGATGGGTAAAACATTCCCTGATGGCCGGAAGGTTTTTGTCTACAACCCGAAACCAAAGTTCTTTGACCTTAGCTTTGTTGTAATAGGGGCAGACAGGACAAGCTATGCCATGGCGAAGGTAGCTTCTGTGTATGGCTCTGTATCTTCAGCCGCAGCAGCAGAGGAAGCGGGTATTCGTGATGGGCACATTGTTAGTCTTCTAAAAGAAAAAATGGCTACGAAAAGCAAGGTCTCCAGGATCTTAAAAGAAGTTCCGGCGATGTCTGCCAAGGTAATGCCCCACTTAGAAGATAATGAGCCCGATATCCCTAGAGGCGTTCTAGATAGAATGAGTAGGTGCCCTATAGAAAAAGCGCTTACAACCTCTGCGTCAGCCGGGATTGTGCTTAAGCCCCGTGAGTTTCAGAGGATTATCCTAATACGAATTGGGAAAAGACCTCTGGCAGATCGGCTGGATTCTGCAAACCATACGTTTGCGCCGTCTTCGGATGTAGACAGAAGTATCCAGATTGGAAATCGTAGCCAGTTCTCAAGCCCAATTAAAGATATGCTTATGGACATTATACCAAAACGTAGTATGTTTAATCCGGTTATTACTAAGCGTATAATGATTATTAGGACTTCCCCGTCTTCCACAAGCCGCCTATCCCCGGGTATGCTGGGCTTGCATAAAGAGGGACAAGTGAGCAATATTGATATCAGTCCTGACGAAAAGATCCTTCTTAAAGGTATTGCCGCAGGATACAATGGTTATCGAGAGCAGCTAATGGAGAAAATAAGCTCCATTGTTGCTCATATTACAGGTGATGATATAGGATTACTCTCGGCCATAAACGGCCCAGAACTGGAAGATGAGTTTATGATGGGTTCCCAACTAACAAAAACAGCTAAGCTGCCTTTAGCGTTGGTTGGGGTTTTGCCTATGGCTTATCTTTACGGTGCGCACGTAAGAGGCAAAAGACGGCGTACTCACCAGAAGTCTGGACCGCTTGATCGGTTTATCGAGAGGCATCCGATCTTGGCTACATCGGTTTTTGTGGGGCTTACCCGTATGGGTATGAACTTCAAAAGCTCGGGTATGTTTGACAAATCGTTGAACGACCTTGCAGTCAAGTTTTCTTAGTCCATGGGTATCTAGATGAAATTATTTATCAGAGACGATGCTGGGACGCAGTTAAAAAGTAAAATTCTTAAGGAGAATTAAAATGAATGAACTGCTAGCACAAGCATACGGCACCCAGGGAAATATTAACACCAATTCTGGCGTTGAGAAGACCGCTGAGGCCGCATTGTTGGAAGAACTCGAAAAGGTTGCGGCCACAGAAGGTATCGATCTTAACGAGTTTAGTGATGATGACATCCTCGAAATCTTGCAAGAAGCTATGGGTGGAGAAGGTGTTGAAAAAACTGCAGCCGTTGAGGGCGCGGAAGACGAAGGTCAAGTTAAGCTTGCAGAAGCTGACTTTCTTGGTCGCACCATGGCTCATGCCTTTTACGACGAGCTTACTTCAATTCAGCAGGGTGGTACTGAAAAGACTGCCTCGGGTCGTCCAAGTGACTACTTTTTGAAGACTGCCGGAACAGAAGGTCAAGAAGTTGACCCTGAGTTCGCACAGGCTTTTGAGCAGGCTTCGTTAGAGCGTGCTGAAGAGATCTTGGCTTTCCTCGATACAGGAACCGTTAAGCAATCTTCTGTTGCTATTGATGATGAGCAGTTGGACAATGCTGTAACCGAGCGTGCAGGCGAAATGCTTTCAGAAGCTGGTTACGACGTTGACGCCATCGCGCAACACTTGCAGCAATAAGAGCACATGAATGAATCCTGCTACGGTCAAGACTCTGCAGCAAAAGTTTCAGGTCGCTAATAAAGTTGGCCGAGAGACTCTTGACAAAAGTTGGTCTTTTCTAAAAGAAAGACCTGCAGAGGCTGCCTTGTTTACACTACTAGCTGCTAGTATTATAAAAGGGCAGAGTAACAAGACTAATAAGCAGGTAGGCTAGGGGGTCCCGTCTATAATCGGGCGGGACCACTTTCCATTGGGAGGAACCACTAAAATGTCTTCATTGAACAATTTAATAGAAAAGCTCGCTGGGGCCGGTTCTTCTTCTACAGTAGAATCCGTACAATCTGACGAAAGTGGTCAGGATATGACAGATCCGGTCTACGTAGAGAAGCTCGCCTCAGCGGTGGATTTTATTATTGATAATTTTGAGTCCCTAAAACTACTCGAGAAGGAAGCCCTCAGCAGGGATGCAATAACAGGACGTTTTGTTTCGGACAAAACACCTGCTGCGCCTCCCGAGGAAGAAAGCAATGTTATTAATATTGCTGATGTCTCGGATAAAATTCGAGAGGGTCTCCGGTCACGCATTGCTGCTAAGCAAGAGCTTGTGACCGAGGAACAAGAGCAGGAAACCAAAGCTGACGAAGCTAAGAAGGAAATGCTCGACAACGTTTTAACCAAGCTCAGGGATCTGAGATCTGACAAAGAAGAAACTACGGAAGAGTCAGAACCAGAAAAATCTGATGAGCCTGATAATTTTTACAGCAGTACTTCTGAAGACCCCGTGTCTGAGGAGGATATTTTTAACGTCGGGAAAACTGCGCCCGAGGAACCAGAAGAGCCAGCTTCAAGTGAAGCTGATGGTGAGGCAGCGGTGAAGGCAGCAAGTGCTGGCCAAAGCCTCGCTGATGTGTTGAATGCAGCACTAAGCTCTGATGAGCAATTTGGCGAGAGTACCCCACAAGGTGCGGAGACCGGCGAAGTTCACGGTAGCGAAGGGCCCATGGCTCGTAAACAGGCCACTGACAATCTGAAAAGAAAGTTGATGGCCAAGATTGGTAAGGAGGCATAATCATGAGTTCAATCGATAAAAACTCAGCTCAAGAAGTGCTTAATCAAGTTCCGCAAACCTTGCGTAAGTTGATTGAGGACAATCAAAAGTTGGCGAGTGCTCTGCAAGAGTACCAAAAACGAGATGAGGCAGAAGAGGTTGTAACCATGATGGACGCTAGAGGTTTCTCTGACAATTCCGTTCCTTTTAAGAAGAAGGTAGCCGCGTTGCTGGCTTCCAAGAAGGACCTGAGAATCGTTAAGGAAGCGCTGGCCCTATCCCCACCCGATCTGTCTTTCGCGTCAATTTCAGACATGCCTGAAGCTGATGCAGCTAGTGCTTTCGAGAATTTTCTTCTCGGAAGTGAATAAACGTTAATAACTTAGGAGAGTTAAAATGGCTATAATTACAGTCAGCGCTGTCCGAAGGCGTAACGTCAGCCCAACTTCGTCTACATTAAACGTGCAAACTCGCGATGTAGACTGTAGTGGGATGGCAGCAGCGCCCGAAGATGGTGAATTCGTTCCTCAGGACGGCCTTCCCGCAACAAGTGTGGTTTGGTCAGATGCTGATGGAACAAATGTAACTGCAACAAATGCAAATGCTTCTAGCCTCGCAATGGTGTGGGGTTCGGCTTTGCGCTCGGATCGTCAAGCGCTTGGTGACACTCGTGTCGCTACTTTGGCGCATGGTGGTATTGAAGTGTCTTGTGCTTTGTACGAAGCGCCTGTTCACGATTCGCCCTTGAGTGCCGCGACCAATTTCCCAGTCGGGAAACTGGTTACAGTCATGAATTGTACGGACTCTATTGAAGGTGCGACAGGTCGTCTTGTTCTGACACCTTTCACCGAGGGCGATAGCGGCTGGGCAGTTGGTTATGTTACTGCAACGGACTCTCGGGACCCTGCAAATGACCGACCAATTTCTGTGTATCTCTACGATAAACCACGTTACCACGGCGACGAAGGCGCGCCATAGTAGGAGGATATTATGTCTAGTGTACCTAGTGACGTCCTCAACGAGCTTTTCGTAAGTAAGCTCGATACTGAGGCCGGAAAAGAGAAAATTGCTGCCCTGGGTGGCGATTACATCCGAGACCGTCTGCGTGAGGAAAGCTTTGCTCGCAAAGTACTCCCCCCGAAGACGGTAAGCCGATCTGACCTTCAGGTCAGTGTAAACCACGATACGCTTGTTAAGATCGTTGAAGTGGAGCCGACAAGTCGTGCTATGAG
>Ga0098058_1000444_pt1 | contig 13753 bp, 8 predicted proteins | sample 19_taG_FD_75061 | JGI IMG/M metagenome (GOLD analysis project Ga0098058, IMG submission 75061) | Marine viral communities from the Subarctic Pacific Ocean - 19_ETSP_OMZ_AT15317 metaG | ecosystem: Environmental > Aquatic > Marine > Oceanic | place: Pacific Ocean | collected 2015-01-19 | reverse complement strand
TCTTGAAAATATACGCCTCTTCTCTGATCGCCTACTCTCGTACTAGATTTCGTGTTAGTAAGCGCACTCCACGCACCATTCCAAAACGTCTGCCCGAAAAAGTTGCTTGTTTTGTTTGTCTCTGTCCTAAATCCCATACTTGATACAGAGTGAACAGCATTGTATAATTTACTTATGTTTAATCCTTTCTTAGCAGAGTTTTTAATTTTGTCTGTATCCGTACCAGCGTTAGATTTAACCATAAGGCGTTCCAGTAAAGGAAAGTCAAACCTACCGTTATGGGCAATAAAATTAGTCTTTTTACCTGCTTCCACCCCATGTCCTTCCAACCAATTGTTTATCTCACCCCAATCTAATTCAGTTCTCTCCCCTTTGCCCCTAGTATAAGGTGAAATAGTTTTTTCAATTGTCTTTAGCCTAGGTTGTGCCCACGCAGGTGCATCCTCTATCCATCCACCTTTCTCAACTTTTGACTGTTCTAAAGGGAACCCCATAGCTCTTCTATGATGGGTTGTGCTGGGGGAAAATAGTTGTCTATCTCCGTTAAATCCATCATTAATTCCCAGTGGGGTAAACATAAACGATTTATGTTGCCAATTCCCATTTCTGTCCCGCACAGATAAACCTAGTTCGTACGGTTCCTGCCCTTTATCGGATTTGTCGATATCGCCCCCGGGTTCGTTTAGGCCATTAGTAACCGATTCAAAGTCAAAGATTATGTGGTTTTGAGTTCGATCATACTCCTCATCATGCATCCAGTTCCGTACTCCACGTTGGGTAGCATCATCTGAATGATCCATAAGATTGGTAGGCTGATTACCTGCTTTATTCTGAAATACTCTAGGCATCTTGGTCTCCTCCCTCTGCGGTAAATCTGTATTGTCCTTGTGGATCAGGGATTGGATTGTTCTCCTTATCTGTTTCCAGCCTGAATGATGGAGTTCCTTGCATCCTTGCATTCAAACTTTCTTCGTTTAGGGCTGGCGTAGGGGCTTGTTTTTGCTGGGGAGGAGGGCTTACTGTCTCCATTTTCTTATCCAAATGGTTGGTAGCCCAATCCTCAAAACTTGCACGGCCTGAGTCAGTCCAATGTAAGTGTCGCCCATTACTCAAATGTCCCTGTTCCGAATAATATTCCAATAATTCTTTCTCCAAACTTGCTTGCTGCGCCCCATAATTTGGGTTAGTTTTTGTTGACCCCATAGGATGGTTACTTATTATATTACGCACTACCTCTGTTCTTTTAGCCGCTAATGATGCCAAAACTGTGGGGAATCCTCCCGTTGGAACATTATTCAACACCCCAATTCTTTCCCAAATCTCATCAGCCCCATCTATGTTACCTACATCATCCATAATACTCATTATGTACTTTAAAGCTGACCCCATTTGCTCAGTTTTTCTATCAGTTATTCTTGCTGAAGCTGAGTTCTTACGAGCTTTGTTCGGGGTTGGATTTATATTAATACCCTCAATTGCCTTTAAAGCTGTGTATTTACTCCGCCCAATTGAATCCTCTACTTCTGACCCAGTAAAGTCCGGAAGATCGCCTGAAGCAAGGCAATCCAGCATCTTATTAACCATATCTCTAGCATAGTTACGCTCTGGGGCATGGTGGTCGGCCTCTACAATGGTATCCTTGTACAGCTCTCTTTCCTTCCTTATGTTTTCTACAGTTGCTTGCTCATGCTCTAACCCCCACATACTGGCCCAAAGCCCTCCAGAACCTATTAGTTTAATTTGATCCCTATCTGCGTCAAATTTGGCTAGTCGGGGATCAGAAGGATTATCTAGGTTGGTGGGTCTAAAGACCGGCCCGTCCACAGTGTATTCCCCTTCTAAGGCCTCGTAATCCCCATAATAGGTTGTTGTAGGGTTAGGATTCTCTATTCGCCATATATCCATTTGTTTTGCAAACTCTTCATCCCATGCAGTTATTTCTTCGTCTGTGGCTTCCTTAATTCCTGCAAGCTGTTCTTTTTTAGTGGTTTTCTTTTTAGGTCTTGGGTTTTCTCTCATATATTCTTGTGCTTGTTCAGCTATATAATTCTGCACATTTTCTAGTTGTTGACCCTCACGGAAAAGCTCCCTATTCTCCCACAGATTATTAGAAAGGGTTGCTTGATAAACATAATCCTCTATAGTTTCCTTTATTTCGACTTCTCGATCTTCTGATCTAGCTGTTCGCAGTTTCTCCTGAGCCTCCGGAGAAAGATTAAATTCAGGATTTTTCATGAGGTGTTCCAGTGCCTCCTCCTCAAAACTCTCGTTACCTTGCACCGTGCGTAAAACTTCAGTTGCGACATTTTGGGCAATGGTGTCTGCTTTTACAGCTTGCTCCCTACTATTCGTATCACCCCAATTTATAATACTGTTTGGATTCTTAGGATTAAAGAATTCTGAAGGATTTGTTAATCCCCCAGCCGCTAAGCTATTTGCAACAGACTCTTGTTGTGCAGAACTAAGAGCATTCCAACCGTTTACATACTGCTCTATTTGCTCTGCTGTAGTGGGGGAATCGTCAGCAGATAACAACCTATATTCTTTAGGTATATTGAACCAATCAATTTGATCCGTATTGTCGAACTGACGAGAAAGTACATTTCCTCGCGCGTCAGTAGTGATAGTGGGTTGTATCGAGGTTAGCACCCCATGTTGAATTTTATGCATTATACCTCTCATTTGAGGGGTATATACTTGAGCAAGAGCCATTAATTGTTCATTTAAATTTTGAGATTTTTCATCCTCTTGAACATATGGAGAGAATTCTAACAGGCGAGTTAGAAGATGCTTACCATTCACATCTTTTGCTCTGAGCCTCTCCGACCCAAACCCTGCCATAAGTGCTTGGATAGTATGATCCTTATTCTTTTGGAGGTGAGCTATGAGAGCGTCGGTGTCGCCTTCGGGGAGATTCCTATACTCGTCGTATGCCCTCCGGAAACCTTCACCACGCTCTTCGTCTATTACCCCAACTTGGAATCTAGCATCACTAAAGACTTTTCCATAAAATTTACCTAGAATATCATGTGCTTCTTCGGCATTCTGTCGAATTTCCGGGTAGGTTGTAGCTTTCATTTGATCTGTACCAAAACGTTCGTCGTTACCAGCCCGTATCATTTTCTCGTACTTCATAATTTGTTTCATTACTGCTAGCAGGTCAGCTTGGTCTTCATCCCTTGCTGCTAGTACAGGATTCTCTAATAGCTTCTTGCCTTTGGAATCCCAACCTTTTCCCTTAAGTTCAGCGACGCGATAGCGATCACCAGACCCTGTTACTCTCTGAAAAGTGGGGCTAGTGAAATTTTTTGCTAAAGCGTGAACTTTAGCGAGCAGAGATTCCCCAGTTTCAGTGGTATCAAAGGATTCATCGTATACTGGTTGTGTTTGGGTTTCCTCTTCTGGTGCAAATGGCATACCAGTAGGAAGCATCCCCTTTGTTTTAGCGGTTTGGTATTCGCTGGGTGCGCTGATGCCAGCCATCCTAATTCCGCCCGTTCTTCTAGCTTCAGCTAGTCGCTCACGTACCGCCTCTTTTATATTAACCTTAGGGTTACTGTACGGGTTATGCTTACTTTTAATATCTGAGAACGCCTGATATATCTTCTTTATCACATCTGGTATACCATTTAATTTATACGCATTTGAACCGTCTCCCCCCATATGCCGCACAAACAACTGCTTCATGAACTCAGTATTTCTACCGGCTCGACCCTGAGAATACGGAGCAGCTTCTATTTCCGTTCCGTCTTCAAGGGTCTTAGCTAGATAATGTACCCCAGTTAAGTCCTCCCATTGATCTACTAAGGAAGTATCCCCTGAGGACTCAGCATCGGTATACAACTTACGCCTATGGTTTACTAGTGCCATCAATCTTCCTACAAGGAATGATTGTGTAGAGAAGCCGTGCGATGTTTTGGCCCCTGACTTATCCCACACACCCTTAAGGGGGTCACCGTTCACTTGGCAGAGGGTCGTATCTAGATTTATTTGCCTCTCCCCTGCTTCTTGATCTTTTAGTGAGTCAATTAATTTAAAGTCTAGGTACCGTGGAATACCCGTACCAGTTTGCTGAAATGCTTCTATAGCTTGTTCAACATCATCAAGTAAAATGTTTAGCGCATTAGGAGAATTTATAAAATCAGAAAACTTCTCGTTCGAGCCTAAATGCTTGTCTTCTCTAAGGTTACCAATACCATTGTGGCTATACGATAATAGCTCTTTCCTTCCCCTAGACCCATCCTTACTCTCTTCGGGTAACACGAATTCCCCTCCCTGTGGGTTCTTATTACCATTTGGGAAATACTCTGGGTGTTTCCTATTTATGTAACTATGATCAGAAATTTTTAGGAAGTTGGAAAGGTATAAATAATCAAGATCGTGGTTAGGGAATTGGTTCTTACCCATCACCATTACAGGTCGCCCACCAGCATATTTATACTCTATACCTGCTTGCCTCCGCATAAGTTGTTGCTGCATCCCAGATAACGCTGCCCAAGCATTATTGGAGGTGTTCTGCCATTGCCCCACAGCAAATTCCCTAAATTTTTTAGGAGCCGCTGCCCATTTATAAAGTAGTTCCCTAGTAAATACTGGGTCAGTATAATAATCTTGTCCTAGTGGGTGGAGGATAAAATTAAATCTTTGATTCCGTTGGAAAGGTTGGTTATTTTCATCATCCCCATCTGCAACTTCTTGCAGCGTATGTGGGAAAATTAATCTTTTTAATTGTTCTTGTTGTTCCGGGGTTATCATTCTACCCACTGCCTCACCATTAATAGGCTCAAGCGGTTTCAAACCCATAAATTTCTCATATGCGTCAGGATGTTCTTCGGATAACTTCTTTAACAATGACTCATGGAGAGCTTCCCCAGTCGCATAACGCCTCTGTTTCCTGCGATTCTGTCCGTCCCGCCACGCTTGCGTCTCAGCTTTCTGCTCCGCCTCATGCTGATTGTTATAGGCTTCTTGGTCTCGCCAATCTTTCGTGCCTAACGACCTCAATACAGACTCATCATCTTCCCCTGTCCCCGGAACTTTAATGGCTTCATTTGGCCCCCATTGGTGGCTCCACTCTAACAAATCAAATTGGTTAGTTAGTTCTCCATCATTATAGCCATCAATCAATTGATTAAATAGAGACAGCCTACCTGTATCCGCACTTGGGGAAATTGCCTGTCCTATGTTTTGATCAAAATCACCATTGCTGGTAAGACCATAGAATTTATATAGTACATCGCTTAAAAGAAACAAACTATCCTTAGGTGCCTTCTTCATACCGGGTTGAATCTGGTCACTACCATACCCGCTCCAAAGTCCTGCTAAATCTTCCCCAGTAACAATATTGTTATAGTGTATTCCCTGTGGTATAAGCTGTTGTAATATCTCGTAAACTCTCGTCACAACTTGGGTTGGGTCAAATTCTACAGGGTCTGTACCCTCTCTCTCCTCCGGTGTTCCGGGGACTACTCCCCCAGCTTCAGAAAGCGAATCAGGGTGGCCTTTTGCACCCCCCTCTCTACCCATAAAAGGTAGCCCCCCACTATCAGTGTCCGCAGTTACTTGCCTCAATTCTCCTGTTTCACCATCTTCTGTCCGATCATCAGAAGCCACGAAAAAATTGTCAAAATCTAATGGAGCATTTATTTCAACATTTCCTTCACCCCTACCCTCTAAATAAGCACGTATTGCTTTTGCAGTAGCTTCCCCACCTCCCCTAACACCGTAGTCAAATGGGTTATAGTCCTCATGAACTTCAAACTCAGGAGATAGAGGTAACTGCCTCCCTGCTCTCCAAGGGGCTTTATAATGTAGCTTCTCCATAAGTTCGTAATCACCAGACATGAGGGTATTCACCCAGCGTTGAGTAAGAGAGTCTAGTATTGCTTCGCTAGTTCTTTTTCTTGTTCTACTTTTATCTGCCTTCCCTTCCCCTATTAACTCCTCACTTCGTTTTTCACCGTCAGTTATGCGTCCTTGATTATATGCAATTCTCTGATCAATATCATCTTTTAATGCATTTATAAGCGGGTCTCCAGACGTGAGGTGCCCTTCACTTAACGGTTTAGAACCGTACTCGATTATATCGTTTAACACAGTACCAAAACTTCTCATCCTCTCCTCCACTAGCTGTTTTACCATGTCTGAGATGTATGCTTGTTTCTCCTCAGGTCGTATTTCAGATAAAAGATTTTTAATCTCCCTGTTTTCAGATATGGCTTTTATAAGACCTGCTGCCCACTCTTCATCGACCAAATGTTCCGTCACGAGTTGAGATATTGAATAGTTTTCTGGGGCTTTCGCAAACTCTCTTAAACGTTCCATTTCATTTTTCATATCAGGTTGATTGTCAAGTACAAACTCTCGTTGCCTTCTTTTAAGGGTCTTCGCATCCCCTCCAGTCGGCATATCCTTTTGCCACGCAAGCTTGAAACGAGTACTAGAACCGATTGAGAGGTCAGGTCTGGTGTCTTCTGGGGGAAGGGGCATCCATTCTGCGGGTTTGTCTAGCCCCGCTTCTGAAGCCTCCGTTTCTCGATGACGTTTGTTAACAAAAGCTGACATATCCATAGTTTGTTGGTGTATTCCGTCTTCTGTTATTCTGGCATCTAATTCTTCACCTTCTTTTTGTAACTGTGCTTTGTCTTCCTCTGAAGCATCCCCACCTAAAATACTTTTCTTTGGCCCTGATCGAGTATAGTCCCATGCACCTTTTTCCGTATCCCATATTTTAACGGGTGCAAAAGGTTCTTCCCCTTTTTGGAATTCACTAGCACCTTTTACCCAAGCAGCGATAGCTCTAGTACCTGTTGAATCCCATCGAGGTTGGCTACCATCAGTTTCTTTTATATCTCTGCTGCCTATAGCCGCAACTTCTTTATAATAAGGGGGAGCGTATGTTTCTTTCCATTTACCTTCTGCGTAGTCCCATTCTTTCCATCCACCTAGAATGTGACCACCATCTTCTACCCCAGCCGATTCATCGTAAACATAAACTGGAATACCTTTATTGATGCCCATAGCTACGGCAGCAACGGTACCGCTAGGTCGTCCGCTTGCCCCTAAAACGGCACCATCCTTGTGGATACGAGGTACAGCGGCTATAACCGCCTCCGCTGAGCGTACCTGTTCCACATTTCGAGTCATTAACGCCATGCTATTTCTGTTTTTTGACACCCAGTCAGGATCATCTTGATCCCACTTCCACCAGTTTCCCCAATTTTGGGTTGGGAAATGACTATCTACCCATTTTTTAGCCACCTCCAGAGCAGCCCGGTGCTGTGCATCAAAAAGTTTATCATCGCTATGTTCTTCCCTGTACCCATGGGGGGAGCGACCATAAGCATTATCGTACTCAAAATGCTCCCTATTCCACCTGCCAAGCTCTATTCGTGCTCTGGCCTTTTGTTTTGGTGGTGCTCCTTCACCCCCACCGAAATCTTCTAGTGTCCTTTTATCATCATCTGAGTCTAACACCCTCACCCCTTCCTTAGAATGGCCTTTAGGGTAAACCCACGCTCCAAACCCACCATGACCCTCAAATGAATGTCCAATAACCTTTATTTGGTGTTCTTCATCCTCCAATTTTGATGCCTCATAACCAAATGCGTTATCCGCACCCCTTTTAGCCATGCCTGAATGTAATATCATATCTCTATCAGTTCTTCTATCATCCTTTTTAGGAAGTAAATCTTCATGGGCTTGTTGGAAGTCTGCTCGTGTCGTTAAATCGGCTAATGGGGTACCTTGAACTTCAGGGTTTTCTTGCCACGCTCTCAGAAAACGGGATACCGCTCTCCGATTATTATCATCCTCTTTAACTAACTCGAATTCTATTCTGACGAACCCTTGGTTAGAAAGATTCCTATGGTTGTACCTATTCGATGAATGGTTACTCCAACCTTCTTTGAATCTCTGTTCATGGGAATCAACTTCGCTTACTGGTACAGGCTTGCTCACAACTCGTACTGTAAGCCAAGGCCAGCCCTCCCTGTCTAAATCTGCATCTTCTTTATCGGTGGGAGGGCCAATCTTTAATGTATCTCCTACCACTAAGTCTTCGTAGTTTTTCTGCCCCTCTTTTTGACCCCTCCGTGGCCCAGCTTGTCGGGAAGTAGATGTTCTAACTCCTGCCAAAATAGCATCGTAAGTATTACCTAGTAGTCTATGTAACTCTGTGCTAGGGGCATTAGGGGTATCTTCATATTCAGGTTCGTCTGTCCAATGCGCTTTATTATCTTTATTGTAATTGAAGTTATGTGGGATATAACCCGCCTCCACGCCTTGGTTAGAGGAGCTACTCTGCCTACGTTGTTGGTTCCTTCGTATGTATAGAGGCCCGGTGTAGGGTTTAGCGTCAGCCCGTTTTGCCCCAGTTTGGACATTCTCTTTCTCCTTGTCTAAGTTTTTCCAGACAGAAGGGTTTTCTCGTTGGAAAGCACCTAAATCAGATTCTTTCAAGCCTTTATGGATAGCGAATGCGTGGGCTAAGGAGGAAAGCATTAATGAATCTGCACCCTCGCCTTCCCAAGCTTTATCCCCAGTTGCAGTCTTTACATCATGCTTAAGGGTTCCTAAATACTCAATTCCCCCTCGTTTTTCCAACTCATCAGCTAATCGGGGGTACATGGCAAACTTCGCTAAGTTTACCTCCCGCATAATCTCTTCCTTCTTTTCGATGGATGGTTCAGGTGTAGCTGCCCTAATTAAGCCTGTGTAAGCAGCCTCAGCATCTGGGTATTTTATCCCTTTATATATAACGGGGTAAGATGTTTTTATTTTCTTATTTTGAAGCGATTTTTCTGTAGGGTGGGTAAGTGCCGCAAGGAATGGATCATTTGACCGTGAGTAAACATTTCCATCTGAATTTTTAGGTTCAGTTGGAAGATCACCTGTTTGCTCAGGTGAGCCTAAAGCCTCTCCCTTTAAGTTACCTTTTGCATCTCTATAGCTAGGCTCTAAGGTACTATTCATAGCAGCAGTTCGGTCACGGGGAAGCCGTGGAGGGTTATTTATCTTAGCTGCCTTAAAAGCCGCTCTGCCCATTTCAGTATCTTCATTACCTATGTAAGTAGCTGAAGTATCTTTAAACTTTCCCTCGAATGCGAAATCACCTAACCCTGTTCCAACTTTACCATCCTTTTCCACCCCTTTATCAAAATGGAGCCTACCTTTCAAATCATCGAGTGTGATAGCAGGATTAACAGTTTTGAAAGCGTTGCTAAAAGTAGCCGCTAGGTTCTTTTTACTCTGCTCGTCACCTCCATGACCACCATTTGCCATACCTAAATTAGGTATGTGGAATACTGTTTTTGGATTCTCTAATACGTACCTAGCAAAATTTTCGAAGTGATGTTTCATCTCTGAAAGAGGCATCTTATCGTTAGGATTCGTATTTAAATTCGTAGGTCGCCTTTTAGTAGGTAGGGAATACGTATTTCCCTGCACACGATCTGGGTCTGCCCCCCTAACACCCCCACCAGTTGCTCCGAAGTTCTGAGCGTACTCTGCTGCTCCCTTTCCGTTCCTACCAAGCAAATTGGAACCGAATACAAACATATGTCGTTTATTGTCCCAATCTGCATCTCTATAGCTAGTCTCTTCAGCTAGTTCATCAACTAAACCTGCCCTCTCCTCGTTGCTAGTCATCATATCCGCAGTATCTGGTGGGCGATATTCCCCCTCTTCTGAATACCTAGTGACTCTAGGTGGATTACCCGCAGCTTCCCACACTTTCTTATGAGCATCCATCACACGTTGGGGTACATAAACGTCTTTATAAGGATTGTCTTCGTCCTCAGCGTTTATTAAAGCTTCGGTATTATAAGGATTTGTGTTTGGGTCGTTTAACTGGTTATAGATTCGTTGTGCCCAGTGATCGTATTCAAAACCAAGAACTTCGGCTCTTTCCCGCATTCCGGAGTCGAATATACTTTCTTCATCCGAATCATCAGTGTCAGCTTTGTTTACATCCGTCATAAACGCTGTCTCGTCAGCATGTCGTCCGATAGCCATTCTAACTGCTTCCATGTAGCTATCTTCGTACTCACCCTCATCTTCTTTCTTTACGGCCTCACCCCTGCGGTGTACCTCTTCAAGGGTATCCATGAAGTTCTCAGTAACGGCTTCAGCGGTTTTACTGTCTATGGTTTCTTCTTTTTCGTAAACAGGATTGATGGAAAGGTTGGTTGTAATCTTCAAAACAAGCTGGTTAGCTAACACCAACCCTGCTTGATGGTCAGACATGTAATGGTATCCAGCGATAACTCTGTTCATACCTATCTTATCTGCTATTCTAAGAAGTTCTGTTTTATGCCCAACATAAGCTCCAGCCATAACCTCAGCTATAAGCCTACTTACCGTCGAGTGGTAACTAGGGTATGCTGGAGTATGGAACGTGCCATCACCATCAACAGAAAGGATAATCCCTAAGTGCTGCGCCAACGTATCAGGACGGGGGCGATTGAAAGCGAACTTCAGGGAAAGAACAATGGTCTGTACGTCATCCATAACCATGCGAACAAAATCCCAGTTAGTTAATAAACTGTGTGCATCCGCATACTCTTTAAATTCAGACAGTATTCCTTCTTTAGTTTGTTGGGAGCTAATATCTTTCTGACGTTGATCCCTTAGTAAACCCATCTCCTGAATCTCTAGGAGTTCTTGGTAAGTTTCAGGTGAGTCATTCGGAGAGAATGGGGGTAAGGCAAGATCACTTACATCCAAGTCCATAGTTTTAATAGGACGTTGCATCTTCTTACCTTGGTTTTTAGATGGTTGACCCCATTGTAAGTCATTAACATCGAATTCTTGGATTATGTCTAAGTCAAACCTGCCTTTACGTTTGGCTTCCACGGGTTTACCGCTTTCTTTAGCCGAACGTTCAGGAGTTGTTTTCTGGTTTGGAGCAGCTTTATCAATAAGTAAATCAAGAGCACGTTTATTGTTACGTTGCTGCCTTGCTTCTTGGTTAGCTAGCTGAGTTATTGCTTGCCGACGTTTATCCCCAGTAAATGGAACCCGCTCAGGGTCTTCATTCAGGTACCGATAAATATCTTGCACTGAAGGTAGTGCCATGTAATGGTGCCTCTTTTCAAGCTTGAAGGTATACCTAATTATACTCCATTATGTTGAAAGTTTGCTGGTCTGTATATATATATTCCCTAAAAAATAAAAGTATAACATACTTTCTAAAAGATTGTCAACTATTAATTAGTTTTAATGTCTTTAAGAGGTTGACGTAGAATAGGAGTCCGTGTTACCATTGTGTAATGCGGACTTTTTAGTAAGGAGATTAGGAATGAAGCCCACCAACAACCCATATGTACATTCAAAGCAGTTGAATGAGAATATCCCTGTGAACCCCGTAACCAGTACGTCCCCTGACCACTACAGTAAACTCCAAATAGAGCCTTGGGATTTCATTTATGCGAATAACCTTGACTTCTTTGAAGGTAATGTGGTAAAATACATATGTAGATGGAAGGAAAAAGGGGGTATTGAAGACCTACAAAAGGCTCTGACTTACCTAGAAAAGTTGATTGAAAAGAATTAATAACTTATTTATTGTAGTATAATAGCGGCATCCCCCAGAAGGAGTATATCCTTTGGTAGGGGTACTAAACTAGTAAGGAGGATTCTTTTGAAAGGATTAATCGCTAGGGTTACCATCATCATTCCCCTCATATTGGGAACACTGGTAGCAATAGTTTTAGAGGTCTTAGACGACTTGAAGGGTATCTTTACCGCTGTAAAAAATGGTGAGATAACCGTACAAGAGCAACGTGAGATAGATTACCGGAAGTCTAGGGCACGATGGGCAACAGTTAGGGCATGTTCTAATGCAGCCCCATTCTTTACAGTAGAGTAGTAACATACATAGAAGAAAAGATGTTGGGGTGGGGGGAAACCCTCACCCCGTTCATTTTAAGTGGAAAACCCTCACCCATATAGTATAATAGTAATACGGAGGAATTTAAATAATATCATATGATAACCCTTACAGATAGTAATTTTAAAGAGTTTGTTGACACCTCAAAGTTACCTGTTATAATAGATTTTTGGGCAGAGTGGTGCAGCCCATGTAAACTAATAAGCCCCGTGTTTAATAAACTAGAGAAAGAATATGAAGGAAAAGTTACCTTCGCAAAATTAAATATTGATGTTAATCCTCACTCTCCTATGCAATACGATATACGTAGCATTCCAACGATGATGATATTTAAAGGTGGGGAACCAGTAACTCAATTAGTCGGGGCAATTCAGGAACATAAAATAAAGTATACTTTAGAGGAAGTACAGCAATTATAAGGAGTTAGATTATGATGGGTAAAATTAGACCACAAATATTTCTAGCCATACTTGTACTGGGAATACTCGCTGGTTTTGGGGCAATGAATGAGATGCCTGAGATAGCTACTGGTACAATAGGCGGAATTATAGCTCTTGGAATGAAGGTTTTAGAAGCCGAATAAAGGTTGACAAGCAAAGAATAGGGGTGTATAATGGCAGTAGACTACCATATAGTAGTAGGTTTTAAAGGAATAGCGGTGAGTCCGTTAACATTTTATTCTAACGATAATAATGTTGTAGACTCGGAAGGAAATTTTAAATTCTCTGATCCGTTTAATAAAGCAGATGTTTTTATAAATGGAACAGAGGTAGCTTTTTATACGATAAGGGAACTGTCGGCTGCGGAATCAGCAGCCCTTGACGCAGGGTTCAAAGAACAAGACAAGAAATTTATTTCTAGTTCTCACAACCCCCTCCAAGAATAATAGGGGGGATTGGTACGAATTCTGGGTTACTGGGGTTCTCCGTCCATTCTAGGCAGGTACAAAATGAATAAAAAGGCTTTGAGAGAATACTTTCCTATCCCATTAATCCTATTCGGTGGTATAATGGCAGATATATCGCAGGATATACTGCCTGATATTATCACCATACAGATAATAGCGTGGATGTCGGTAGTGGTGGGTGGAATAGGGCTTGCTAGGATAGTATGGAATAAGGTAAAACAAAACAAAGGATAAAGTTGGAGGGTAAGACATGAGCATAATTAGAAATCGAGACCTTTTCGCACGATTTTTTGATTCACCGTTGTATTCGGTAGCTACAGGAGAGCGATCACATCCAGTAGACGTAGTAGAACGTCCTACAGAGTACGAATTACGCTTTGCAGCAGCAGGAGCGAACAAGGAAATTGATGTTAACGTGGAAAATAACACATTAAACATCGAAGTTTGCCGGGAAACCGACACAAATGACGACGATACCGTAATTATGAAGGGGATACAAGATTTCTGCTTCAAGCGTTCTATTAGTTTGGCTAATGCGAACGTAAAAACTGACGAAATTTCATCCACTTACAAGAATGGTATCCTTACAATCACCGTTCCTAAGGCAGATGAGGCACTTCCTAAGAAAATAGCCGTGGCGGTGGAATAATGACAACAGAAACAGTAGAAACGGTGGAAGAAGTTCCAATTTCCCTTTATTTTGGGGACTTATACGACACAAAAGCAGCTAAATCGGAAGAAGCAGAGGGTGCGTTGAAGGCAGATGGCTTTGAAGAGGCATTACTTGGGTATGGATACCAGTTTAACCACCCTTTAGCCATCTATAGTAGGAACCGCTGCATCAATATCCTTATGAAAAGGGATGGAATGTCTTCTGATGAAGCCACAGAGTACTTTGACTTCAACGTTGTGGGGGCATGGGTGGGTGAAAGCACCCCAGTGTTCCTTGATGACGA
>Ga0098058_1000443_pt1 | contig 13765 bp, 6 predicted proteins | sample 19_taG_FD_75061 | JGI IMG/M metagenome (GOLD analysis project Ga0098058, IMG submission 75061) | Marine viral communities from the Subarctic Pacific Ocean - 19_ETSP_OMZ_AT15317 metaG | ecosystem: Environmental > Aquatic > Marine > Oceanic | place: Pacific Ocean | collected 2015-01-19 | reverse complement strand
GATTAAGTTGTATTCACCCTGAATTACAAAATGATTACTGTAAATTACAAGACATGAGGAATGATAATTATTCTGAGTTTAATTATAGACGAGTGCGAGATGTAGCACCAGCTATAACTGAACATATGGATAAGTTATATGAATTTCAGAAGTTTTGTAATGAATGTGATGATGCAGAAATGATCCAAGATAAATCTAGAGAGTTATTTGTTTTATCTGATGTGAGTGAAGCTCGTGCTGCAGATTTAGATATATTAGCTAAGTATGATAATATAGTTGAATTTGCAGAAGAGATTAAACCACTTTTAGATGAGCTTGAGTGTCTTGAGAAAAGAGAATGTACAATGTCTCCCGAACTTGAGAAAGAAGTTAGAGTTTATCTAAGAGCTAAATCAAGAGAAACATGGGACAACAAGTAAACAATCCCCCAAAGTCTATAAGCCCACAACAAAAGTGGGCTCGTAGGCGTAACTGGGAAAAGAGAACATTAAAAGAAATGTATTATGAATTAGATTTTAGACTTCGTCAAAGATGGGTAGAACTTGATGGTCGTGTTCAAACAACAGGTAAACATCCTGGAGTATTGAAGACTATTTATAGATCTCAAACAGCTTCTGATGAAGAGATAAAAACTATGAAACATATTATGTCTTTAATGAACTCTTTAATAGAGAAATGGCCACATAATCATGGGTCTATGAAAAAAAATATAAATTTTAAACACTTTAAATAATAAATTATGATTACACTAAATGTAATAGAAAACAAAATCTGTGGAAGCTATGGAGAAACTCCATTCACAGTGGATTACAGTAAGGAGCTGTATGATCAAATGACGATACTAGCTAATCAAGCAGCTGATGTATCAACAATGGACGAGTATAATGCTATATTAAGTAGTTTTGCACCACTTACTGTAGTAGATTATACTAAGACTATTGAAACACAATGTGAATACATTCATGTAAATAAAGGGACAGGAGAATTCTTTCTTAAGCATAATGGCGTAGTATCTAGTATACCTATGCCACAAGCGCTTGTAGATAGAATATTTGATTCTATTGATAAAGAATTAGATTTCTTACCTTTAGTTAAAATGTGGACACGTTGGTTAAGAAATCCTATTCTTAGAAGAAAAATGAAACAAGGATGGGGACAAAATTTCTGTGAGAGATTCTTTAATTTTGTGAACATGCAATATGTTCATCCTAAACATAAAGAAGATCTTATGGAAAATCATGGATTAAGCGAAGAAGCAGCTGAGAAGCGAGCAATAATGTACCAAATGAAAATCACCCATGAGGGATTACTAAATGGTTACAAAGTATCGCGAGAAATACTGCATAAGTTTAATTCAGAAACTGGTGAACAAGAGAACCGCTATAAACGCACGTTCAATGTTGACACCGGAGAGATAGAAGGTGAGGGATTACCAGAACATGTAGAAGATAGACTCTTTGAACCATCAATGATGGGCTCAAGTGGAGATGCATTCTATTGTGAAGGGCCTAACGGCTATGCTAATCCTGGACATTTTATCAAAGTGGGGTGTACCCATAGACTAGACGACTGGAGCAAGGTTAACGTAAATGATACTATATCATGCGTTAAAGGGCTTCACGTTGGTGGTCTAATATACATTAATTGCTATAGTGGAGAAATTCACAATATCTTTGTAGATCCTATGCATATAGGAGCGGTACCAGATGATATTGATGGGGCTATAAGATGTAAGCAATATTTTGTTCATTCCTCCTTAGTTGGAGTGAATGGGTCAATTTACCATAGTTCTAGTTATGCAGCAATGACAGATGCAGAATGGGATGATATGAGAGCTAAAGCTGTTGAAGAGAAATCGGATACTAAAGCTTTATGTGACAAGGAAGTTGCAGAGCTTAATGCGCTGTAGCTAGTGTTTAATTGGTAAGATATAATAGGAGGGCCTCAAACTAAGCAGTACTGGATAACTGAGCCCTAGAGGACGATTAAGTTCATTCCTAAAGGACGAAACAATGTACTCAGTTCACAGAGCCCTCCTTTATATCTATTACCTTAAAACTTAAAAATATGGAAAAAGTAGCACTGATAGATGGGGATAGTCTACTATATTATGAAATGGGAAAACCTACTTTAGAAGAAGCAATAGAAGGTCTAGATATGAGGATTAGACAAATATTGAATTTTGCTGAAGTTGGCAGTTATGCAGGTTTTCTTACATTAAGCAAATGCTTTAGATATAATATAGCTAAAACTAGACCTTATAAGTACAACAGGAAAGGTGGAGCTCCTAAACCTCCTATATTCTATGCATTAAAAGAATATATACAGCAAGAGTGGGGATTTTATGGTATTAAAGAATTGGAAGCAGATGACCTAGTAGCGATCTTCCAAGCTGAAAATACTGTTATATGTAGTCCAGATAAAGATGTTTTAAAACAATTAATTGGAACACATTTTAATTATGGTAAACAAGAATATGTTACCACAACAGAAGCACAGTCTCATAAATTTTTATTAACGCAAATATTAATGGGTGATTCTACGGATGGAATCCCGGGCATCCCCAAGGTAGGTGAAAAAACTGCAGGAAAATGGGTAGAAGAAAATCCAAAGTTATCTATGGTTTTAGAAAAATACCAAGAAAAGTTTGGTATTCAAGAAGGAATTCATAAATTTGCAGAAACATTTAACCTTGTATATCTACTTAGAACTTCAGAGGAGGCTCAATTATATGTAGATGAATCAGACTTGATTTTAAATATGAATAATTGGGTTGAAGAAATAGAAGAAGATGACAGCGATTGGTAATAACATATCATTCAAACCTATTAATTCCACCACGGTAAGAATTTTAGGAGACACTGAAGAAATAATTCCTCATTATTATGATGAGGAGTTATTATCTTTAGAATTGCCAGATAAGAAAATTATTTCACTTGGAGAAATCTTTAAAATAAAAAGAATTCCCTATAAAGTAAATATAATAAGAGAGATTATAATAAATGATGAATTATTTTATGATTTAATTGTAGCAGATAAAACTAAAACTAGTATGTTTTTGTTACCAATGCTAGGTGGTACAAGAAAATTATTATTTTATGACACTTTATTTATAAATGCTTTTATAGATAGATATAATAATAAAGATTGTATTACATTATTATATAGAAATTCTAATAAAAAAGTATTTCGAGAATTTATTGAGCTTTTACATAAAATTAAATCATTTATAGGAATAGAAGAACCTAGTTCTAATCATTTGCTAATTATATTTAAGATTCCTATAGGATATAAAAAAGATTTCAAGGCATTTAAATATGGTAAATATTCAGAGATGAGAGATACTTATAAACTACAAATATTAGATTTTCATAGATATGATATAGATGGAACAATGGGACAAATTTTATTTAAATCTATAGAAAGACGAAAAAAGTTAGAGAGAGACCTTGATGCTAAACTACCTGAAAATTCAGAATTATACAGTATTATGATTGAGAAAGAAGAAAAATTAAATTTAAATTATTATTTTTAAAATGACAAAGAAAAAATGTAAAAAAGGAGGATGTAAAGTACAAATGTCCGTTCCAAAAGGAATGCAATTTGGAGTTAGTTATACTATGGACCATACATTACATAGTAAATATTATTATGAGAATGACAGAAATAAGAGTAATACTGATGGTCAGTCTTATAATTCTTTTGAAGAAGTACTAGATCGTACATGTAAAGATATAACAAATTTATTAAAAGAAAAAAATAAAGCATACGGAGATAGTGCATTAAATCCTGCTAATATATTTAGTAAGACTAATGCTACAGAATCTTTATGCGCACGTATTGATGATAAGATAATGAGAATTAAAAATAAAGGAATTAATGATCAAACTGAAGATACAATAGATGATTTGATAGGATATTTATTATTACTTAAAATATCAATAAATGAAAAATAAAGAACCATATAAACCATTACCTGATTATTTAACAATAGGCCCTTCAGATATACATGGTGCGGGTATTATTGCTAAGGACGATATTCCAAAAGGTATTGAAGTTGGTATTAGTCATATATATGATCCTAATTTTCAACATAACTATATAAGAACGCCTTTAGGAGGTTTTATTAATCATTCAAAAGAACCTAATTGTGAACTTATAGATGATGATGAAAATACAGATTATAAAAAAGTAAGAACAATAAAAAGAATTGAACAAGGAAATGAGTTAACATTAAAATATAGTTTGTATGATATTTGCGATTATTTAGATTGTGAATAAAAAGAAAGGGGCGTTTGCCCCTTTTTTTTATCTTTCAGTTAATCCGTATCTTTCCATCTCATATCCTACGGATAAGAATGGAATATTTCTTCTTTGTCCTTCTAAACTCCATCCTGCTTCTATTATACTATTACCATGTGTAATAACTGCAAATGGATTCTTAAGTGTTCTTAATAGCTCAGGTCCATGTAATGCTTGAAGAGCATCCATTGTAAGATAATCGAATCTATGTAATAATGCCTCTTCTAATTCATCATCATCTCTCAAACCTCCTACAGCAAGTACCATAAGTGCATAAGCCATAAATTTAGATAATATACCATATAAATCATATTTATCTCTTTCATTTAAATTACTCCACTTATAATTAGTATATTGCCCTCCAAATAATGTTCCACTTGCTAATTTTAATAGTACTTTAACTCTACCTTCATGCTGCCAAGTAATCCAATCCAGAGTATCCATTGTAACCATCTGTTTCTTACCATCAATTTCCATTTCAACTTCTTCTGTGCCAATTTTCTTATTTCCTTTCTCATCAGTAAATGCTGTATATTTACCCATATATACATCATCTTTTCTTGATTCCCATTCTTGAATTAACAATGCTGGTAAATATTTTTTAAATTGTAATGCCCATACCCCTACAGCAGTACTTTCTAAAACTGTTCTTTCATGTGTTCTATATGCCCCATGTATATCAGTAGACATTTTAAGCATTTTGTTAATCTCATCTTCTGTTAATTCATCTATAACTCTTTTAACTCCACTAGGCTCAGTAATTACTCCTCTTATATTAGGTTTACCATTTTTAACTTTCTTAAATGTACCATCATTATTATAACTATCCCATATAGATGACCCATCTGGCATTTTAATAGCTTTCATTTGAGCTGCTAATAAAAGAGCATGTCCCCACTCTTCATGTATAGCGTGAAAGAAAAATAATTTATTATAGGATAATGCAGGATTTTTAACATTCATCATATCAGAGTGATCTACAGCATAATCATAATTATCTGGTAAATATTTAAATCTTTTTAATAAATTATGAAGTTTATTTTCAGACGGTTTATTTGTAACTGCTCTTAATATTTGATCTCCAAAATATTTTGCCACTTCAATTGCTGCCCATCCTAAAGTACTTGTTGTAACATCAATAACTCCTGGATCATAACCAAGTCTTTTAGCTGTAGATCCCTGTATAGCTTTCATAACTGTATACATTGCTATAATAGCCCCATTAAATGTACCTCCTATAACTTTAAACCATAAAGCTTTACCTGTTGTAAGATGTTTAAGAGACATCATTAATTTAAATACACTAAATTGATAGCTTGGTTTATTTACAGTAGTAGTTGGTTTATTTGGATTATAAAATGGATTAGGTATATTATATTTTTTAGCAGACCAATGAGCTCCTCTTCCAGCAGCTTTTTCTTGCATAACAGAATTAATTACAAAATTTTCCATAAATTTTTCATAATTACTCCATCCTTTATCATCAGCACCTTTTAAGTTTTTCATAGTATTATAGAAACTCTTTAAACCATCTCCTAAAGCTACAACAAAATCCATTTCTTGTTTACGTATCAAATTAGAAGTAAAATCATAGTGCATTCGCTCTAAATTAAAAGAATGTAATTCATCTCCTATAATACTTGCAGATCCCATAAAACGTACAGGTATATGTGCATTAATAGTTTCAGTTTGACCATAATAATTCTCTTCAATAAACATAGAAAATGTTTTTCTTGCAAAATTTCTAAGAACAGCACCAGTACCTTTTACTTGTCTATTAATAAGCCCTTCTCCTTTGAATTTTTCATAAGCTTCTGAATTTTCCATAGGAAGTCTAGGCATAAAGTTTTCATGTAATTTACCTTCTACAACAGCATTATCTAAATTAAACATACCTAATGTTTTAGAATAAGGATTACCACTTTCCATTTTCTTATCCATTAGTTCTGACCATTGAGTATTCCATGTTTCTTTTATATGTTTTAATAGATTGTATTGCGCATCAGTTAAAGTACCTGCTTCATGTTTCTTTTTAGCATCTTCTAAACTAATCATATACATTCCAGGAGTTTGAACACTATCTAATCTATATTCAAAAGCAAAATCATACATTCCTTTATAATCAAATCCAGATCTCACCCCTAACGTAGCCATCCCTACAAGTTGAGTATCAGGATTTTTAGCTAGATATTCTTTTCTAACATCAGAAAATAATTTTTCTGCTACTTGTTGCTCATCTGTAATTCTATCTTGAGATTTTTGAGAAGCTTTTCTAAATATTTTATTAAATGCTTGTATTCTAGGACTATTAATATTATAAATAGAACTAGCCCACGCTTTAAAGTCACCAAGCTGTCCTTCAGAATCTAGTGACTCTTTAGAGGTTTTAGTTAATTTTAAATATTCATTACTTAAAACTTCTAATAAAGCTTTATCAGAGGCTAAATCCTTAGATAAGCCTGGTGTAGCAATTTTAGTTCTTAATATTTCTATATCCTGTTCCAATCCTTTAATCTGTTCTTTTAAAGGTTGATGAGAATATTTGTCTAAAGCAGCACTATTTCTAACATCTGATGTAGTATAATTTGAAGATTCTAATAATCCTTTTTCTTTTAAAGCTTTATATACTTCAGGCTTCTCTGCTTGTAGATAATTTGATATAATTAATAAATAATCCCTAAGATGTACTTGAAATGGTTGTTTAAATGGATTATTTCTTTCTAAATGATGTACTAAAATTTGTCTAAATATAGCATTAGGTTGATGTTCCTTAACCATTATAGCCCTTAAAGCTAATTCTAACATAGCTTTATTTAATTTGCTATCTCCAACATCATTAATTGTTCCCGTAGAATAACGCATAAATTGTGCAGTAGACCTGTCATTTAAAAAATATCCTCCAGATTTCCAATCCACCATAGTTAATGTTCCATCCTCATGTTGAATTAAACCATCAATTTGAGTAGCAACACCTAAGATAGGACTATGAAGCATTAACTCAGCTTTCATTTTATCAGTATCTTTAAATCCAATTTTTCTTAAGACTCCTTCTCCTACTTGTTCAACCCATTTTAATGATGCATCAGTTATTTCATCTTGATCAGGTTTTTCTTTTTGTATTTCTCTAAGATCTCTTAATGTTCTTTTGTCTTTTGTAACCAGCCATTCCATTAATTTATGTACAGCTTTACCTCTAGCTGTTGAATTATTTGATTTCTTTTGATTTTTATCAACTAATTCTTTATAAGTATATTCTTTGTTTTCTATAGTAACAGTATCATTTTCTATATCTCTTTTATTTCTTTCAAAAGTTCTTTTTGCATTATACTCAGAATCAACAGTATCCCTAGTTTGTCCTAAAATACCTGTTTTAATAAAATGAGTTAATCTTTTATATACACCACTAATACCTTCATAGTTACTTTCATCAGATGATAATTTTATTTTCTCAACATCTCTAGCAGTTTCTAATCCTTTAATTGTATCCTCTTCTACTATTTTTTCAAAACCTTTTTCATCTGTAGGTTCATTTTCTACAATTTGATATTTTGCATTAGTTTCAAAATTTTCAATAGGAGCATTAAAATCAAAAACAACATCTCTTCCAACTTGCCTTATTAGGCCGGGATAATCTTTCTCATATTGTTGTACTATAGCTTCATTTTTAGCATATAAATCAGGTAGTATTTCTGTAGTTCCTGGGACTATATCCATAATAGCATAGTATCCATTAACTTGTCCTGGACTCACAACTCCTTCACCTTGTAATCTATTTAAAAAGTTTTCTTTAGTTACAATTTGCTGTAGATTTTGGAACTCTACAATATGAGTCTCAAGTCTAGCATCTCCTTCTGCCATTAATAAAGCTAACTTTCTTAAGTTCATACCACTTAATTCTTCAGGTGTGATTATAGCTTTAGAATCCCATAATTTTTGAATAAGTTTTCCTATTCTTTGAATTAACTCAAATAGAAGTTCTCCTAATCCCTTACCTTTTTCATCTATCATACCAGCTGCATATTCTCCTATAGCTGTTACAATAGCTTCTTTAAAGAATTCATCACCTTTTAATTCAGGATACCTATTTTGTACTTTAGCTATTATAGCTTGTCCCTCTGGAGATCTAATTAACTCTCGTTTTAAACTTTCAAACAAACCTTTATTTTTTACAAATATAGCTTCAACCCATGGGTGTGCAAATTCATGAAAGGCTGTATCCGCTCTCATATTAGCTATATTGATTACAGGAGTATCTGCTACGAACTTGCCCGCCCATTTAGTCTCTGGCTTATTAACTACTTTAGCTGAGAATCCAAATCTTCGTTCTAATTTAGCAACAATAGTTTGCATTGCATCTTCACTAATAGTTTGTGCATCAGATATTTTTTGATAAGCTGGTTTATCTTTAGTTTCATCTTGAGCTATTTCAGAAGGTTCTTCAGGTACAGGAGCTGTATATAATTCAGTCCTTTCTTTTTCTAAAGTTACAGTATAATTTGTACTTTTGATTCCAGTAACTTTATCAGTTACAGTTACTGGTTTTACACTAGATACAATTGTTTCAACTGCATATTCACGTAATACATCATCATGAGTTCTTAATATAAGTTTATCACCTTTCTCTAAACCTTTAACTTCTTTATATAATTCTATAGTATCAACATTTACATCTTCAACTTTTCTTACTAAAGAACCTTTAGGAAAATGTTTATCTATATCATAAGATGCAACTAGATCTAGCTCGCTAGTAGTATAAAAACTAGCTGAGTTAGAACCTTTAGCTATAACTTGATAATAACTATATCCTTTTGCCTCTTCACCAGCAACATCTTCATGAACTTTTATATATACTTGATTATAATTTGGATTAGACATTAATAAAGGCGCTTCTCCTACTAAATCATTGTCTATTTTCAGATCATAGAATACCATCTCTCCTGTAGTAAGTTGTGTACGCCTTGTTCCAAATACAGAATCATTTTCTTTAACTAATGCTGAGTTTATTTTCTTATTTCCTATAGAAGCTAGTAATCCTGGATTGCCTAAAGCATATTGTAGTAAAAATCTTGATTTAGTTGTTTCTAAATTATTAGGGTCTTGTAGTAATTTTTCTAATAGGTCAGCTCTTTTTTGATCATATCCCGCAAATAATTTAGGATCTATTAACATGGTTATATTACTTGCTGCAAATAACATGCCCTCTTTAGCAATACTATATTGTAAAAATTGTTCCTGTAATTCAGGATCTAATCTATGAAAATCTGCATATATTTCAACTAATTCTTCTTGAGTTATACCTGCTGCATTAGATACTATATATCTTACACCTCTCTTATCTCTTTTAGGAGATATTCTATTTAAGAAAGCGTTACTTTGTTTAGCACCAACAGTTAAGTTTAACATTAACTCTGTTAATTGATGAGATAAAGCTTGTGTACCACTAACTATAGTAGTCATGTTTCCAATAGTAATCTCTATAGGTTTGATATCTCTAGTATTTGTTGTCATACCTGCTATAAATCTCACATATTGTTCTCGTAAAATTTTATTTCTCTTATAAGTATTTAATCTATCCTCAGAAGTACTAGTTTTACCTAATTTTTTATTTACTTCATCTACAAATGCTTTTAATACATTATTATTAACTTGTAAAATCTCAGAGGTAATAGTATGTAACATCTCTGCAGTGTCTTTAGCCTGTTGTAGATGTGGTAAAGCCTGCAACATGTTAGAGACCTCAAAACCAAATGAACTCACATCCTCAAATATAGAGTTCATATTTTCAACTAATTCTGATATAGCTTCATGATCAGATGGTAACTGTTGAAGTACCTTTAAAGTTGAAGCCATTTTAGTTAAATCATTACCAAATTTATTAAGACCTCTTCTATTACCTCCTGGACTTAGTAAATCTAATATTTGAAGTTGGAATACGGCATCTTCTATTCCTCCTATTTGTTTTTCAAAAGATCTTTTATACTTAGGACTAGTACGTTGTACTCCGTCACTTAAACGGTTAGATGTTATATTAGTAGCATCTACTATCTTTTTTAATTTTTCTTCTGTTAATGATTTTTTGGATCCTAAAAATTTAGCTATATCTTTTCTAACAGATTCAGCACCTGCTGCAAAATCTTTTGGATTTCTTCTAGCTGCTTCTTTAACAGCTGGTTGTAATAATATTCTAACTGCAGTAGTTAATGGGACTCCCGTTCCTACCATAACATAGAACATAGAAGCTGTTGATTGATTAAGATTAAGTATATTAAGTATCTGTTCCTTGGCATTATCTATAGCAGCATTAATAATAGAGTCCATAGTTTGCCATACCGTATGTTTACTTTTTTTATCTCCTCTTAATTTCTCATGTCTGCTTAAACTATTATATGTAATACCATCGATAGTAAATTCAAAAGGTACAATATCACCATCTTCTGTACGTTTATTAACTAATACAGCAGGCTGTCCTTCTCCTGAACCTTCCATCATATATACTAAAGCTTTCATAGCATTAGCGCCAGCACCAGTTAAAGCAGACCCTGATTGATTACTTTGATGCATATATAACTCATCTAAAGGATCAGTTAAATCTCTATTTTCATAAAGTTGATCATGATTATCTTGAAGAGGTAACTGTAAATCTTGTGAAATTTGACCAAATACAGAATTATCTAAATCTTTACCATCTTTGACTCTACCTTTTAAATTAGACATTGTAATAGGAGATAATATTGACTCTCTATTTTTTTCATGCATAATTACTTTTAAGTAAGTATCAAGCATGCTATTTTTAATAGCAGCTCCTTTAACTCTCTGTAAAACTTCCATGGTTTCTCTATTGAACTTTTTTTGTTCTACAAGACTTTGTTTAGTTTTTTCATCTGCTGCTAATTTTATAAGTTGATTTGCATTTCTAATTTCTTTTCTGAACCAATTAATATCATCATTTACTGTTATTATAAAATTAGAAGTTGAAGGAACTGTTTCGTTTGTATCTAAAAGTATTGTTCCTTTTCTAGAGCGTAATCCAACGTCTTGATTTGTATATAAACTCTTCCCTGATTTGGATTTATCACTCGCATGTGCTTTTCTTATTACAAATAAAGCGTCAACATCAAAATCAGACCCGTGAATAGAAACTAATTCTTTAGGCGCTATAATTATATTACTATCATGTGCATCATAAAAACCTACAACTTTTAAAGCTACAGAAGAATGTAATTCTGTAGAAGGAATACGGAAACCCATCATATATTCATCATAAATTTCATCTCCTATTTGAAATTTCTCTGAATGTGCTCTAGGCATTAATACTTCAGCATAAGGCCTATCTGCTGTTACATGTTTTAAAGGTCTTTGTGTTCCTGTTACTGGATCAGTTATAGTAGCGCCATAAGCACTTTGTAATACTAATTTAGAACCTGGAAATTTAATTTTAACTGTAGCTTTAGTTAAAGAAGATGCTAAATGCTGAAATATTTTATTAACTATTGCTGGAAAATTAATAGTTACAGCAGGTTTACCTTTATCATCTTTAGCAGATAGTACCTCAGCTTCTTTATGTGCTGATTCTGTAATATCTGCAGCTGCTATTATTTTATTTCTTATTTTCTTTTCAATAGCATTTCTCCGTGATTTATTTAAATTTAAAAAACTTTTTATAGCTCCAGTACTATTCATCAAACCCAAATCATATAAGAATTCTTTAGTTCCCATATTGATTAATTCTGCCATTGATGTATAATATTCTAAAGCAGCCTCTGCATTTAATCCATTAGTATTAATCATATACGCCAACTGAGTAGGATTGGAGACTAGTGCATTTGGATCTGCAGTAGGATCTAATTGTAATCTAAGACTTTCGTTATTTAAAGTTAAAATAGATTCAGGATGTATTACAGGTTTAGTTTTAAAATTAACTCCTGGTTTTATTTTTGGATATCCATGATCAGATAATGTCTCTGGAGATCCTACTTTAACACCTGATTTAAATACTAATTCATCTACTTCATTTAGTTCCATTTGTGCTCGTAATGCAGCTAATCCTGGATGTGCACCTATTAAACTATCTGTTAATACTGTTGTAGAATACTTTAAAGCTGTAGGTTTACCATTAGAGTCTGTTCCATAATAAACAGGCTTCATAACAGTCCCAGGATTAAATCCTCCTCCAAAACCTCTGCGTAAATCTTTTAATCTACTAGGTAATACAAAACCTTGACCATCCGCTAAATCTATAGGACTATCAAGCCCCAAATCTTTTAAATCTTTTACTAATGCACGTCTTTCTCTAGCAGATAAGAAATCAAAAGCTGTTGCTTGAGGATCTGACATTACGGCTACTCTAAAAGTTTTTTTCATGCCTAATAAAGGATTAACAAATCCCTTATATCCTGGTGCAAATGCAATAGACATTCTTTTAACTACATCATAAGAATCTTTAAAGTGAGCAGTATCGCCTAATACTAATTGATTTAAAAAGAAAGAATTAATAGCATAATTTTTTATAAAAATATCAACTAAATTACTTAAGTCTCCATCTACTTTAGAGGCTATATATTTATTTTCTTTTAATTGAGTTAAAGTTTTAGATGTATCTATTCCTTTTAAAACCTCTTCTGTTTCCAATTTCTTTTGAAATTCTTTAGATCTAGTATTTAGAACTTTCATAATTCTATCTACTTTTTGGCCTTTTGTTAAAGAAGTACTTTCAAGTATATTGGAAAATATTAAAGATTTTTTAAGTGTCTTACCATGATACTGATCTACTAAATCTCTTATAGATTCTTTTATTTGCTGATCATTTAATAATTTAACTTGAGCTGCTTTAGGAGAAGACTTATCAGATACAGTAGTTAATTGTTGTGTATAATATAAATTACCTTTAGATTCTTTTAATCCGTGTAAAAACCAATAATTAAAGTTTCTATCTAACCATTGTTTTTCTCCTTCATTAGAATATGTTGTAGGCTTCCATTTACGCTTTCTATCTATAACTCCATCCCAATCATGAATATCTCTAATATCACTCTTACCATTTGAAAAAATATTATGTTTATATATACCTTCTTTTAAGTAACTAGGAATTCTATTCTTTACAAAATCATATATTACGTCAACTCCAAAAGAACTATTATGATAAGCATAGATAGTTTTATTCTCTACGCTTTTAATACTATGTGCCTTAGTAGCTTCATGCTCTAATTTAAGCATATTACCAAGTGCTTCTATTAAAGAGCCTTCATCATCAACTAGCTTTTGAATTGTAAATACATCATAAACCATTTTACCAGTTTTATCACTTTCTACTTTAGGAGCTTGTTTATCCATTTTACCTACATCAGGCAATCTCTTTAAAAAACCTTCTAATCTCATTATAGCTTGATCCATAGATTCTTCATCTATAATAACTTTATGTTCCGGATATCCAATAAGAGACATAAACTTATGTAATATATTTACT
>Ga0098058_1000439_pt1 | contig 13827 bp, 14 predicted proteins | sample 19_taG_FD_75061 | JGI IMG/M metagenome (GOLD analysis project Ga0098058, IMG submission 75061) | Marine viral communities from the Subarctic Pacific Ocean - 19_ETSP_OMZ_AT15317 metaG | ecosystem: Environmental > Aquatic > Marine > Oceanic | place: Pacific Ocean | collected 2015-01-19 | reverse complement strand
CTCACTGGAAGGAGGGTGAGAGGAACTGGACAGTTGGCATCAGTCACCAAGCAGTCAGTGGCAAGGCTGCTGGCTGTTGTCAAGTTGGAGCAAAAAAGATTAGATATGCTTTCTGAGCAAGATGACTTGCTCAGAAGGCAAAAGAGGCTTCTTGCTGGTGAAATAGGAGAGCCATTAATACAGAAGGCTGCACCACTGAGGGTGGTGAAAGAAAGGATTGTAGACACTCGGAGGAAGAAGAGGAGGAGGGCTAGAAAAAAGAAAGGAATAGAATTTAAACCAATGCCATCCTTTGCTCCGCTGCCTCCAGATGAACTACCACCAGTGGGAGACTTCCCTATGGGTGGCATGGCTGATGCTGCTGCCAAGTTTAGAGAGTATCAGAAGGAAGCCAGGGGAGCTGCTGCAGCTACTGACCAGTACATCAATTCCCTGGATGCATTGTCTCAGGCCTCACAGTTCATCTCTGACTCCATCAGCACAGTCTTTGAATCATTTAAACAAGGGCTGGTGGCTGCCATAGATGCTGCCATCAGTGGCACTGGTTCTTTCCTCACTGTGCTGGCTAAGTCTCTAAAGGCCACTCTGCTGACCATTGCTGTAGAGTCTGCAATTCAGGCTCTGTTTGCCACAGCCAAGGGGCTTTTTGCTCTGGCCTCTCTCAATGTGCCAGCAGCCACTAACTTTTTTGCTGCTGCTGGAAAGTTTGCCCTGACTGCTGTGGCTGCTGGTGGAGGTGGAGCCCTCCTGGGATTGGCCACCAAGGGTGGTGCATCTACAGCATCAGGCACCAGCTCAAAGAAGACATCCTCTACAGCCACTCCCTCTTTTGGCAGGAGGGTGGAAAGCAAAAGACCAATAGTAATCAATCTAATGTTGGGTGATGGCTTTAACGATCCTGCCATGTCCCTGCTCTTGCGCAAACAAGTCCAAACACAAGTGATGCAGCAGACAGCATGACACTCCAAATTTATGTAGGAAGGTTCACCCTTCCAGACACTGCAGCAGCTTTCACCATTGATGATGGTACTGCCTATCCAGTCTCTCTCACAGTGGCTGCCAGGTATGCATATGGTTACACTGGGGAGAGTGATGTCCAGTTTCTCGAGCATGTGCAAGCTGTTATCAGAGCTGCTGATGCTGCCTTTGGTGCAGCTACTGTGACCCTTGATGTGGCCACTGGCCTGGTCACCATCAATTTTGGTACTGTCACATCAGTGGCCTGGACAGATACAGACCTCAGAGATATCCTGGGCTACACAGCAGACCTGTCAGGCTCTTCTGCCTACCACGCCACCAATCAACTGCGGTACATCTGGAGACCCTCCTCAGGCCTCTCTAGGTATCCTGGTGACCTAACTCAGTGGTGGGAGACCACATCCACAACAAAAGTTATCAGGTCAAAGACTGGGGAGACATACACAGTGAAGGGCAGCCTGACCTATGGTGGGGAGTATGCCTATGACAAGCTCCCCAAAAATGATGTGGTCAAGTCTTCCTCTACCACCTGGCAAGCCCTCGAAACATTCTGGACCGATGTGGTCCACCAGGGCCAGCCCTTCAGATGCTATCCTGACAGGACACTCAATAGCAGTACATCCTTCTATCCAGCCATCTGGGCTGTGGACGATGAAGAGGAAGGGCTAGACAGCTTCAGGGAATATGCAGATAGGTCAGTGGATGAATACAATGGATTATGGGGGGTAGACTTTGAGCTGTGGAAATTTGTTGAATGACTGTAGCCACTGATATCAGGTCTGCCATTGGACCACACAGAAGGCTTTACCTGGCCATTGATGGACTGGAGCCCTACCTCTTCCAGGGTGGAGACATTGCTCTGCCCTCCTCCTGGTCAAGGTCTGCAAAGAAGTGTCTTGAAGCCCCTCGTGAATTGTCCATGGGATTAGACCTTGCAGAGATGGAGGTCACTCTCTCTGCAATGAACTTTGTTTTAAATGATGTTGCTGACACTGATGGCAATAGCTTCTTTGGAAAGCTCTTTGCCCCTGGCAGGTGGGATGATAATCCTCATGCCAGAGTGCAGATGGGTGGCTCATATAATACCTACATCAATGCCACTGATGTGGAGCTGGATGTATTGGATGTGTCTAACATGACCAATGCAGCTACCAATGGTTACCTGGGTCAAGAGACTATCAACTGGGCCACCACCTATCAGACTGGTCCTGGTCTTGGTCTGCTGCAGACAGTCTCCAGAGGGCTTTACCCCTGTGTTAATGTAGAGCAGTCTTGGGCCCAGACATATGAGAGGCCACCAAAGGCAGCCCAGGGATTTCAGTATTCAGTGGGAGAAGTGCCCTTCACATTCATGGGCAGGAGGGTGGCTCTGTACATCACCACCTATGACACTGGAGACCAAGACTGGAGACCAGAGTCTGAGTCCCAACTGCTATGGGTAGGCAGGATATCCGAGGAGATAAACCAGCAGGGCTCAACTAGAAAGTGGACCCTGGGTTGTGAATCCATCATGGCTGAATTGAAGAATAAGATACTGGTCAGTCAGCCTACAGATTACATCAATGGCATCAACCTGGAGGGGTCTGTTGGTAGGACCTTTTCACTGACTGAATATGTCAGTGGTGCATGGACATCACATGCCACCATCACTGTCCCTGCTGCAAAGTACAGACATGATACTTTAGCAAAGCAACTGTCCCAGAGCAGTGCCCTATGGACATGGGAGCACAATACAGGGACATCTCTACAGAAGACTCTTTGGATAGATGTCAAATTAGTAGAGGGCTCATATGTCATGACAGTATCCACCACTGCTGCTGATGTGACCATCAGAATACATTCTGGCAATGCCACCAGACCTGTCCACAGTTTGCATGCTCTTGGATTCCCTCTCATCACAGACATGAGGGACATCACTGCAGTGGGCAAAAAGAACATTGCATATATTGTGGAGTTTACTGGAAAGACCTACTTTGATGACTATCACCCACTCCATCATGACTGCAATGGAAAGAAGCTTTATCTATACAGGACTGATGCATTCTGGTCAGACCAGGGTGATGACCCCAGCACCACACAGGCAGCAGGGCTGGTAAGGGATGCAGTCTTAGACCCTCTCCTCAAGAAGGATACAGAGGGTGCATACCTCTTCAGGTACTCCACCATCACAGGATCTCCCACCTGGAGACTGAATCTGATTGATGATCCCTGGTATAAAGATTATTCCAGGGCTGCATATGTGGGAAAAAAACATGGTTCAGAAAATGTGCAGTGCAAGCAAGTCTACATTCCCAAGTGGATGGAGGAATCCACCTTTGTGAAAAGGGGCCCCTTTGAGCTGTTGCTCTATCCGCTCCTCTCAACAGGGACCAGTGGTTACAACCACGCCACCTATGATAAGTGTCCACTCCCTCTGTCCATAGGCATGCAATCAGAGCTGGTAGATGTGGACTCATTCCTCAATGCAGATAAAGCCATCATGGGCAGCCAAATTGCTCAGAGGTATTGCTACATAATTGACAAGTCCATCTCATTCCTGGATCTACTCAAGAGAGAGTGCAAGCTCTTCTCTTATGCTCCAGTGTGGAGAAAGGGAAAGATAACTCTCAGGCCAATCCTAAAGGGCTCTGAAGAGGAGTCATGGACAGTTACTCTTGATGAATCCACCAGGGCTTACAAGAATGATTTTCCTGGTGTGACCATGGCCACTTCCACTGTGCTCAATCAGTGGAGGATAAAGATAGACTACGATCCAGTAGCTGGAAAGTATGGGCCACCTATCACCATCAATGATGTAGATTCAATTCTTGGAATGAAGCAGACCAAGAGGGTGGACATTGAGCATCCTGGAATTGTGCTCAACTCTCCCATTGTTTCGAATATAGAGTCTGTGCTAGCTCTGGAACTACAGGGCAAGCTGACCAGGTATCCGTTGCCCCTTGTGTCTGTGTCCCTGGCTCCCACCTTTGCAGACAGAGTATTTGTGGGTGATGTGGTCAGGTATATAAGCACCACCACCCAAGACCCTAAGGGATCTGGAACTAGAAGTGTTACCCTCTTTGCAACTGTCATTGATGTGGCATGGGATTACCTCACCCATACTGGCTCTTGTAAACTGGCCCTGCATTATCTGGACATTGCATATCCATGGGCCCCTGCAGCTCTTGTTGATAAGTCAGCCAGTGGTGGTGGGTATGACAGCACATCTAACAGTCTGATACTCAAGGCTCACACCTATGGCATGAGCACAACAGACCCACATGATGGAGAAGCCCTAGCCCCTGAGGATGGCTTCAGGGTCTCAATAATCCAGAGGGGTGGGTCAGACCCCACATCAGTCCAGTCCTGGGGTCCACTGGATGTTGATACATATACATCAGCCAACAGGGCTCTCCACCTCAATGAAGCCCTGGCAGGGTTCCAGACTACGAGATCTTACATAGTCACCTTTGCAGACTACCCTGATGCTAGCTCAGGCCAGAGCAATGGTGACCATGCAACCTGGCAAGCAAATGTAAATTCAATGAAGCTTGATGGCTCTGATAAAGCTCACAGGTATGGCTGATGGACACTGGTCAATATATGCCTGTCTCCACATTGGAGACCCAGACTGATGACCCTCTCTCTGTTCGAATACAGAGGGACCTTCTTAGAGCTTGCAACAATGCAAAGGTTTACGCATGTAGGCAGCCCTCCCGAAAGCAAGTCTTTTTCCCTGCCATGGAATCGGAGGATAACACCACAAAGGAGCATGTGCTTGCAGTGATGCAAGTACCCATCATCCCTAATGGCTATCCCTACTTGCTTGTATCTGTATCCACCATCAGGTCTTCTGGGTCTGACTCAGTGACCTGGCAATTTTACCATCAGCATGGATTGTACAAAGGCGGAAAGAGCAGTCATGATAGATCATGGCTAACATCTCCTAATGCTGGTGGTGTTATCATTACAAATCAGGACTACTGGACATCAAAACACACAGTCCCTATCATCGAAGAGGGCATCAGCAATGATCAGAGTGTCTTGATTATTACAGCCACCAATGGAGACCTGACCACCAGGGCAAAGATAACCACCATTGATGTCATCCCTGTGAGCATCTATTAGCCATGCCACTTATCAGCACAAATCCATACTACACAGAAACCAATGTGGACCCACAGACCAGATGCTGGATCCAGGATATTGATGGTGTGGATAGAAGGCAGAGCTGCAGAGCTGCAGCAGGAAGGGTGGTGGCTGGTGTGGCCAATCATCTGTTTGCTAGACAGCCCAGGGTCAGGTTTACCCAGTTCATTCCCAATGGTGACATCTGGAATGATGCCAACAGTAGAGACCCTGCCCTGGTCTGGTGCCAGGATGACCTTACTAAGATGGGCAGGACTGCCATTGTCTCAGTGCTCACAGTGCCAAGGGAGCAGAGTAATTCTGCTGCTGCAAATGCATACCTACAGTGGCAGTCTAATGCCCTGGAAAATACAGGTCTCTACCAACTCAACACAGCAGCCACCAATTACTGGGCAGACCTCCAGGAACATCAGTTCAGAATCTCCAGAGGTGATGAAGCTAACGCAGTTGTGGAAGAGGGAGTCAGCATCTTTGGTGGCTATCGGATAGTGGATGTCATTGTGGAGGAAGAACCACAGGAAAGCCTCGACACAGACATCCACCTCTACTGTGATGCCACTCTGATGACCACTGGCAGGGAAGTACTGGCAGACTTTGCAGAGCAAGCCAGGGCCAGGATACATGATTACAGAAGCACCACTCTCCCTGTGGCTCTGAGCTGGTCAGGCCAGAAGAATGCCACTGATGGATGGTCTACCCCTGGCAGCCCTGGAACCCAGGAGGCCATGGCAGTGGTCAACACTGCTGATGGTGATTCTGTCTATGTCAACCTGTTGGACCACAGCAATACCAAGTGGGATCCTCAGAGCCCTGGAGTTACCATCCATTGCGAGCAAGCTGGTGTTGGCCCTGATGATGAGGCTACTGGCTCAGAAGTTCATGTGACCATTAGGGCTCTGGCTGCCACCTCCAGTGGTGCGACCAATGCCAAGATTAGGTGTGAGAGCCCATACTCTAATGCAGAAGTGACAGTCACCAATGTGACTCCTAATCCTGAGTGGATTACTTTTGACAGCACCCTGGTGGTTAACTCCCTGGTAGATGACCAGGCAGAGGATAGCACCAGAAATAAGGTGGACATCTTTGGTCAAGTTGACAGTGGCAGTCTATGGGTTTATGCTGTTGCTGGCTGGATCACATATGTCTAGCACTGAGCAGGGGCAAACTGTTCACACAAAAAGAATTCCAGACAGACAGTAGTCATAGCTTCTTGCCCCTGCTCTGGCTGCTGTTTTGTCTGGGATATTTGAGGGAGCAAGATGACTCCAGATGAAGTCTTGGCACTGGTGACAAGTGTAACAAATGATGTCTGCTCATGTGGTGGAGCAGAGCCAGCACATTGCTGTGAGGCCTGTGAAGTTTTCCATGGTATCAAGGCAGCCCTTGTTAAGGGATGTCCATGGACTGAAGAGGGCTATTACGATGCACCACCACTGCAGCCAAGTGGCACTCCTCTTACCACTGAGACTGCTGCAGCCATGCTGAGTGAAGCCTTCTCAAAGCTTGAGATGGCAAGCAGTCTCTTTCGAGAGTCACCCCTCTACAAAATGGGAAAGAAGAAAGATGAAAATTGATCCTGCTATTACTGGTGGTCCCAAGACCATGGTGGCTCTGTTTGCCTATGGTGGCATTGTCCCCCAGACCCATGTCTGCATGGATCGAGATATGGCGTTTGCTGCCACCACCACAGGCATCTATTCCGCTGTGAGTGAGATGCAGAAGGTAGGCTTTATTCCCTCTGGCAGGATGGAAGGAATAAAGCCATGGGAGGTGGCACAGGTCATCCCTCCTGGTGATGCACTGATTGACAGATGTAGAGCCATTACAGCCAGAGACTTTCTCAAGACTGACTGTGAGGTCTTGGTTATGCTGGACCATGACATGGATTGGTGGGGTGCAGGTAAGGACTTCTTTGGTGAACCATACGAGGGAGACATCCTGCACATTGCCAGAGCTGCTGCCAGACTCAAGGCTATTGTGGGTGCAGTGGTCAGCAAAAAGGCCAGAGGTCAAGGGGTGGCAGTCATCTGGAAAGAGCCCAGAGACATTGACCTGGGTAAAGAAGAATTCATTGAAGTGCATCAGGTGGGAGCTGCGTTTACTGCCTATCACAGGTCAGTGCTACAGGCTGTGTCTGACTCCATGGAGGAAGTGCCACCAGGCTTCAAGCCAATCTTCCTCCCTGCTGTTGCTACTCATCCACAGAACAAGGATGAAAAATTACATCTCTCTGAAGACTGGGCACTGGTCCACAGGGCTCAACAGCTTGGATGCAAAGCCTATGTTTCCACCAAGCCATTGATCACCCACTGGGGTCCTTATGGCTACACTGTTTTGAAAGACTCCAATGTGATGGAGGAGGCAGACAAGGGAAGTGGTGGGTGGAAGGCTATCCCCAGGAAGGAGACCACTGAGAAGCTGACCAATGCATCTGCCCTGCCTCCTGATGGCACTCCAATGAAGGCAGCTCCAAAGGCAGCCAGTGGACCCCTCAAGATCTCAGTGATACATCCCACCAGGGGCAGACCTAAGATGGCTGCAGAGTCCTACTGCAGAAGGATGGATGCCATCAGTGGTCTGCACAACATTGAATACATCTTCGCCATTGATGAGGATGATGAATCAATGAAGGGCTGGAAGCCTCCTGGTAATGCCAAGATGGTGATGGGTAAGAGCAGGGGCCCAGTGGATGGATACAATAGGGCACTGTGGGCAGCCACTGGTGATGTGGTGGCACAGGCTCATGATGACCTGTATCCACCACAGGACTGGGATAAGCTCATTGTGGAAGCACTCGGAGATCTCTCACTGCCAAGGGTGCTGAGAGTGGATGATGGATGTGATGCCAATCCTCACAAGCCATGGCTGCTGACTGTGCTCAATGGCAGCATGACCTGGTTTAAAAAGTGTGGATACTTCTATTGGCCCAAATACCCATCAGTCTTTTGTGATGATGACATCTCCAGGAAAGCAGAGCAGGAGGGCTCCATCATTGATGCCAAACACATCAAGTATAACCATGCCTGGAAACAGCATGGAGATGATGAGACCTACAAGAGAGCCTATGCAGATGCCAATTGGCAAGAGGGCAAGGAGGTCTTTGCAGAGAGAGAGTCAGCAGGATTCCCTGACAAGCCAGAGGCCTGGTCATGAGATTCAAAATATACACAGACATTGCTGGCTTCTGGAGGTGGCAATTGTTGGCAGCTAATAACTGGTGCATTGCTGACTCTGGCCAGAGCTACAAGAGAAAGAGGGATTGCATCAAAGCTGCAGAGAAGATTGTAGAGGGTGCATCCAGGGCAGTGGTGATGGTGGAGAAAGACTGATGAGATCTCCAGCAGACATGAGCATCATCCAGATAGAGATAACAAATAGATGTTGGAAGAGATGCTCTAACTGCACCAGAATGATTGGCCACTATCCCAAGGATAGAATGTTCTTTATGGACATGGAGACCTTCAAGGCTGCAGTAGATTCAATGGAGGGGTTTGAAGAGATAGTGGGCATCATGGGTGGAGAGCCCCTGCTCCATCCACAGTTTGCAGAGATGATGGAGTACTACTGCAGCAAAATCCCCAAGAGGCGAAGAGGACTGTGGACATCTCTGCATGATCATTACTTCAGACACTTCGATCTGATTCAGGAGACCTTTGACAGAGCACGGCAGTTCCTCAATGACCACAATACTCCATCCATCCATCAGCCAATCCTGGTGGCCTCTCAGGATGTGGTGCCAGACAGAGAGGAAAGGGATGCACTGATTGATGACTGTTGGGTGCAGAACCTGTGGTCTGCCAGCATCACTCCTAAGGGTGCCTTCTTCTGTGAGATAGCTGCAGCCTTTGACATGCTGCTGGATGGTCCTGGTGGATGGCCCATTGAGCCAGGATGGTGGAAGAGACAGCCTACACATCATGAGTTTATTGAGCAAAGGGATAGATGGTGCCATGGCTGTGGAGCTGCCATCCCTCTGGAGCGGAGAGAGACCTCAGATATCATCGATGATATGAGCCCTTACAATGTCAAGAGACTCATGCCCATCAGTCCCAAGGTAAAGAAGGGGGATTGGCTTATTTACAATCGAGGCATGCCAGAAGATTGGGCCCCTAATGCAGAGTGGTATATCAGGGATCCTGGCCACAGAATGTCTGAGGACAACAGACAGAGGATGGCCGATCCAGACTCCAGGGCCATTGATGGTGTGGTGGTCTGTGTAAATTACTCAGACTATCTGGCTCTAACCTTGCCAGCTAACATGAAGTACCTACGCTCATGCCTGGTGGTCACAGACCTCGAGGACAAGAAGACTGTAGAGGTGGCATCCTCTATCCCTGGTGTGTCAGTGCTGAGGACAGATGCCTTCTATATTAACGGCTCACCCTTCTGCAAGTCTGCAGCTCTGAAGGTAGCCTTTGAACATCTGCAGCCTGACTCCTGGGTCCTGCTCTGGGATGCAGACATTCTGTTTAGAGACTGCCTATCTCACACTCCTCTTGGCAACCTTGACCAATCAAAGATGTACGCTCCAGAGGGTAAGTTCCATGCCCTCTATCAGGAGATGGGTAGCAACAGGCATCATGATGGCACTGCTGCTGCTGGCTTCTTCCAGTTGTTTCACGGGAAACATATGTCAGAGAATCCTGTGACATCTCCAGATGCATCAGTGGATGATGTTCTATTTAGCCAGCAGTTTTCAGGGGTGGAATATCTGCCCATGGCTGCTGTGCATCTGGGTCCAAAGGCAGATGATGGTGAGCCTAATATCAACTGGCAGGGCAGGAGGAGTGAGCCCTCTCAGTGGACTGCAGAACAGGTGGAGGAGCTGACCAAATGCGACCACACATGAGCCTACGAGACACTATGATGATGGAGAAGAGTTGTGGGAAATGATGCTCTAACAATTAGGTTTGATGACATCAGTATTAATGCTGATGTGACTGCAGCTCGGTCAATGGCAGACCAGGCAATGTCTCAGGGTGCAAGAGTGCTGTGGTGCATCTCTCCTTTGGTGCATGACATTCCAGAGGGAGAAGACCAACAGAGGGTCTTTCCTCAGATATTGAAAGCCTACTCTGATCCCTCTGTCTTCTTCCATGCTGACAGATGTGGCATCCCCTCTACCCCTGCTGGTGCTGTGCTGGCCTCCCATGGTCTGGTGCATGTGGACCACAGGCTATTAGATGCACAGGCTCAGTGGCTCTCCATCATTACGAGCTGCAGCCTGGTGGGAGCCAGGGTCTTTGTCCCTCCCTTCAATAAGTGGGACACAGACACAGAGACCATCTGCAAGAGATACAACATTGAGCTGGTCAAGTTTGAGGATGGCTGGAAGTCCATGGACCACCACAGTTATGACCCAGAGCACAAGCTCTGGTATTGCCACTCCAGGAGATGGACTGTTGATAGTTTCAGGGAGTGGTGGAAGTGATGAGAGTCACCATCCATCAGCCCAACTTCTTCCCTTGGATTCCTTTCTTTGAAAAGGCTGCTGATGCAGATGTGATGGTCATCCTCACCCACTGCCAGTGGGCCAAAGGTGGATATCAAAACAGATTCAAACTGGCTGACCAGTGGTACACAATGCCAGTGGTGCAGGGTCTGCAATCAATTGCAGATAAAAAATACATAGACCCTGCCCATGCATGGAGGAAGATCAAAGGGGAGCTGCCAGAGTACAGAGATACACTGGACCAGTTTGATGACTGCATCTGTGGAGGGCTGGCAGTAACCAACATCAACATCATCACCAGGATTAGAGACCTCCTGGGCCTGAGGACTGCCATGGCAGTGGACCACAGGACAGACCTGGCAGGGTCTGAGAGACTGTTAGACATCTGTCTACAGCATGGAGCCATAGAGTATATCTCTGGTCCATCAGGCAGAGACTACCTGGATGTAGTCCTATTCAATGAGCATGGGATAGATGTAAAATTCCACAGGGCTCAAAACAAGAGAGCTATCCTGGAGGTCTTATGAGCAATGGATTTGATAGAGTGATTCTATCCACTGATGAGAATTCAAAGTACATACAGTACTGGGATTTTACACCAAGAGCCTGGAGAAAGTTTTTTCCAGGCTGCAAGGTCTCCCTTGCCCTGGTCTCAAAGAACCCTAATCCGAGGATGCTGAGGGACATGGCATCAGACTATGATGATATCTGCATCTTTGACCCTGCCAAGTTGCCCTCTGCAAATGTGGCAAAGGTTGCTCGTTACTGGCTGGCCAGCCACTACCCTGATGATGTGTGCCTGATTCATGACATGGATACAGTGCCACTGCAGTCCAGATATACCGTTAATCTTTTGACGCAAAGAAAGGAAGGTCACCTCTTGTGTGTAGGCAGGGAGGTCTATGATGGCACTCCTCACAAAGGGAAGTTTCCTGCTGGCCACATGACTGGGGAGGGCTACCTCTTTGCAGACATGATGGAAGGGTATGAGCCAGGTGAGGAGGTGGCAGACCATAAGGAGAACATTGCATCTCTTGCTGACATCTTCAGTGATGAGTCTTTGGTCAGAGCCCAGCTCCAGGTCAATGACTCCATCCCAGTGCAGCATGTGGTGAGAGGGCTGGACATCAAGACAGACTGGGTAGACAGGTCATGGTGGAGTGTGGATGTAGACAAGCTGCAGAGAGGTGGCTATGTAGAGTGCAATATGCTCAGACCATGGTCAGACCACATGGAAGAGATGAGACCCATAGTCGAATACATCAAGAAGCCATGATAGATGTGCATGGCATACCAGGCCACCTCCTAGATGGTGATGTGAGATTCCTGCAGACCCTTGCAGAGTCTCTGTCTACTGATGCCAGAGTGGCCGAGATAGGTACACACTTTGGAGCATCAGCAGCAGCAATGGCTCTGGCCAATCCAGGCCTCAGGGTGCTGTGCCATGACACCTGGCTGGACACTGAGAGGTCTCCCAATATGGCCATCTTCATGGGCCACATTATCAGACTTGGCCTGGAGACCAGAGTGATACCAGTCAGGGGAGACAGCTCCCACTCTGTTACCCAGTACAGACCAGAGCACTTCGATGCCATCTGGATTGATGGTGACCATGAGAATCCAGGCTTTAGAAAAGACCTCCACCTCTGGCATCCATTGCTTAAGGAGGGTGGCATCTTCTGTGGGCATGACTGTGTGCCAGGGTCAGACATAGACCTGGAGACCAGTAAGTTTGCCCAGTGGCATGGCATGGGCAGGAGCATTGTGGAGGGCACACACTATGTGTGGGTGATGAAATAAACAAACAAGGGGAATGACAATGGGAATTAAATATAATGATTCTGTAAAGGTTTCTGAGGACACATGGACACTTCTGGGCTGTGATGACTATCTAGAAATCAGAAGGGTCTTTGCGCTTGCATCATTTGGACTGGAAATGGATGAGGTAATGTGGCTGCCAGTCTGTTGGGATGGTGAGTTTATATGTAATCCAAGATATGATGAGCGCGTTTTGTGGATAGGCAACAGCTTGGAACGCGCTAAAGAGATGATGAAACTCCAGAAGAAGTCAGGGTATAACTTTGATCCCTCTGACTGTGGAATGTTTGTGGGACTGAGTAAACTTGAGAATCCTAGTAGCCTATAGGTCTATCCCTCATGCTCCTGGCTATGCCACTGGTGACTCCATGGTCAGGGCTTTTAGGCAGATTGGTCATGAGGTCTATCCTTATGCAAAGATCCACCTCCATGACCAGTGGCTAAAGCCTCCACCAGGATTCAGGCCAGACCTCCTGCTTAGAATGGAGTGTGGTGATAACGAACCACAGTATGAAGAGCTGGCACTCCTGCCCTGCAAAAAGGTCTACTGGACCTTTGATGTCTCCAGATATCCACAGAGGGAGTCAGCCATCATTGGGCATCTGCAGCCTGACCTGGTGTTGACTGGCAACAGCAACTTTGAGGGATGGCAGGGTGCTGAATACATGCCTTATGCTGTGGACCCTGACCTCTTCCATCCTGGTGACCAGCAGAGAGAGGGATGTGCCATCATTGGCAGCCCCTTTACAGACAGACAGGCCTTTGCTGATGCTGCTGGTGTGGAGCTGATATCAGACCTGACTCAAGCCGACTATGCCATTAGACTCAGAGGGCTCAAAGTGCATGTGCATCATCTGGCCAGTGGTGGTACTGGCCTCCTGGTGATGCGACCATGGGAGACCATGGGCAGCAGGACAGTGCTACTGACAGAGAGGGACCAGGCTCACAAGCTGCACCCTGACATCCCATGGCTGACATACAGAGATGCTCACCACTGCAGGGAGAGGGTGGAGTATCTACTCTCCGAGCCAGAGCACTGCAAGGATGTGGCCTCCTTCCAACACAGTGCAGTCATGGCAGGGCACACATATCAGCACAGAGCCAGGGCCATTCTTGGTATGATGGGCTGATGATACATCTAGTCTACCCCCATGACCCTGCCAGGATAGCTGCACCCTGGAGCATAGGTAACCATCTGGCCAGAGGCATAAGAGCTGCTGGCCACCACGTTGCCCAATATGACTGGGCAGAGAGTGTGGTCATTGAGCCAGAGCCTGATGTAGACATCCTCCTGGGTCACCCTCACCCTGCTGCAGGGCATGTATTCCGTAACTCTGCAATGGGCCCCTGGGGAAAGGTTATAGCCATCTCTCCCTGGAATGGGTCTGATGAATACACAGACAACCTGACCTATGTTTACAATTCTGTTGACCACCTGTTGTGCATCTGTG
>Ga0098058_1000438_pt1 | contig 13840 bp, 29 predicted proteins | sample 19_taG_FD_75061 | JGI IMG/M metagenome (GOLD analysis project Ga0098058, IMG submission 75061) | Marine viral communities from the Subarctic Pacific Ocean - 19_ETSP_OMZ_AT15317 metaG | ecosystem: Environmental > Aquatic > Marine > Oceanic | place: Pacific Ocean | collected 2015-01-19 | reverse complement strand
TTCACAATATAGGCCAGAGGCCACAATTGATTGAGCACTACGATAAGATTGCCCAGATTGTGATGGTCCCTGTTGTATCTTTTAGAGCACTAGAAACTTCGCAAGATAACTTGTACAAGTGGTATCCTATTACGATTTCTGATCGTGGGGACGGCTCACTAGGGAGTACGGGACAATGAATGTACACGAACGGTTTAAGAAGATAGACGCTATTGATAAGAATAAGAAAAGAAATGATCTTGCTAAGAACAGTGATGTGGCGGATAAATATGGTGCTCCTCCCGAGGAGACCACGGGTGAATTTTTGTCCCCCGTGTGGAAACAAAAGGGGACGTTTGGTTTCGATGGACCGGCGGACGGCGAGGCGTTAGAGATGGTTAATCACCCTAATCATTATGGCGGCAAAGAGGATCTTTACGAGGCTATCAATGTTATTGAGGCTTGGGATCTTGACTTTCATTGCGGCAGCGTGATAAAATATATTGCAAGGCACAAAAAGAAGGGAAGTCCGAAGGAAGACATAGAAAAGGCAATTTGGTATCTCGAAAGATATCGTGATGAATGCTTGGGGGAGTAAATGAAGTATTTCCAAGACCCCACCGTCCCCGACAGAGACAAGAGAAAAAAGGTCTATTATTGGGAGGACGGAGACAAGCAGATAAGCTTCTTGTCTAGGCTGCGATTAGACGGCCTCAACCAGTCTCAGTTTCACAGGGCGCTGGTGGATGGGTATCTTAAAGATGATCCTGATTTGCTCTCCTATCATAATCGGTACAAGGAGGAGCACACAGTTCAGGGGAAAAACAAGAGAGCAAAGGTGGAGAGAATGAAGAGAGACGCGGCAGATGCCCGAAAGAAATTTGCGCTAGACCCGAATGAGATTGAGTCTATTTTTGATGTAATTGAGAAGGATGGCATTGTATGAAGTGTCTGGATATGTGCAAGAGTTTCGAGGTTTCGTGTCCTAATGAAGAGTGTCGCTATTGGTTGAAGTATGAGGGCGAATTGAATTGTGTTTTGAAGACTGTTGAGGATAACGGAGAGCTTACTTTACGGGAGTGTGCGGCAAGGCTCGGTATTTCTTATGTTCGTGTTAAGCAGATTGAAGATGTAGCACTTAAAAAAATAGAGCATTTAAAAGACATTTAACTTGTTAATCTTCTAATTATTCTTGAACACTTTTTTACATAAGGAGAATGTGAAATGTCAAAAAGAGCACTTTTAAACGAAGAAGTCACTCGTCGGATGATGAAGTTGGCTAACATTGGAGCAGTAAATGCCCAGAATTTTATCACCGAGGCATATGAAGACCTAGAAGAAGCCGATGCTTCTCCTGTTAACGAGGAGGAGGGCCTGAATGAAGAGTCCGAAGAGGAAGAGGAGCTTCACGCGGCTGAAGACGAATTAGGCCAGGAAGACGACATTGCAGACGAAGAAGGCGCAGAGCTTGATGCACTGGAAGGCGGCGACATGGAAGCCGATCTCGCTGCCGATGAGGAAGTCGCTATGGACGTTGAAGGCGGCGGCAAGGAAGAGAAGTTCAAGGAGATCGTGGATCTCTTGGCTGACCTTTTGGATGTCAAGGCAGATGTTGAGCTTGACGGCAGTGAAGAGGTTGCGGCTGAGGAAGAGATCGCTGTTGATACTCCCGAAGGTGATTTAGATGTTGAGATGGGCGAGGAAGATTTGATGGAAGCTCTTACTGCTCGCGTCACCGACCGTATCACAAAGATGCAAGAAGCTCAAGAGCAGGCAAAGGCCCAGAAGGAACAAATTGCGGAAAGCGTTGCTGATCGCATTATGAAGAGATTAGAAAGCTGATATAAAAAGTGTTTACGTTCTCCGAAGCCTGCCTATAATATAGGCAGGCTTTTTTATTTGGAGGAACAATGGAATTTTGGGATGCGGCCTTTATATTTTTTGCGGGCGTTCTAGCCCACCTGTGGGGCCAACGAATATTTGATCGTGTGCGACTTTTCAATGTTTATAAAGAGACTTTCGTTAAATCATTTATTTTGCTCAAGTATACGGCGGATAATTGTGAGAGCTTGGCTTCTAGTGTTGAGGAGGCCCCTGAGCACAAGGAAGCTATGGCAGCGGCTATTCAATTTTGGAAGCGGATGTCAGTTACAACCCTGTGTGAAAGCGTCCCCGGAGAAGTATCCAAGTCTTTGGGCGTCAAAGATTGGAAGACTGCTTTAAAAGCCTTGGAAAGAATTACAAAAACTGGGAGTAAGAATGAACTTTAACAAGAAGAAAAAAGAGAAAAAAGAAGAACTTGAAGAGGAGCCAGAAACGCCCATCACGGTAAATATGGCACCTCCCGAGGAGCCCAAGTTGCGCTTGTGCGGGGTATACGGAGATATAAATGAGGAGAGATCCGCAGATGTTATCTATAATATGTATGCCCTAAAGGAACTAGGCAAGAGGCTTGAAGCGTGCGATGAAACCGAAGACGGTCTTATAGAAGTTTGTGAGCCTTTTCGTTTTATGGTGGCAACAAACGGTGGATCCGCCACTGATATGTTTGCCATATATGATGCGATGCGGGAGGTCCGCGAAGAGTGCGAAATCCACACAATGGGACAAGGTAAGGTTATGTCCGCTGGAGTTTTATTGCTCGCAGCAGGGACAAAGAAGGAACGGCGTATTGGCAAACATTGCCGCGTGATGATCCACGGTGTTGTCTCTGGCCAACAGGGCTATATTCAAGATGTTGAGAATGAGTTTGAAGAAGCCAAGATTACACAGAAGATGTATGTTAAGGCTCTTGCGGCTGAGACTGATATGACCGAAAAGCATATCAAGAATTTATTGGACAGGAAAACGAATGTTTATTTCAACGCCGAACAGGCCGTGGAGATGGGTATTGCCGACATTATTATTTAAAGGAGGAAAAATGATTAAGGCAGAATATATTTGGATTGATGGAACAGAACCTACGGCACAAGTTCGTAGCAAAACAAAGATTTTATCGGAAGGCGAAGGCCCTCCGGTTTGGGGCTTCGATGGCTCCAGCACCAATCAGGCAGATGGATCTTCTTCTGATTGTGCGTTGCACCCTGTAAAGGTTTATCGAGATCCTATCCGAGGAGGTAAAAACGTTCTTGTGCTTTGTGAGGTACAGAATGTGGACGGCACTCCTCACGAGAGCAATACCCGTCACGAGTTGATGAAGATCGCAGAAGAGCACAAGGCCGAAGAGATGTGGTTCGGGATGGAGCAGGAGTATACGCTGGTTGACTTGTTCGTGACGCCATATGGATTTCAGAGTGCCATAAGAGCAGGAGGGACCGACATCCTTCCCCAAGGACCGTATTACTGTGGTAGTGGGCACGGCTTGGCTGTTGGTCGCGATATGGTGGAACACCACCTTGATCTGTGCTTAAAGGCAGGCATCAAGGTATCGGGCGTTAACGCAGAGGTTATGCCGGGACAGTGGGAGTACCAGATCGGACCGGTAGGGCCACTTGACGCGGCTGATGACTTGTGGATGTCAAGATTTCTTTTACATCGCGTAAGTGAAATGTACAAGGTGGTTGTCTCGTTGGAGGGTAAGCCCGTCTCGGGGGACTGGAATGGCGCAGGATGTCATACCAACTTCTCTACGAAGGAGATGAGAGGATCTCTTGATGCGTGCGAAAAGGCAGCGCAGGCGCTGGGAGAACGACACGAACTACACATTAAGAACTATGGAAGCGGCATTGAAGATCGCCTGACCGGCGCTCACGAAACTTGCTCTTATAGGGAGTTTAAGTATGGTGTCTCTGACCGTGGAGCATCTGTCCGTATCCCTTGGCAGGTCGCGCAAGACGGCAAAGGCTACATTGAAGACCGACGCCCTAACGCAAATTGTGACCCATATGTTGTGACCCGTCTAATTACTGAAACAGTGTGTGGAGGGTAATGATGCCAGTTATAAAAGGATTACAAGCAAAGTTGATCAAAGAGCACTTCTTTGCGGCAATGGAAAAGAAAGGTTATGCTACTTTTGATGGGAACTCAAAGTACAACCTTAATATTATTAGTACGAGAAATAGTTCCCACGATGCCACCAAGTTTGATGATTTGATGGTGGTTATTTATAGAGACGATGACAAGGACTGGGTGGTTAATTCATATGAAATGACCACAGATCCGGGGCCTAATATTTTGCGCAGGCCTTTGAACGCAAAGGGTACTGCTATCCTTGTTCCCGGTCAATACCGGAGCACATACAAGATTGACATACACGGGGGCAAGAGCAAGTACGTCGCACTATGCCAAAGACTTGGAAAGGTTAAGGTATATCGCGATGATGACAAGGACACCAAGTTGGAGATGGACCCCAGCACAATTGATGAGGGAATGTTTGGAATTAATATTCATCGTCACGCTGGTGCTGATGAAAGAGAATATGTCAGAGGAGCCAGCGCAGGCTGCCAAGTCTTCAAAAACAACGCAGATTTTAGAGAGTTTATGGCTTTATGTAACAAATCTGCTGAGATTTTTGATAATTCATTTACATATACCTTATTAGATGAGAAGGATTTAGACTAATTAATCTAAGAGGTTTTGTATATGAATATCACAGTCGATGAAGTATTTGAATATTTAGCGAAACGGGGTGTCGTTGGTGGCACCCCGTTGCTTTCTGAAGGGGAAAAGAAAAAAGAGCGCATTAAGACGCAGGACATTCAGCACCCTGAGATGGGGCTTAGCGAAGACTGGGGTGATCCCACCACAGAGAAGGGTGAGATTATGCGTCAGTATTCTGCCCAGATCCCCGGCAATACAATGCCTGAAAAGTTGGCAAGCCTTAATGAGTTCATAGCCGGCAAGGCTAGTACCATTGGGGAGATAATGTCTACGACTGTGTACATTGATTGTCTTCACGCTTTAATGAAAGAGCTTAGTGCGTCGCCTGCTGGCTTTATGTTTGAATCTTATTTGGCGGCTTTGATGCATGGCGTTCAGGTTAAACTGTCTTCCGGCCCAGTCGCGTTGGCAGATGTTATTAAGAGAACGTCTTCTGGTAAAGAGAAAGTAAACGTTGAGGCTACGGCAAAGATAATTGAGATACCGTTCAGCATGAAGCTTTTGTCGGGCGGCGGGGCAGCTACCGTTAAGGGTTCTCGGCAATTACTTTATAGGGCACTTCTAAGGAATAAGTTTATTATTTATATCGTAGGGATAAAGGACAAGGATAAATCAGGCGTAACTTTTTATGACTTTAAGATTGGCCGATCGGAACTGGAAGAATCACTGGGGATGTCAATACAAGATTACTTCTTGATTTATTATAAGAATAATCTGGCCGATACCCCAGAGAAGCAAGCCCTTGTTGACGAGAACCCGGAAGCGATTATCCAAGACTTCGTAGCGGGCAAGCTCAAGACAGGTCCGATGGACTCATTTTCATTCACTTTCAAAAGTTATAAAGATGCGGGCCCTTTGATGTCGGGGAAGATGAATTGGGGGATGTCACAAGGAGAAATTGGACATTTAGGCGTGGACGAGAAAACACTAAGAAAAATGGCAGAGCAATACACTGGCACGTTGAATGATGGGTATGATATTATATGGAAGGCATTCAACACGCTGTCAGTGAACCTTAACAACTATTTCTTGGACTCCAACTCGAAGGAAGGAATGCAAGCAGGAATGGCCGCCAACGAGAATGCTAAGATATTGAAGGTTGAAACAGATAAGGTTGTTGCCTCTGGTAAACAAATGGAACTTGGCCTTTAATTTTTCCTTGTCTCGTATCTATATGTTATTATAATATACACAACGAAACACGAGGTGTGAATGAAAGTATATGATGACGGGCGGTCTTTACACGATCGCCTTCTCGCTGGTGTTAATAAACTGGCAGACAACGTCGGCTCAACGCTTGGGCCAAAAGGGCGCAATGTAATTTTGCGTGACGGAAAAGGCACCGTGATGATCACTAAGGATGGCGTTACAGTTGCCAAGTGTGTTGATCTTGAAGACCCAATTGAAAATGTTGGGGCTCAAATTATCAAGCAGGTTAGTGATGAGACAAACAACGCGGCTGGTGATGGTACAACCACTTCCACGGTTCTTGCGAGAGCAATGCTCGTGGAGGCTCAAAAGTATTTGGCTGCGGGCGTTTCCCCTGTTGAGATGAAGCGGGGGATGGATAAGGCCGTTGAACGGATTGTGAGCCTCGTAAAGGAGCAAGCACGCCCTGTTAAAAGTTCGGATGATATTGAAAGGGTGGCAACTATTTCTGCTAACGGAGACAAGGGCATCGGAACTTTGATCTCTAAGGCTGTCGATCAGGCAGGACACGAGGGAGCCATTCAAGTGGTTGATGCTAAATCTATGGAAACAAGTCTTGAAGTCGTTGAAGGGTTCAGGTTTGACTCGGGTTATTTTGCTAAGTCGTTTATGACAGATGAAAAGCGCAACGCTGTCAAGTTTGATAGTCCAATGTTTTTTGTCACAGATTACCCAGTAAACACCATTCAAGATTTCAAGCCGGTTCTTGAACTTGCCTATCGCACAGGGAGGCCGTTTGTTCTGGTCACTGAAGAGTGTGAAGGTGAGCCACTGGCCACGATGATTATGAATCACTTGCGGCAAACAATTAAATGTTGTGCCGTGAAGGCCCCAGGCTATGGAGAAGAACGCCGTGGTGTTCTTTCTGATCTCGCATTGTCGGTGGGGGCAACCTTTTATTCGCGTGAGAGCGGCAAGAAGATGGAAGATGTTAAACTTGAGGACTTCGGATCCGCCAAGTCTATTGAAGTTCTGAAAAATTTCACCACCATTGTAGACGGTGAGGGTAATTGGGAAGAGATTGATAAAAGAATGGAAGGTTTGAAGGAAGAGATCAGGCAGACAGAAGATATTCGTGATTGTGAGAGAATACAGCGTAGGATAACGCGACTGGCGAGTGGGGTTGCGATCATTAAGATCGGAGGAACCACAGAGGTTGAAGCCACTGAAAAGCGCCATCGCATTGAGGACGCGCTTGAGGCAGTTAAGTCCGCACAGGAGATGGGCATTGTTTTGGGCGGCGGTATTACGCTGGCCGCTTGCTCAGATGTTGATGCGGAGACTGATAACGATGAGCAAGCCATTGGCGTGAAGGTTGTGAAGAAGGCCCTTGAAGAGCCCATCAGACAGATGGCGTTTAATGCGGGGATAAGCCCAGACATAACCGTTGATGTTGTGAAGGGGGCAGAGGAAAATTTTGGCTGGGATTTTTCCAAAGGTGAGCTTGTTGATTTTGAGGAGGCCGGTATTTTTGACCCGGCGAAGGTAACAATCGCGGCTTTAGTTAACGCGAACTCAGCCGTGTCTACATTAATAACGAGCGGTCACGCAATTGTGGAGGTGTGAAGATGAGAGTTCAAATAAGATATGGAGTGGATCTGGAGGAGGTTCCAGAGGAAGCGGCATCCCTGATGACCAAAGCACAGAAAGTTCTGTATAAAACCGACAGTGCGTTTTTAGCATGTACAAGAGAATTGTCCAAAAAGGACGGAGAGATTAATTTCTTTGAGGTTCAGGAGTGCGTGAGCAGCGCACGAGAAGCACTCGCCAAGGCTGATATGTTGCTGAATGATTCTTTTTCTATTCTGGCTGGATACCAGCAGGCCAAATTAAATCAAGCGGTGGGATCACCGGAAGAGGTTGTTGAAGAGGTGCCTGATGGCGAAGAAGTTCAAGAAGGGTGATTTAATATACACACCCGAGGCAACACCATTACACGGGATGGATCATGACGATGTTCGTTTGCTGCTTGATCCCGGTTATGTTGTCGCGCTGGAAGATCAGCGAGACGGCGAACTAGATATAAAAGTCTTTCACGATAATAAAAAGTGGAAGCTCAATTTGAGAAACGCATACAAAGTAGAGGAAGAAGATGAAGTTTAATCCAGTAGAGTTAGTTGAGATTTATGAGCCGACATTTGACAAAAGCGAGTCACGGTTCAGATTGAGAGAAGTTATCGTAAACACCGATAGGGTTATTTACCTTAGAGAGAACAGTGTCTATGATGACCTCGTTGATAAGGAGCAGGTGGGCCTTGATGAGGGGCATAAGTTTTCCACGCTCCATTTGACCGATGGTTCTATAATGACTGTGGTAGGAAGTCCTGCCGTTGTGGCAGATAAATTAAATGGAAGGAGAGTTTTATGAGTAGGTATATTGTTTTTTGTAAGCCAACATGCCCTTTCTGTGTGAAGGCGAAAGAACTTTTGGAAGAACAGAAATTGGAGCATTCGATGGTTGATGTTGGGGATACTTGGGAGCAACTTAAGGGGGCTTTCCGGTGGAAAACGGTTCCTATGATACTTGAGGTAGAGAACGATGTGCTCTACCACTTTATTGGTGGATACACCGATCTTGTTGAATATTTAGATGTAGAGGAACAAGATGGAGATGTCGGATAAACCGGATCAAGCGACTAAAGTTTTTTCTATGCAGGCGGCTGACCTGTATGACTTTTTTGAAGAGGCCGAAAGCCATGTGGTATTCGGCAAGGAGTTAATCTCTCACTATATGGAAGACGGTAGTGATTATCTTATCGGAAACCTTGGGGAGATGTGCTCGCTTTCATCGAAGATGTCCCTGATCATACAGGACATTCTGGAAGCGACAGGCCCCGAAGATGAAACTGTATATGTTAATGCTAAGGATATGATAATGTTACAGACGCTCTTGCTTAATCGCCATTACCTAGTTGAGGAATTGGAGAGCAAGGGTATTTCTTTTGCGTGCCACTAATGGGTTTTTTATTAGGTTTTTTACTCTTTGTCGCTGCCCAAGGTTTCATTTGGGTGCAGAACAATGCTCAGTTTGTTTGGGAGTGGTGGGCTGATAAGCCTTTGTTCGCGTCACTTTTTATGGGGATACCTGCTAGTCTTTGTTTTTGGTATGGCTCTAAAGTTATTGTTGGGCAGACGGGTGAATTATGGGCAGCACGTTTTTTGGGGTTTGGCGCTTCATATTTGATATTTCCTTTCCTGACTTATTATTTGGCGAACGAGTCAATGCTTACTCCCAAGACTTTGATTTGTACGGCATTGTCGTTCGCCATCATACTGGTACAGGTTTTTTGGAAATAACCCTTGACCCATAATTTTTTGTGCCTATCATATAGGCACGCGGCAATGACCGCTTTCTAAGGAGGAATAAATAATGGCATTTGGTTTGACTACACCAACTTTTTTTGATAACAATTTTGATCGGGCAATTGATAGTATGATTGACAATCTTTTCTATACGCCCACAGTGGCCAATCGTGGCTTCGGTGTTAATCGCACTGTGGATGTTGTGGAGGACGATAAGAAATACACGATCCAGATTGCGGCTCCGGGTGTGAAGAAGGAGGACTTTGAGATCTCCATTGATGGCGGCAAGATTAACGTCCAGTATCGCCAGAAGGATGAAACACCCAACCGCTTCTTTGCGTCGTCTTTTGATCGCTCTTGGCGACTGCCAAGTGGTGCGACCGAAGACAATGTATCGGCGAAGTATAAAAGCGGTGTTCTGCATGTCAACATTGACAAGGCAGGCATTGAAGATGCTACAAAGGTACAACGCATTACAGTAAAGTAGTAGGTGTCTAAAACGCGTCAAGTTTTGAACAGGGAAGAAAAGTTTATTTTCTTCCCTGTTTTTTTTGACATTGGGTGGGGTGTGTTTATATTTATCTTGAAGGGTGTGTAAAAGTTTACGCACCCGAGCAGTACCGTTCAGTCGTGGTAGGGGGTATTTGTATGTTCGCAAAGGGGTTGTCAATGATAGGCGTGATCGCCTTATTTTTGATCCCATACACGCTCATTCAGAATACGACGGGAGACGCCCTCAACCATAAAACTATTATTGATATGTCGATTGAATTCCAACCCGAGTGGATCTGGCTTTATCACTCTGTGTTGCCTGTATTATTTTTGACCTGCTTTTTCATCACGACGCGGATGGTTGAGTTCAAATCTTTTTTGGTTAGCGCTATTGCGGTTGCGGTGGTTCTGAATTTGTATTATATTATTGTGCCCACCACTTGTGATAGACCGGAGTTTGTGCCTATGACGGTAGCGGAACAACTGGTTCACTGGACATATCAAAACGATAAACCCTACAATTGCTTTCCAAGTGGGCACGTTGCCTTTGCGTGGCTGACGGCTTTTATGGCTATCTTTAGTGAGCGCACAAGGAAGATACAGGGTTTGAATTTACTATTTATATTATGGGCGATAGGAGTTGGATGGTCAACACTAGCTGTTAAACAACATTATTTCACCGACGTATTTGCGGGGTTCTTGGTGGCTCTCTGTTGCTCAGTATTTTCTTTATGTTATGCGGCTGACAAAACTCAAGGATCCCGACTTCAGGATTAAGATTTGGATTTTATTGCTTACGGGAAGCGTGTTCTTGGCCATCTATATAATGGAAAAATGTCAATGAAGATTGTAAGGGACAAAGAGAGGCTATCAAAGCCTTGTAAGTCTGTCCACTTGGAAGAGGGTCGCAAAATAGGCGAACGACTTCTCAAGTGGCTGGAAAAGCACGAGGGTGCTGTGGGGCTTGCTGCCAATCAAGTGGGCATTGACGCTCGTGTTTGTGTGGTTAATGTTGATAGGCCATTGATCTTTGTCAACCCGAAGGTGGTTGGAAAGTTCGGCGCAATTAAATTTAAAGAAGGGTGTTTATCTTTTCCCGACGAAGAAGTAACGACAAAGAGATACAGAAACATTGTCGTTCGTGATGAGATCGGAGGGGAGAGAATATTTGACGCAAAGAACCTGCTGGAGACTGTTTGTGTCCAGCACGAGATAGACCACTTAAACGGACTGACGATGTATGATCGCAAGTTAAACGCACTGGAAGTGGTCCCTACTGTACAAGTGCCATTGATGAGATAGGAGGTGTGAGATGGCTAAGGCTAAGAAGAATCTTAATAATTATTTTCCCCCTGTTGAGAAAAAGACTTGCCAGGGACAAGGCCGCAACACTAAGTTCGGCCACAAAGGTGGTGGACCTAACGGTTCCACCCCAGCCAAAAAGTATAAGAAGCGATATCGGGGACAAGGCCGATGAGTGAAGAAAGACCTTTTTTACAGGTTCCGATGCCAACACCAAAAGATTGGTACGCCTACAGGGAGTGGGTGAGGAGAGAAGAAGAAAAGGCAAAAGAGGGAGAGAATAACGACAATGATAGAGTTGTCGTTATCCAAGTATGATATTAAAGGAGATAAGAAGATGAGGGTTTATGAACCCGATAGAGACAGATCAACCTTTCAGGCAATTCTGAAAGAGTTATATGTTCTTCGTCAGGCGATTGATCATCAGGCTTTGAGCGTGGATGAGCGTGTGAAAATGATTGACAAGATCAGGCACGAGATCCAACAAGTTGCTCAGGCTTGACGGGTCGCTTTTGGCGAGCACAATGTAAGTGAGGAAGGAGGTCGCTGTGAATGTTGGCGATATTGTGGTGTTGTCTGAGAAGGAAGTCAGAGACGCCTTTGTGGATCATGTGGGGGAGGAGTACGACCCCTATGAGCCCTTCCACCAAGAAGAGCTTATGGATATTAGAAGGCGTCTTCTTGAGGATTACCGGTTTGGGATTGTTCTCAAACAGGTGGGTGACTATCGCTACTCGGTGTATTGGATGCCGGGTGGTGGAATTATAAACGATTACAAGACATCTTTTGAGAGGTTAAGATGAGTTACAGAGTTACAAAGAAAGTATTACGCAACCAGTTTGAATGGTTGGCTAAGGATTTTAACTGGAACTACAACAACTATGACGATAAGACGACCAAGCACTATATGTTGGACCACAACTCAGCGTATGGCGGCTATCGCATTGACTACCGTATGATCGGAAGCACAGGCGAGGATTGGCTTGGAGGTATGGACCGCATGAGCGCTCGTGAGATGAAGTGCTTTATGCGCGGAATGTCAACCGCTTTACAATTGCTTCGCGATGAAGGGAAGTTAAAGGAAGATGTTTGAAATTGGCGATTTGGTCCGCGTGACCAAAGCGATGCCTGGCCGAAGGCATCTTACGGCTGTTATTGTGGGGTTTGGTACTGTTTTAGGCTCGCCCGCCTTCGCTGATTGTAAGTTCAGCGACGGTTCAAGAATATTTGTTAAGTTTTCACAACTGGAGCATGTAGAAGATGTGGACAGACATCGAGGTCGGTGATATTGTCGTGTGGAGAGACGGGACGCTTGGCGTGCTGGTGAAGTGCAAGGGCGTATATTATGGTACTGCTGGAGGTAGGTGGAGTGTAAAGTTTGCCGGTCCTACTCCGAGTGACTATGATACTAAACACGGGGTGGGCGCAGTAAATTTGTTCAACGGGTGCCACACCAAGGAGATTCTCAGTGCTAAAGATGGGTATGTTAGTAAGAGTGAAAGACGGGCTAGATAGAGAGCCTATATATCCATTTGATGAGTTGGGCGTTTATTTTGGACCAGCAGAGGATGGATCACGGGATCATCGGGTACGCCCTGGTGATGGCCTAAGCATTCCTAATACGCTCACCAGACCTGAGGTCTTCCATGGTAAGCCTGCCTACAAGGTTTTTATTCAAGGGCGTGTTCAAATATTTGATGAGCCTTATTGGAAAGTGGAGCCTTACGATGGGACTTAGATGGAAAAAAAACGAGGATGGAATTCCCGAGGCGAGGACTTCTAAGCGCACCTTCCAGATACTTAAGTCAGGGGAGGTGTGGGAATTGATTGAGGTTATTGGAGACAAGCGTTGTTACTTAACAAACGCAAAATCGTTGCTACAGGCCAAGAGGATCGCCACCTCGTACAAGGCAGGGCAGATTTATTTTGACGAGGAATGTGTTCCGAGGAAGGTGAAGAATGAAAGTGGTTGATAAAGTGGCTCGCATCAAAGGATCTCATTTAGAGGTCGCAGGAACTCCTATTCGGAATGGTGATGATGGGTATTTTGGACGCCTTATGGAAAATGCATTAGGAGTGGAGGAGAATAACAGGAAGGGGCCGGACTGTGCTGTTGAGGGAGTGGAGATAAAAACCAAGAGGGCACAATCTGGGGCTCGGACTACTCTTTTCTGCATGGAGCCTAAGTGGGATATAAATAAAAATTTTTCTAGCATGCGGGAAGCGGTTGCTGAGTTTAAAAACGCTGAGCACAGGTTTAATCAGTGTATGAATTCCCAAAGTGAAAACCCTCGTGGCTTAAAGTTATTTCTGAGTGACAAGGAGATATTCGCGATGTGCTACGAACAACCACTTTGTCGTTGGGAAATTGAAGCGGTACTAGATAGATGCGAGGAAAAGCTTTGCAATATGGTATTCGCTGAGATTGACGGCATGGACTCGGAGCCTAAGATGGTTAAGGGTGTGAGCTTTAAAGGGTTTGACCGGCAGAAGTTCCTGACGCTCTTGAAGGGAGGCAAAGTCGTAGTGGAGTTTAGAGCGAAGATTGAGGAGGGGGGCGGGTGCAGAAATCGCGGGACGGCATTCAGAATGGCACAAAAATACATTGCGCAGATGTATAAATCTTCTCGGGAGATATAATATGCGAATAGAAGAATTTGAAAACGGGACTTTATATCTAGGAGATTGTCTAGAGGTGATTGATTCTTTAGAGCGGAACAGCGCTGAAGTGTGCGTAACTTCGCCTCCCTACAACCTATGTAAAAGATATTCTAACTATGAGAATTCAAAGACTAGTCGGTCTATGACCGAGAAGTACAACAAGTGGTATGCAGATGAACTACCCGAATGGGAGTACCAAGGATGGCAGCAGGCCGTGATTCACTCTTTACTCAGAACGTGTAGAAGCAGTGTTTTTTATAACCATAAGGTCAAATTTGCGTGGCATAACAGGAAT
>Ga0098058_1000427_pt1 | contig 14104 bp, 14 predicted proteins | sample 19_taG_FD_75061 | JGI IMG/M metagenome (GOLD analysis project Ga0098058, IMG submission 75061) | Marine viral communities from the Subarctic Pacific Ocean - 19_ETSP_OMZ_AT15317 metaG | ecosystem: Environmental > Aquatic > Marine > Oceanic | place: Pacific Ocean | collected 2015-01-19 | reverse complement strand
GAGGTCATTATTTACCATCCTTTTCACTAAATCTTGGAAGGAAAACTTGGGTTTCCACCCGAGTTCTTCACGAATGGGATTGGAGTCCCCGTACAATAAATCAACTTCAGCAGGACGATAAAACTCCTCATTAACCTCCGCTAAAATTTTATTTTCTTGAAAAACTCTAAATTTTTCATCCGTTCCTTCGCCGCTCCATAAGCCTGCGATATCCGCCTCCTGAAAAGCTAGAGAAACAAATTCTTTTACGCTATGGGTTTCGTTGCTGGATAATACGTACTCTTTTGGTTCTTTTTGGTTGAGCATCAGCCACACCGCCCTAACGAAGTCTTCCGAATCAGACCAATCTCGCCTTGCGTTTACGTTTCCGAGCTGAAGTGGGGTAAAGTCTGACCCTGCGTCTATTGCCTGTTTGATTTGAGCAACCCCTTTGGTAATCTTTCTTGTGACGAACTCTTCCCCCCGGCGAAGTCCTTCGTGGTTAAAGAGGATACTGTGGATTGCAAACATATTGTAAGATTCCCTATAAACTTTCACTAAATGGCGCGAGGCTGCTTTTGAGGCTCCGTATGGGCTTCTCGCTTTAATGGGGTGGTTTATGTCCTGAGGACTGTAGTCCACATCACCTAATTCCTCAGAGCTTCCGGCGCTGTAAAAACGACACTCCGGCTTAAACTTTCTAATAGCTTCCAAGGATCGGATAACGCCTAAAGTATTAACATCAAAAACCTGTAATGGCATATCCCAGCTGCACCCCACGAAGGAATTAGCCCCAAAATTAATAAAATAGTCAGGCTGGATTTCTCTTACAGCCTTGTCAATCGACACGTCGTCGGTTAAGTCTCCGTAAACCAAGTTGAAATTAGGGTGGTTTTCGAATGTTTCTATATTGCTTTTGTTGACGTTGGAGGTTCGACGCATCATGCCGTAAATCTCCATGTTACCTTCCAAGGACAATAGGTATTCTGCCATATTGGCTCCGTCTTGGCCAAGGATTCCTGTTATTAATACTTTTTTCATTTTTTTATAAAAACCCACGAGGGAGCATCGGCGTCTCCTTTTTCGGGGGATGTTCCCGTTATTTTAAATTCAACAGAATTGGTTTGCGCATGCTCGTCTACCGCACGGATACTTCCCGGATTAGTGTCGTTGTAATCATGCCCCGCCAAAATGCCACCAGAGCTGATTTTAGGCCACCAATCAGCGATATCTTTTGAAACCGCTTCGTAACTGTGTTCTCCGTCTATATAAACAAAATCCACTCCCCCGTTGGAGAAAAAATGTTTGAGTTTGTAAGAGTATCCGCGAAGAACGGTCCATTTTTGAGGAGGGAATCTTTTTAGGTTGTCTAGTGTTGCCATATAACGAGCTTCTTGCCACACAAACCCGTCGTTTCCTCTCAGTCGTGGGTTTTTTTCTATATCTTCCATCGTGTAAGAGCCGTAAGTTTCCCCATAGCTATCGGTCGCAAGCCATGGGTCGATAGCAACAATGTGCATGGAAGTGTTGGCAATCAGTACTAAGGTATATGCCCCCTCCCATACCCCTATTTCACACCCTAGCTTATAGGTGGTGGGCAGGCTGGAGACCAAAGAGTTTCGATCTGTTAAATCCAGCTGGTCAAAAGAGAGGTCATTTTTTTTCATTTTTTTAATTTCAACAAAAGAGAACTAGAAGAGTTAACTTTGGGTAATGGTAGGTATTCGGTTTTTATGCCGTGAATATTACAAATTTTCTCTTCTGGTGATCCTTGGCTATTTCTGTCTCCACTATTATAGAAGGTCAGCTCACAATTTTCATATTTTTTTGAGAGAGCAAGTAAACTTTCGCAAACATGTTTATCTTTATCAATGGAGACGAAAGCCTCTGTTACCGCCTTTAAGTTATTCATAATGAGGCATCTCTCTTTCTCGTCCATGAATTTCTTAGCTCTTTTAAGCTCTACTTGCCTGTCGTTATTCACTATGACGACGAGGTCGTCGCACTTTTTGCGCGCACCGTTGATATAATCCAAATGTCCCGCATGAAGGGGGTTAAAATAGCCCGAAACTATGCCAATTTTTCTCATTTGGTAAAAATCTGTTCGCTCCCCCTGTTTTCAAAAGAAAAGTCGAAAACAGAATCCTTAAATTTACTTTTAATTTTTTGGTTGGTATAAGGATCACTCATACACAGGAAGAAACCACAACCTCCGCTCCCAAGAAGCTTGAGTCCTTTAACCCCAGAATCTAACAGGTCTTTTTCCAATTTCTCTAAGATGTCATTTGTAATAAGGGGAGAAAGCTTTTTTTTCTCCTCCCAAGACTCTAGGAGAAGTTGAAAAATAGAGCTGGTATCCTCTTCGATGAAAAGGTGGTAAGCCTCTTTTGCGTAAGCTAAAATATCCTTTTTGTTTTTGTTGGCATGAGACGCCGCTATTTCTTCCGTGTCTCTTTGCTGGTTGGCATAAACTAAACATAAGGAGTCTTGAAACTCTTCTTTAAATTCATCGCTTATGGGTATTGGCTTAACAGAGAAGTCTCCGTTTGTTTTTATTTCTATACTGTTAAATCCTCCATACGCGGCCCATATTTGATCTTGTATTCCCCCGCTTTCTTTTAAAATAACTCTTTCGATTTCAATTGCGGTTTTAGCTAGCTCTTTTTTGCTTAACGGAGAGCCGTTTAGATGGGATAATCCCAACAAAATGGAGCAACAACAAGAAGAAGAACCCCCTAACCCCGTTCGCGAAGGAATGTCCGCGAACAGGTGGACATCCAATTTTTTGTGGAAATTAAATTTTCTAAGGCTTTCTCTTATGAGTGGGTTCTTGACTTCATTCACCTCTTTGAATCTCTGTACTTCGCTATACGAGACTATGTTTTCCAGCTTTAGGATATTGGGACGAAAGCGGGAGGAAGTATAGCTGTATTTATCAATTGTGGTCCCTATAAGAAAAGAACCATGTTCGGAATAAAAATCTTCGTAATCAGAGGAGCCGCCAAAAAAGCTAATTCTAAATGGGGCTCGAGTAATTACCATTAAAGGTTGGTGTGGTTTGTGTGAGCGTTAGTGAAGATTTTGTAAGCCTTCAGTAGTTCCTTTATGCCGTCGTCGATGCTGTAATCCGGGGCCCAGCCAGTGGATTCAATCTTTTCGTTGCTGACTATATAATTTCTTTTATCTGGGTCAGAATTGAATTCGCTAGTTTCGATCGCAAGAGAAGGAATATGTTCCTTGATCTTTTCGCACAGCTCCAGCTTGGAGAGATTGGCGCTCGACAGGCCCACGTTATAGGCTTGGCCGCAAGGATCATAATAGCAGAGATCGTCCCAACTCGCGCCTTCTTTTCGGTAACAGTAAATAGAGCCTTCTTCTTTTGTTTTACCGCGAGGAATTCCTATAAAATGTATCATCGCTTTAACCACGTCTCTAATATGAATATAATTTCTTTTGAAAGCGTGTTCAAATAGAACTATGTACCCATCGGTTACAGCTTTGAGGGTAAAATCATTTACTAAAAGGTCCTTTCTGAATCGATAAGACGTTCCAAAAACCGTTGCTAACCGCAGAGAGGTGTGACCGTTTTCTAAAACAGATTTCTCAGCTTCGCATTTGGTTTTCCCATATATCGAAATAGGAGAAAGAGGGGTCTCTTCTGTGCATACGTCTCCCGTAGCTCCATAGCCGCTGTTGCTGTTCGGGTATATCGCTCGCCCCTTAAAAGTACGGGCTATGTGGTCTACATGCTCGAAATTTATTTCGTGAGCGCCTCTGGGGTCTCTATCGCAGGCCGGAAACCCTACGATCGCAGCCAAAGGGAACACTATATCCACCTTATCTAAAAGAGTGTGAAGAAGCTCCCTATCTCTTACGTCTCCGTAAACGAATTCGTATTTGGGGTTAGCACAGAAAGGCATAACGCCGTCTTGGCTGTACATTAAGTTGTCCAGCACGTAAACTTTTTCTATATCCGCTTTCTGAAGTAAAACTTCGGTTAAAACCGTACCTATGTAGCCCGCGCCACCTGTTATGAGTATATTCATATTTTCGAGATATAGTATTCGCTAGTTTTTTGTAGTCCCTCTTTCAAAGAGGTGAAAAAATGTTTTCCGCCCAGAACGCTGGTTATTTTTTTAATGTCAACTTTTTTCTCCTTTACTCCAATGTATTTGCTTAAGTCTCTTTTGACCTCCTTATAATCGTAATGGAAAATTTCACACACTTTTCCTGCAAATTCATTTATTGAATAGTCTTCTCCGGATGCAACGTTAAATATTTGATTCTCCTCACCTAGCAAATTTAAAATAAACCTAACCGCGTCCTCTACGTAAACTAGTTCCCTCCGCTGGGTACCGTCTCCCCAAATAGAGAAAGGGGTTCCTTGGTGCTTCGCGTTGTAACAATTCCGAATGAGGTCAAAAATAAAATGGTTATCGTCTAGTTCAAAGTCTGGTCCATAGAGTGTCGAGGGGATAAAATAAAGCCATTTAAGCCCATACTGCTCACCGATAGACTGGAGCCCTGTTAAAAGCATTCTTTTCGTCATGGCGTAGGTATACAGCCCCTCTTCGGGTTCTCCCTTTAAATAGTTGTCCTCGCTCATGGGCAAGTCAGGTGAATAAGAGCAGCTTGTCCCCATGCAGATCATTTTCGCTTGAGGTTGATAATTTTTCCAGTAGTCGAGGATGTTGGTGTTGATTTTTTGATTACTAATCCATTGGTCTCCTTGATGGGTTAAACAGTAGTCTCCCGCTTTAGTTACTGCCGCGAGGTGGAAAATATAATCAAACTTTTCTTTGAGGCGCGTTAGGTTCTCAAGTCTATCTAAGGAATTAGTTTTGGAGTTGGAAATAGTTACCTCCATTAATCCAGTATAGCCCGTCACTCGCTTAAAATCACGAGAATGAAGAACTTTGGTTAAGTGTCTCCCTAAAAAACCAGTTGCCCCCGTGACTAAACAGTTCATTCGGATATTATTTTAATTTCAGGGAAGGGGATTATAAATTTGACCCCCTTGTCTATTAATTCTTGGTTTTTGCTGATTATTTCATCCGCAAAGTTATGGGAAAGGAGCAAATAGTAATCGGGAATATCATTAGGGTCTTCCTTTACTATGGGGATATGTGAACCGGGCAAATAGTAACCTATCTTCATCTCGTTTATTTCAACAGCCTTTTCTATTAATGTATGATCAATCTCGAAATAATTTAAAAGAGTGTTCCCTTTCGCGGGGGCTCCGTAAGCATATATTTTCTTGGGCTCTTGGCTCGATTCAAAATCAGAAGATACATGAGATCCGTTATATTTTAATTCCGTGAGTTTTTCTTTAAGGTTACCTTTAGTAGACTCGACTTCTTTGGCAAACTTTATTATTTTTTCTTTTGTATAAGCTTTATCTTTCTCCTCGGTTTCCTTGCATCTTTCGGTTTTCTCCCAGACATGGCTGCGGCAAATGTCAGAGTGGCCAATTTTTGAGATTATAGAGCCGCTGTGAATGGGGGAATAGTAAGCGTCAAACACCTCCAGACCGTAAGGAGAAAGGAGGTTATGTAAACTTCTCAGGGTATAGTAACATAAGTGCTCGTGATAAATAGTATCAAAGTTTTTATTGTCTATCATTGCTCCCGCATACATAAATTGCACAACCAGAACTCCGTCGCTCGCTAGTGAATATTTTATGCCTTCGATAACGCTGTGCAGCTCTTCGAGGTGAAAGAAAACTCCGGAAGCGTTAAACAGTTTTACTGTGCCTTTCCCCAATTTGTCTTCAGCACATTGTTTATTGAAGTATTCTGTTAGAGTATTGATTCCCGCTTTTCGAGAAATTTGAGAAACTCTTTTGGCACATTCTATGTTGATTACGTTTGAAACTCCCGCTTCTTTATACTGTAAAAGTTGAGTTCCGTCATTTCCTCCAATATCAACCACAAGATCATCAGTCTTTAAGTTGAATTGAAGAACATTCTCCTTAGCCATTTCAAGAAAGTGGTCTCGTAAAGTTTGGGTGGTGCCAGAAAGATAGCAATGGTCGCCAAACATGACCTCTTTGGGGACGGTCTGGTCTATTTGAAGGAGCTCGCATTCTTCGCAACGAAACAAACGAAGAGGGTGAACTTCTTCTTTTCCTACTCTCTCCTTTGTCAGGAAATCGTTACACCATGGTTGCTCTCCTAAATCAAGGATTAGCTCCTGCTCTTCTGATTTGCAGCTTCTACATTTCATAGTCTTCTATCGTTTTTAAGAAATTTTCCACTTGGTAAGATTTTGCTTTTTCAAATGCGTTATCTACAATAGTTTGATATTCATCCCAGTTGTTTCTTGCCTTGTTTATTTTATCGCGAAGGTCCATAGCGTCTTTAAAATAAATAAACTCTTCGTCTGGAGTATAATACTTTTCTATTATATTCCATTTGTCTTCCATTACCAAATTTAAAGTTCGGGAAATGGCCGCCTCGTGAACCCTTGTTTTGAATTGGGGCATCACGTTCCCCTTACCTACCTCTGAGAAGGCTGTGTTTTCATCCCAATTAGAATGAGATTTAATATTGGGGATATGTTCGAGGTTAACGTGAACCAAATTGTAGCATACCGACACTTTGCTTTGGGCTACCAAGTTAACTTTTTGTTGAAAATCTAAATTAATATTGGTGGCAAATGGAAGCATGGCTTGGGTGTGGAGGTTTATGTGGTGATCCATCGTACAGTAGCGATAGTTGAACTCCTTTATCACATTAACGCATTCGACATGTTCTTGTCCGTGTATGCCTCCATGATAGATTACGTCATATTTCTTGTCGTGGGGCTCAGGTATAATTTTTTTGTTATAGGGGTAAAAAATAGAACGATAACGAGAGCCTCCTTCTGCTTGGTTTATCCACTCGGACGTATAGGGGCATATAGAATATATTTCGGAAAAGTAAGCGTCGTTACCTACTGCGGGTTGAGCAAATTCACAAGGAGCCCAGTTATTGAAATATATCCTCCTCTTGTAGTGAGCAAATTTATCTTGAAGTTCTCTATTCGAAGCAACGTTGTAACCGTAGAACAGGACGGTCTCCGTATCCTCCTCAGAATAGCTTTTAAGATCCCAGTGATAGGCATTTGTATCAGGCACTTCAATCCTAAGGTCTTCTATGATTTTCATTAATAAATTCCTCTGTCCGAAGAGTTAAGCTGATATTCTATTAGTAGCGGCATTAATTCTTTATAATACTCTGAGAGGTTCCATTTTCCTTTTACTAATGCTGTCGCAACGTGTGGGAATATAGAGCAATCATGATGGTAGATTCCCCTTTTGGGTTCGTTGTTATAATAGAATAAGCCTTTTAGGTTAAGGCTTTTGCAAGTTTCTTGAGCTCCAATTTCAAAATGGTCATTGGGCCCTTCTCCGGCTATGTGTAGGTCGGGACCTTTTTCAAAAATTTTTTCGAGGTCTCGAGTTCTCCACATAGTTGCGGACTGTGAAAAGAAATAAGGATTAGAGTTCGAGAGCTCAAAAAGATTGTCGCTATTTTTGTAACAAGGCTCGCTAAAATCCATCCCTTTGAATAATCTTATGAAAGAAAGGCCATCATCCTCTCTTAAAACATCCTGAAGGTACTCTATACCGTCAATATCGACGCCATCATATAAAATGTAATCTTCTGATATAAAAATACAATAATCTTCTTTTACTTTTTTGACACAGCTTAAAAATTGGCTGCGGAACTTTAAGTTCTTGTCGTAGAGGAGGGTGGTTCCGACAAAATCCTCACTTAAGGCATCGTTAAAAGTATAAATAGATATGCGCTGAGGAAAGTGTTTTTGAAATTGACAATAAAACATTTTCCACAAGTCTTTGTTGGTGCTTGTTGTGTTTACAATTATGCAAATGTCCCCATTCATTATTTACCGTATTTTTCCAAGCATTGAGCGAGAGCATCCTTGGCTTGAGCGGGGAAGAATCCTGTGTCTTTTAGTTTATCGAGAGACAAAATAGTATTAACTCTGCGGTTCGGTTGGAGGGAAAGGGTGTGTTCGTAAGTTGCTTCTATTACTTCTAGTTGTGGTTTGATGTATTCTTTAACCCCTAGCGCTATGTCGTAAGGAGACAAAAAACCTTCGCAGCCGCAATTGAAAATTCCTTTGGCTCCGACTTTTATAAGATGATCCATAACTCGGCCAAGCTCCTCCACCCATGTTATGGTGTTCTCTTCTTTATGTACATAAAGAGTTTCGTAAGCAGAAAATTTAGTCAGCATATTGGTTGGATGGGGCGTAGGAGAGATCATTTGTCTGGGGCGTAAAATTAAATAGTCTTCATATCCAAAATTACTGATGTACTGATCGGCCCACATTTTGGTATAGGTGTACCATACCGACGGAGTGGGGATAGATTCTTCGGTGGAAACTTCTTTGTTTCCGTCGAAAATACAGCCACTGCTTATATGTACGAATTTGCATGAAAACCGCGCACAAGCGTGGAGGATATTAATAGTCCCTTTGGTGTTGGTTTCATAAGTTCTTTCTTTTTCTTCTTGGCAGAATTCAAGATTAGTTTTAGCCGCACAATTAACAACAGTTAAAGTGTTTTGACGATCTTTTTCCCTTGAGATTATATCCCTGACTTTCGTAAAGTCTTCTATGTCGCAGAGAGCGTGAGGAACGATAATGTCATCGTCCTGTTTTATTGTTTGTGCGGTTTTGCCGCTGCCGAATATTAGTTTCATTTTATTGTCCCAAAAAGTAATAGTGAATAAATTCTTTATCTTTTGTTATATAGTCAAATACTAAACTTGAAATTTCATCATTAAAATCCAATAGCTTCGGGTAATGTAAATCAATCCCCACTCCATATTTATTGGCCAACGTAGGTCGGCTCCAGATATCAACAGAATCGTATGTGGGGCGATTTCCTGACCCATGATGATAAATTATACCTCCATAAATGGCGTAGTTCAATGGGTGCAAGTTATAAACGTTAGAGCGAAGTAACATCTTCCAAGGGTGTTTATGTTTTTTTAGCCATTGGGCTAGTAGAACCCCGGCGCAACTGGCCCCTTGGGCGGGGTCAAGCTCCCATGAAAGATTGTTGCTTTCCCAAAAGCCATAGGTAGTGACGGAGAAACATGCATGAGGATAGGGTTTTTGGTCCTCTCTCAGTAGAGGTTCTATATTTTCTTCTCGGCATACTGCGATAAAGGGGACATCTCCTTTTTCGAGCGGTTTTTTTATAATATCTACCCAAGAAGGGGATATGGGAAAAGCATCAGGATCTATGAAGATTAACACATCTTCATCTTTAGGGGCAAAATCCTTTTTACATTTTTCAAATAATTCATTTAATTTTACGGAGTGATCATTTTTTGCGTAATCAAGATTATAAAAAATATAGTTGTTTTCTTTTTTGTCTTTAAGATATTGGCTTTCTGGCGTCTCGGTTATACCGCAACAAACCTTGTAGTCTGTGTCGTGTGGAGTGTTTTTCTTTAAGTAAGTACTTTGTATTTCTATCCACTTGTCGGTGGTGTGATGGTTAGTTATAAAATATATCATGGGCTACTCTTTTGTTTAAGCTCTTTTGTTGAATAGAGAGCAGTTTCTTAAATCGGAATAAGGCGGATCCTCTTTTATATCGTCAAAATGTTGAGGGTGGCTCCATAGGAGGGTTAGGCCTCGCGCCGCTTGTTCTGGCGTCATATACATGTTCCAACCGCCGTCCCCTAGGTCATCTTCGTGATAGGGGATCCCAATCGTGCGCCCTTCATACCTAAGCTTTCTAATCGCCTCTGAAGATTTTTTATCATCGGTGAGAATCATGCCTCCTTTTCCTATTTTTAAGGGCTTTTTATGGTGAAACGATAGGCACATATGGGAACCGGGGATATACATTCCCGAAGTCAAACGTTTCGCTGCGTCATAAATAGGATAAGGTTTTAATTGATAGATGCCACTCCATTCCTTTTCTTCAAATTCTACCTTGGCCCCGGCCTGTAGTATGGATTGCGGGGGTGATATATATGTTCTGGCGGGAATGGTTATTGTGGAACCCTGAACTTCTGAATACTTGCAACAAAGAAATATTGCGTCCGTACAGCTATCACAAGAAATAGCATAGGGAGCGCCGGTATACTCAGCTATAGCTTCTTCAAACCATTTTACTATTTCAAAAGGGTTTCTCATTTTGTAACCGCTATATTCTCCATTATAAGGCAATCTATCCCCGATTTATAAAAACAATCAATAGCATCAGAGGGGGTTTCGACTAGTGGCATCCCGTTGATGTTAAACGAAGTGTTGAGGACGATGGGAGTCCCTGACAATTTTTCAAACTCTTCTATAAGTTTGTAAAATTTTTCGTTTTCCTTTTTTGCTACCGTCTGGAGTCTTCCGGACCCGTCGAAGTGGACTACTCCGGGGAGAAGGTTCCTCACTTCTTCCCGAAACATAAAAACTTTTTCCATAAAAAAAGAATCCTGAGATTTGGGTATAATAAAATAATCGTGCTGTTTCTCTTCGATGACCGCGGGAGCGAAGGGCCTAAATCCTTCTCGGTATTTAACACATGAGTTAATAATATCTTTAATGTCTTTTCGGGTCGGGTCTGCCAATATGCTCCTGTTGCCCAATGCTCTCTGACCGAATTCGCTCGCACCTTGGAACCAAGCTACCACTTTCTTTTCTCTAATCTGCGCTGCCGCAAATGCTTCGGCGTTTTCCAAGGTGCGATAAGTTACTTTCCTTTTGTCTAGTTCTTCGGTTATCTCCTTTTTTTTATAGGCCCTGCCAAAATAGTTAGAATTAAAACGAGCAAATTGTTTTTTTTCTTTTTTGTCGTAAACTAACCCATGTAAGGCGGCTCCGATTGCTATGCCGGAATCGTCGGGGCTTCCACCGATATAGATGTTTTCGTAAGGGGTTTCTTGCAGGACTTTACCGTTAAGAACGGAATTCATAAAAAATCCCCCCGAAAGGACGATGTTGGTGCCTGAGGTTTTTCGGTGTAAATTGCGCAATATTTCAAAGGTCGTTTCCTCGGCGACTCTTTGCGCGGAGGCGACTAGGTCGTGATGGCGTGACGTTAGTTCCTCTTCTGGGTGCGCTGGTTCTCCGAAAGCTTGGACAAGTTTTTGTGAATAGTAATTCTTTGTAAAAAACAAATAATGCTCAAAGTAACTTAAGTCTAATTCAAAGTTTGTGCCATCTACTTTTATTAATTTTTTAACTAAATCGTAATAGGTGTTAGGGTCGCCCAGTGAGGCTAATGCCATAACTTTCCATTCGTCTCCGTTGGGTTTGAATCCTAGGTACTCTGTAAAGGTAGAATAGAAGCTGCCTAAGGAGTGGGGATATCTAAAAGTATTGAGCTCAGAGACTTTCTCCAACGTTACGCTACCTATGGTGCCGCTAGTGTTTTCTCCGAAGCCGTCGGCCACAAAAAAATCCGACTCATCAAAGCCCGAAGGAAGAAAAGCGTTGCTGAGGTGAGACAGGTGATGTCTGACAAAGTGGATTTTCCACTTTGAATTGATGGTGCGCAATTCTTGTCGGATGTTCGTTATTTCTTCAGGGTGAATTACAGCGAGCTCACTCAGGGCAGCGTAGGGGATTTTTCCTCTTTCCTTCAGGGCTTCTCCTAGTGAGTTAGATGGTTTATTATAATAGGAAGCCGGGTTCCACCCGATGTATATGTCCGTGATATCTCTTTCGTTAATATCGGAGGTGGAACAACAATACTCTATAGCTTCTGAGGGAAAGCTTTTGTCCTGCTTTACTCTGGTTACTCTTTCTTCTGTTGTGGCTCTTACTATTTTCCCATTAGATATTAGGCAGGCCGAAGAATGAAAACCGCTTATGTTGAGTCCCAAGATAATCATGTCTTTAATCCCATGCGTCCTCCTCGTGAAGGACAGGGTGGTCGGAGTTACCCCAGTGCGCTAGCAAGTAGGTTCTACTAGACTTCCACCCTTCGAGTTGTAGGAGTGGACCTAGGGAAGACCCTACGTCCATGTACTGGTTATTATCGTGCTCCTTAAAGAGATCGTAGCATAAAAAATTACTAAGCGTGGCAGCAGAAAAAAGAAACAAGTGATTCTCTATGTTGTTTTCCTTTATCCACCTCCCTACTTTCGCCGGTAGGTCAAAGTCGTTTACCATGCAGTTGCTACCAATTGGAAAGAGCTTCTTTACTTTAAAAGGTAATTTGTCCAGTTTAGAGTTCTCATTGGCCACCAAAACTATATCTTTACCCTCGAACAAAGGAAGCATTTCTTTAATAAAACGAGAATAGTTTCCATTTATCATCACGTTACAAAAAGATAAACTTTCCCAGTCGTCCGGGCCGTACAATTCCGTACAAAATTTCCAAGATTGTCCGCCATCCAAACTGTTCTGTCCCGGAATACCTTTTATGTAATTTTTTTTCTTAAATTTGAAAGCTTCTATGAGTTTTTCGTACTCTCTTTTATTGAGGGAAGGGATAAAGCTTTTTTGTTCCTCGGGCATGTAGTTATTAGCGAAAATCTTTTGTTCTCCGTGGATGTCCCCTTGAATAAAATGATCCTCCGCCAATACAACAGTTTTGTTCCTTAACATCGTCACTTCGCCGTCTGAGAAGCGAGAAAAAGCAAAAGGGATCCTTCCTTTAACGAGAGCTAAAATCCTGTCAAATTCTTCTCTATAGTTCTTCATCTATAAAGTCTAAGTTAAGTCGCCCGACATGCAGGGGTTGCCATCCTGTAGCTTGGGTTATCTTGGAGGTGTCAACGGAATAGCGAATGTCTTGACCCCACCTGTCCTCTACATACTGTATCTCCGCGTCTGTTTTATTAAACTTTTTTATTATAGTCTGAACCACTTCTTTGTTTGTGAGGTGGTTATTGGCCGCAATATTAAAACAATCATTTGTGATTCCTTTTTCTATGATGCTCATTATACCGTCGACGTTATCCTTTACGTAAGTCCAGTCCCTTACATAAGAGCCGTCTCCGTGTAGCGGTATTTTGCTACCGTCTCTTAGACAGGAAATAGCTTTAGCTACCAGCTTCTCTTCGTACTGCCTGCTTCCGTAGTTGTTGCCACTTCGGCTTACGACATACTCAAGTCCGTAGGTTCGGTGATAAGAGTTAATTAGCATCTCCGAGCAGGCTTTGGTCGCTGAATAGGGATTACTAGGGTTAAGCTTGTCGTTTTCCTTGAAGGATCCTTCGTTTATGTCTCCGTAAACTTCGTCCGTGCTAATGTGAAAAAAGAGAGGGCGTTTGTATTTCGGCTTGGTTCTTATAAGTTCCAGCAGGTTGTGCACTCCTATAACGTTTGACTCTATAAAAGGAGCGCAGTTCGTTATAGAATTGTCCACGTGGCTTTCCGCTGCAAAATTGACAACTATATCACACGTAGGAAGATGTCTTATGTTGGCAATATTACCATGTGTTAACGTATAGTTTTTGTCTTTATCCCAAGGAAGGGATCGGTGAGAAGCGTATCCCATCTTGTCTATGTCATAAACGCGCCACCCTTTTTCTAGGACACTCTCAACAAAGTGGCTTCCGATAAAACCTCTACCGCCTGTTACTGTAACTTTCATAGTATTTGTAATATTTTTTCCGCCGCTTTGCCATCTCCGAAGGGACAGCCTCCTTCAGGAACGAAGTCTTCTTTTATTTTATTGAAGAGCTCGGGAAGCTCCGCAACAGTTTTACATAAATAAGTAAAGGTTCCTAGGGCCTCTGGTCTTTCTGTGGTTTCTCTACATACAATAGCTTTCTTTTTAAGAAACGAGGCCTCCTCTTGAAGACCCCCGCTATCAGTAATAAGAAAACGGCACGACCCTATTCTTTTTATAAATTCCTTGTGCGCAACGGGTGGTATAATACTAACATTACTTAATTGTTTTTGCAAGGCGCATTGAGAATTAGGGTTGGGGTGAGATACGAAAACAAAGTTTAAGTCTGGATTGTTAAAAGCGATATTTTCTATTTGTTGGTACCAGAATGGGATTAGTTCATGATTCTCTCTCCGATGAAGCGTTATTAAAATATCATTATTATAACTAATCTCAGTTCCCGTTAGATTATCGAGTACCGTATTCCCTACTACATGTATTTCTCCTTTTACGTTTTCGTTGTCTAGGTTTGTCTTGTTT
>Ga0098058_1000415_pt1 | contig 14327 bp, 26 predicted proteins | sample 19_taG_FD_75061 | JGI IMG/M metagenome (GOLD analysis project Ga0098058, IMG submission 75061) | Marine viral communities from the Subarctic Pacific Ocean - 19_ETSP_OMZ_AT15317 metaG | ecosystem: Environmental > Aquatic > Marine > Oceanic | place: Pacific Ocean | collected 2015-01-19 | reverse complement strand
TAAAAATCACTAGAGATCCAACGTGAGTAACTCATGATAGTTTATGCGGTTGCTGTTCCGCTCGGTGCCTTTTTTTAGTTTTTTCAATAGCACAGTGTCACTGTAGTCTGGAAAATAGGGGGCTAGGTTTCCCGACCCTTCCAGTGTTAAACGGTGCTCAGCCGGTAGGGTTAAAACCCCAACACTGAAATACCGCCCCCCATTTCGTAAAGTTGCATGTTTCACCCCCTAGGGGATGCAACTATGCAACTCATCTTCTTCTTTCGGATAATACACTTCGACATAGCTCTCACATTTAGGACATGACAGATTAGTAAGAATGCTATACGTTCCATTCTCATCTTCAATATCATGATCACCACCCCAAATGAGTTCTGTTTGACAATGCCAACAATTCATAATCCGCCACTTTCCGCCGCTTTCCGCCACTTATTTTCTTCTTTTACCCATGATCTTCTGGACCAACCATGCAGGAGGAGCCGATCTTATAGAATCTTCTGAATATCCTGCAAACAAAGGTTTGTTCTTTGATAAAGCATCTTCTGCTAAGTTCAACCAGTTTATAACAGATTCAATGTTTCTACGATATTGAAATCCTCCAACTTCTAGACCTTTGGGGTCAATATGCATAATTTGAACTCCAAAAGGTTGTTTTTTCTCTACAAAAACAAAGTGAAACTCCCATGAATCGGTGCCAAAGATTTCTCTAACTCCATCAGTGTATATTGAGGCTTGCACGTTATACCTGTAATCAGTTGACCAAATATCTCTCTCAAGTTTATCTTGAGAAGCATCTTGAGTCGATTTCAAATCAACCACTGTTCTGAATTCATGATTAATCCAATCTGTTCTTCCTTTCATTAAAGCACCTGTTTCCCGATCATTCCACATTAATGTTTGTTCTGCTTCTCCATAACTGAGTAAATCGGTTGCTAAAGGATGAGATCTGACTGATTCTGCCATCTGATGTATCATATCCCAATCTTTTGGATTTAATGGGGTCTTACCTTCATTCTCTGCTTCTGCTTCTTTCACCTTCTTTTTACCTTCTGCAGTTCTTAAATCAGCTTTTGGTGCCAGGAAGTATCGTGAATCAAATGATTCGACTTCAAGAACCAATGTATGGAATGCAGTTCCAATCCTCATTGCAGGTGTTTCAACACCTTTTGGGCCAAAATAGTGCTCCATTGACCTGTTGACACGATCCAAAGAAGATTTTGATAATCCCATTCCAGAATATTTCTTCATTGCCTCCCAATCACTGCTAACAATAGGTTCATCAAGCTTATCGTATAACCAAGAGAGTCCTTCAATACGTTCCCGTAAATTTTTCATTTGAAATTCATAATTCGACATAGTAGTATCCGTTTTACTGTGGTTTAACAATCATAGTACTTTCCTTCTCTGCTCGGGGGGCGTCTTCTCTCCTTTCTTCGCCCCCCATTCCTCAAATTTTTTGTACTTCTCCTTTAACTCCGTAATACATTGCTTTAAGCCGTTCTGGAGTCACATACATCTTCTTACCATTTTCAGTGATACACACCTTCCCCTTGTTGTGTGCAGGAATACCCCTGAGTTTCCTATGTTTATTGAGACCTAAATCATTAATCTTCTTTAGATTCTCTGCTCTCAGACATCCGCAAGAAAAGGTACTATTCCTGCTTCTTGAGTTGACTTGGAGTCTTCTTGCTACCTTCTGGTTGCCACAGCTACACTGGTATAGGTTATACACAATCTTCTCTTTATAGCCTGTTCCAGGTCTCACATATTCTTTGAAATGATCAAATCGAATAAATGTAAGCCTATTTTCTGGCATATCCATAATCTTCGTCTCTTTCTATGGTTTTTCCTTGACAGCGCGTCAAGAAATGATTTACGAAATCTTTAGTATCTTCTTCCACATCATATCCAATAGAAGGTAATTTTGTGATTTCTCCACCTGATTCCAAAAAAGCACTTGTTGCAGATTCGATCTCATCAGATGAAACATTTTTTCCTTTACCAAAATTTGTTGCAAAAGCTCTACTTGCGAAAGTATTTTTCATTGTTTGTATGATAATTGGAGGTTGTCAAAACGAGTGCACTCTTTATCAAAGTACACCTGTACCTTACCTGTATTGGAGATTTTCCCCTTTAACACCTGAAGTTCTGCGACTCCAACTTCAGCAGAATCAGCATTGTAATACTCATCCCGATAAATAGAGAGAACACGCCAAGCTGCTTGTTCAATGTTTCCAGATTCACGTAAATCAGATAAACCAGGACGTTTGCCTTCTCTGCTTTCAACTCCACGATTGAGTTGAGAAAGTGCAAGGATGTTAATATTCAATGTCTTTGCAGTGTATGCAAGCAAATTAACTGCATATCCTAACTGTTCATCACGAGTGTTGAATTTTCCATTGATATTGAGCAACTGCAAATAATCAATAACAACAAAACGGACATTGTTCTTCCTCACACATCTTCTGATGATGGAAATAACTCTGTTCAGGTCTTTTGAAGTGTCATCAACAAGGACTTGAGGTTCTTCTCCACCTCTTGGTGCAATTTCCATTGCAAACTCTGTCATCCTATCCCAATCATCTTGACTCAAATCACCCATATTTATCTTCCTGTATGGGATCTTTGTTGCAACAGAAGTCATCTTATCCATGATGTCTTCTTTTGACATTTCAATTGATATAATCAGAGATCGGATATTTTCTTTGAGTGAAGCATTTAGTGCGATTTGGACTGCAAGGGAAGTTTTTCCCATAGCTGGACGAGCAGCCAAAACATCAAAATGACGGAAACGTAAGCCGCCATTAAGCAATTGATCAAGATCCTTGAGACCGGTTGGTAGAACTTCTTCAGCGATTTCCCCAGCTTGTTTCTTGTCCAGATAATCAGCCCGCATTGCATATAAATCCTGGATGGTGAAAACGCTTTTATCAACTGATGCGCTTCTGATATTTTCCATCCTGCCCAGAAATTCTGCCACCTTGCTAATCGGCTCGTCTGAAACGGCGATCTCTTTCTGTGCCTCATTAAGCATATCAATCGCTTGCCTTTTTGTAGACGCATTGACAACTCGTTGAGCATAGAATTCCAGATTGTCTGGATTTGGTGCTTCAGTTTTAAGTTTTGCAAGATACCCATTTGCATCATTACTGAACCTGTCTTTAATTTTTTGATGAAGGGAAAGCGGTTCAATAAGTTCATTGTCTCCATACATCAACTCCATTGTTGAAAATATTTGTGAGTTTATCGTCTTACTGAAATCAGACTCATGAATAAACTCTAATGCTGTCTCAATAACATCATTCTTTGCCAGTATACAACCTAAAACCGCTCTCTCCGATTCTAAGTCCTCTATCCTTTCTTCTTCCATTATGACACCATCACGTTAGTTTTCTCTGCAGTTAAGTTTTTACCGTTGATGTTTATATCATCATCTGCTGTTACAAGAATACCTCCCATTGAAGTGGCCTGTTTGACACAACTGTTCCACATTCCTTGAGGATCATCCCACTCCACAGGTTTCCGCCCACACAATTTCTTCAGAAAGAGACGATAGGCCAAAGAAGCAATTTGCCGGTCTTTCAACTCTCCCACCAAAACAACCTGTTTTTCATTTTTCTGAATTTTGTCGAAATTCTTAGCAATATGGTCATAAAGCATCCACATTGGACTGTTATCCTTTGTTGGAGGAAGATCCTTGATGACAGATGCAATATCAGAGTTCTTTGAAAGAGCAATCTGCATCTTTTTGTCAAAGTTCGAGAATGTACTCTGTATGGTCGCAAATTTCGATCTGAGTCCTTCCCATTCAAAATAAGATTCTGCGACTGTTGTACACGCTTTTTCTCCATGTTTTGATATAGTATCTTCCAGGACCGCAGATATAATTACTCCCATTCTCTGAGGACGAGCATCGAATTTATCTTTACGGAGTTGATTGACAAGTTTGAGAAGCCTCTCCTTTGCTCCTGAATGGTCTTGTTTACTCCCCCCTGCACCCCCCTCGTTATAATTATTATTACTACCCCCTATAGTCCCCCGTGAGGCTAGGTTTATTTTTGGCCTTTCGATGGTATCTTCGTGAACAAGAAGATATCGGAAAATCGGATATTCAAGGTTCAGACAAAAATGACCGTCCGACATCATGATCAAGATCCCTTTGCTTAATAAGACAGGGATATCTTCTGATAATGACTGTTGTATTGATCCAGGTAGGACATTACTTATCTCCTCTTTTGACCAAGTATAATTATCACCACCATGTAGCAACAGAAGAAGAAGATAGTTTCCATGAAGAACTATATCCTCTTTCATAGAATCAATATCTGTTTTTGCCAGTGGGACAAAATCAACATTTGGTTTCAGGACTTTAATCGGCTCAATTGTTCCCATTTCCACTCTCCAATAAAACTCTGTTTACTGTAGCTCTTTCAATCATCTCATTTGCGATAGACTGAATTAGATTACATAATTCGTCATCGAGTGCAGTGTTAACCTGTGCCAAGTTAACTGGGTATCCTCTTTGGATACACTCCTCCCTGACCTGCCTCTGGGATACACCTCCAGAGATCAGGCCAAGTTTAATTTGAGAATATTTCATAGTTCTGAAGAAGAACTGGTTTTAGATGTGGAACCACCAAGTTTAGCCTTGTGGTCATTAAGAAGTTGAGCAAGCGATTTACGCTCATTCAAATTCTTTGCAGATTTCATGAGAGAATCCCAATTCTTTTCCAATGCAGAAGAATACTCTTTAGCATTTTTCCATGATGCAGATTTAATGAATTTCTCTGCGGCTTCTTCTATCTTCAGATGTCGATCTGAAATATTGGCATTACCAGTATTACCATCTACTGGAATATCCTTCATCCCTGCTTCAGCATCGTCATCTACACCACCTGACACACCAGCAATCGCTTGAGCACAGTACCTCCGTGCATACGTCAAGGCCGACCCCAAAGCCTGCGGATCACGTTTAACTGGTGCCATTTCATAAGAACAAATCATCTGTTGACCTGACTCATGTATAAGAGCATTCACAAGATGTGAACCAGTTGGAAACTGCATCAATGCAAGCTTATGCTTTGTGAAGATTGGATTTATCTTCTGCAGAGTTGATTCTAGTGAGGCAAATCGGTTTCCAAAATGAGGATTTGTTGCATCAAGTTCAACAATACTTCCCATTTCTTCTTTTGCTTCCAACCATGCTTTCACCAACAGACTGCAATCCTGTGAGAAACTGAAATTTAAAATTCCATGGTTCCCTGCATTCATATGTAAGGGGATATCCCTTTCTTTTTCTTCCATAATTCTCCTTTCATTAGGAAGGTTTCAACATTTAACGAACATTGTAAATAGCTGTTGAATGTTTGTCAATAGAAAAGTTTCATTGACACATTAAAATATAACTGGTATTTATAATACATGCGTTAAAACTAGCCTGAATTGAGATACATGGAACAAGAAAATGAATTGAAAAAAATCCGTATCATGAAAACTGATACGGTAACTGAGAGGATTGAGTATGTTCGGTCATCTAGTGGAGTCACCAAAGCAGGGTTTGCTAAAAGCATCGGGATAACACCTCAAGGCTTCCAGGCAATGTTAAATGGCAGCTATGTTATGTCAGTAACTGCTGTTGCTATAGAATATGTTTATGGGATTAGAAGAGAATGGCTTGCAGAAGGTGAAGGTAAGATCAGAACAGATCAATGGGAGCGTATACGAGGTGAGGTGGAAGAATCTCTTCTTAGAGACATGAGGTTGTTCATGGAGAACAGGCTCAAACAAGTAAAACCATTATTAAGTGGGAAGGATAAAGATGGAAGCTACACCAAGAGGTAGAGGGCGTTTGCCTGGAGAGCTTAAAGGGAAGAAATATAATGTGCCGAAAAGGACACAAATCACTGTTAACTTACTTGAGAAGGATCTTGTTACATTGGATGGGCTTGCTCAACAAAACAAAATAACAAGAAGTAAATTGATCAGTTGTGTTATAAATCAATATTTAACAGATCTAGGATTATGATTTACGGTCACATTGAGGGTAGAAAATCTAAAAATTATTGGGGGCAACATTCAGAAGAAGCATTTCTAAAAGAAGATTTGGCTATTTATTGTATTCAAAATAAATGTTCTTATCCCAATATTCTCAAAAAATACATGAACAGTTTACCATTAAGGAAAAAATGGTGGCCGAATCATGATATGGAGAAATTGATTAATATTGCAGCATATCTAATGCACCATCCTCCAAAAGTTTGGTGTGAACAAAAGAAAGTCAGAGAAGGGAGATTTTTGACAGAATGGTTTATTCATCATTATGGCGAAAAGCCAAAAAAGGTGCATGGGCATTAATACTACTACCCAACATTGCATTTGCTCAGTTTTATGTTACTGGAGGTATATATACACTCAAATATGAGTACAAGAATGTAGGTAGCATACAAACAACAAAAGAGTACAGTAGAAAGCATGGAGGCTTTATTGGGACTAGGTATATCGAGAGTAAAGTCTATACTGATGACAAAAGTAGAGGAGTTTATACGAATATAGGAATAGGTTATTCATATAAAGACTTTTATCCGTCTTTGTTTTATGGAGAACACATAAAAGGAATAAGCGTAAGACATCGTTGGTGGTTTATTAAATATGGTTTAGAAATAATGCAAATGAATATGTTGAATGATGTTAAAGCTACTACAACTAAATCATATTATGACTGCAGAGTAGCGTGTTCTTATATCTCAAAATTAAAAGAAACTACGAGTGACACAGAACATATTAAAAAAGAATTCAAGGATTCTTCTATAAATATTTACTTTGGAAGTTATATACCACTATCTGATATGTTTTTTATTGATATTGGAATAGTAATAAACCCAAGCAGCTTAGACAATCATAGGAAAGCCTTTACCGCTTTATCAAGTATGAGTGGGTAAAATTAAAAACCCCATGCTACATTTTTTGGTTCAAGTGGAACCAGAGGAGAGTAGCGACTCGACTTAACTTGGGTTACTTGTTTCGTGCAAGACTCTTGTTGCCGCCATAATACTTGTATGCATGACCATGAAATACAAGCTCCTCGTTTAAAGAACTACAACCTGCTTGTAAATCTTTTACAACAATCTCTCCTAAAACTCTTCCGTATTTTCCTTTTGTTCTGTGAGTTACAAGAGTAAATACAGAATTCTTTTTACCAATCCTTTTCTTGACATATTCTTTTGCTGCTAAGCCTTTTTTCTTTTCTTCTAAATCCCTTGTCCTAGATTCCCATGTATCAACACCATAAAATCTGATTCTTGCATGATGCCATATATCAAAACCCAGATCAATCCATGCATCTATTGTGTCTCCATCAATAACTCTGTCAAGTTTTGCTAAGTATTCGTATTTTTCCTTTTCCATGGGATTACTCTGGAAGGTTTATCAGGATTATCTCTACCCCATGTTATATTCTTCTGTGCTCTTATATCAGGATTCCTGAACGTCCAACATTCTCCATTACCATCAAGAAAAACAACCCACTGTAAATCATGTTCTACAGAATAATCAATAAGGACGTGGGCTAATCCCGCTCCAAGTGGAGTTTCCACTGGCAATGCCGGATTTAGCTGGATCATCATCTATGTCATCCAAGTCACCAAGGTCATCTAAATTTGCTAATGTAGAATCTCTTTCACATAGCTTCTCATACAATTCTTTATCATCTGTCCACCTTGTGCCAGTCCAAAACTGGAACCCTGGGAACCTTGCTTTCCAAATACATGCAGTTTCATAACCAGGACACATATAGTCATACCTGTATCCTATTTTTCTGAAATAATTTATTTCAAAGTTTTGAGTATGAATACCAACAGATAGTTTGGGTTCATCATAATCCCATGCAAATTGTAAAGAAACTGGTATTGGATATATTCTTAATATACTGAATGCAATGATTTTCCCGTTTCTATATACACGAACAATACGTTTGTTTTCAGGCTCATATGCACATGTCTGTTCAAAATCTAGATGATCATCATAGGATCTCTTTTTCTTGTACTCTTTCCAAACTCTTTTAAGCCTATGCAGTGATTCAACTGGACCAACATGGAAATGAAGGTCTGGAGGATATTTGTGTCTTTTCTTTGGTTTTACTTTGAGGTCTAAACGGACTTGTCTTCCTTGGAACCAATATGGAGGCTCCCACTCATTGATCAACCATCCATGAGCTGCTGCCCAATCCCATTCTGTATGATCGAATGTTGCATAGACTGGAGAGTATTGCCAGTCTGTATTTGTCATTCTCCCTGCACTATGAGAGAAAAAAATATCCATGTGCCCCTTTTATCTGTTTCCAGATTTGCGTTTAATGTACCAACGCCACTTTTTATGAATTGCCGGACAGTATGTGCCGGTAATCATTCAGTATTTCATTTACGGGATTTTCCTGGTCTGTTCCTACCCCGATTAACACTCTGCTTTTCGTTCACAAGCCGACCTGATTTGGTATGCGACTTATCGTACCCCTTTTTGTTTGGGTTTTTAGCATTTGCTTTATTAAGCTTTGCTCTGTATTTCCTACGTTTTGGGGTGGCATGATAAGCCGCATCATAAAGCTTCTTACGAGTAGAAGATCTACCTTTACCCTTACCCGCAAGTTTGTTCCTACGTTGAGGAACACGCTTTACCTTTTTTTGATCTCCAGCTCTTACTTTCCTAGAATTACGCATTAGTTTAAATTACTGTTTGTGGTTGGCCCCAAAACTAAATGTTCGTGTGTCACCAAAGACATCTTTTCAGCGATCTGACGCATTAAATCTTCCCCTTGCTCAGTCACTTCAATAAATTCAATATCCCATAAATCGCACAATTCTGCAAAATATTCCTCAAGCTTCCCATGAAGTAATTCATTCCGAGTAACTTCATATTCTGAAAATTGCTCGATCATCTCATTTTTAAAGCTTTGACCCCACACTATTAACAATAGATTTTAATAATTCTTGTTGATCATCATCAAGACTATCCTTGACTGCATTTTTCACTAAATCTGCAGTAAGATCTGTTGCCTCTGATATAACCAAGTTTTTAATGACTTGTGTAAGTCCCTGTATAACAAGTGTTTCTAATCCCATCAGCTTAACCCTTCCTTATAAATGGTTTTTCTGCCATCTTTGACGGCATGTTTAATTGACTTCCTGTTTTTACCATCTCTACTGTAAGAAAGATAAATCCATCCTGAATCAGGATCTCCTTCCTTGTAAAACTCTAAAATAAGTTGATCCCATGTTGGTAATGACTTAGTTATCCATATTGCAAGCTCCTTGTTGTCGATTGAATGACACTCGAAATCTGCGGCTTCACCCTTACAATGCTGGCTCAAAACGGATGAGTTTACTTTTTCTGACAACACATGGCTTCTGTACCCGCTCGAAATTGACACCACACCATGGGTGTCTCTAATCGGCTGCAAGCAACAGTGGCACAAGGCTGTAAGGGCTACTACCTCTTCTGTTGAAGGGGTGTTGTCGATTCCTAGCCGAATAGCAGTATTCGACTTAACCATTTCTGATAGCCAAAAGTTCTTAGATAACCTCATTACCTCCTTTCGCTTGTCCGTTCATAGTACGCTCATGGTTGTCATTTTCGGTACTGTCGAACCAATAAGACAACGTTGTTGTCAGATTGCCCACAAGAGCACCTAACAAAGTGGCACTCATTGTTTCCATAGAAGTAGGTAACTCAACATAAAAAATCAATATAAGTAGAACACAAAAAATACTCAATATTGTCATTGAAAGAATTGCACGAATAATCAGCCTTCGGTTTAGTATTTTTCTATCAAAATCAGTTTCTGCTGCCATTATTCACTTTCTGGCCATCCTACCCAGCCTCTTTCAAGTTTAAGTGTTTGTTCCTTTTCTATATCACAAAAAATTGGTACTTGTATTGTGACTCCATAATCAGGATGAGTTAACCAACTAGCCTGCATAGGAGGTTCAGGAGGGAATCCTAATCCATATGCAAACTCGTCAAATCCTTTTAATGAACCATTTACAATCCTTGATCTTAACATTGCTAATTGATGCCAATGACCACATAAGAGAACATCATAAGCTTCATTCATTCCCATCTGTCGGGCACGCCTACGATGATCACCACGAGTGACAGGACCAAGCATACCAATAATACCATCTCCACCACGTCCTAATGTGTCACCATGTGTCAATAAATACCTTGTCTGACAAACATTGTATATGCAATCAGAAGATTCTGGAACATGAAAGCGGACATTGGGGTTATTTATGAAATATTTTTCACAAATTGCATAAATCAACCAATCATAACTTGTATGGACTTTTCTCTTAAATCTTGACTTAACAGTTGATCTCCCATGGTTACCAACAACACCAAAAGCAGCGACTTTACCAAAAGTTTTTAAAAGAGTTTTAATTCCTGAGATTATATTTTCTGCACAATCAACTACTGAAGGCATGATTTCAATATCATTTGTTTCAGTCAATTCATCATGAATTGTACCACTAACCATATCACCGCCTATTGCAAGGACGCACCCGTCATAAGTGGTAGCTTGTATATGTTCAATGTATACATCTGAAAACCGCTGGAAGCAAAGCTCTGCCCTTTGTCGTGCGATTTCGATGTTGAAGGAATTCTTGAAGGATACTTCAGATTCTGAGATTGATTCACCCCAATGCCAATCAGATATAAATAAAGTTGGTATTCCATTTATATTGTCGGGATTCCCAGACAACCATAAAGGAGGGTCCAACGGCATAGAAGAAAGATTGAAGGCTTTCTCTCTAATCTCTTTTGCTAGGTTCTGCTCTCGATAAGACTCTCTTAGCTGTTTTTTGAGACGTGCTATTTCGTCTTTGAAGAACTGTTCTTTGTCAGGAGTCAAATCCTCCTGACTCTCAATCTCTTCTTCCATAATTTCTTTCTGTGTGCGGGGCCGACCATGCCACAAAAAGAGTACGCCCCGCTTCTGGCCAGATCTTAAATTGGAACTACATCCTCCTCACAACAAACACAAGGTTTGTCATAGGTGCAATCACAAGGATCGCAGTTACAATCTGGATTTTCACACATGGTATTAGAACAATTATAATCTGGGATATCGTCTAAATCCATTACCATTTCCCTATAGGGCAGGTTGAGTGTTCAAATCTGGCTTTAACTTGAATAAAACAATAACATTGATTGCATTGCTGTCTCCATGGCTTCCCCTCTGGATGCCACAGATTTGGGCATTCTAAACAAATTGCTATCCTCTTATCAAAGATGTCTTTTTTTGCAAGTATTTTCAAAAATCAGAAACAACCTGCATATTATCTGAATCTTCATGGAAACCACTTAGTTGTAGTTTTTCTTCTACTGATTCAACACGTTTTGTTAAATGTTTTAAATCAGTTTTAATCTCTGTAACATCATTTGACATTGTGTGTACTGTGATTCCCAACCATCCAAAATATGCAAATAGTGCTGCAATTACTGCACTTGCAGAAGTCGCTACTACTGTTTGGAAAACGTTGGTATTCACATAGTCCTCATTTGTGGAATCTCAATACCTTCTCCCACTTTACCACTTTTTATCCTTAATGCACATTTACCTGTTGCCTCTTGGAAAAACCGAGTTAAGGACTCTGAATCAATATTCTCATAATCTGAATTCTTATAAGTCTTTCTTGATTCATCAACAATACAATCACACATACCCCAATGAAAAGGATCAGGGCCGAATGGGTTGCTTTTCTTCATTGAAAAATAACATATCTGCCACATACCTCGTATATTAACAGTATGATGATCTCCTGAATAAACAGGTTTTATTTGTTTACTACAAGAACATAACAATAATATTAACGATAAAACAAGTGTGATCCAATACGGACCACCATTCTTTTTTTTCTGTTCCATTTTGGGTCCACATAATCTGCATGATAATGTGTTGCCCCATCAATAACATCAATCATCCAATTTTTATTAATAATCATTATTTGTGCTAGTTCAACAGATCTGGCCCAAGAACGCGAGGCTTTTTTAGGTTCATCATGATAACCATCACAGTACCATGAAAAGTGACATCTGTCTCTTAATGGGAATCCTGATTTGGAATGTAAACCTTGTTGAACTACACCACAAATAGTATTAGGAAAACGAGTTGATTCAACTCGATTAATAACCGTTTGTGCTACGGCTAATTGTCCGACAGTTGCTTCATTTCTGGCCTCGAAATAAATATTCTTAGCCATACAATCAAGCTGTTCTAAATTTATGTAGTTTGGTGCTGCTTTAGGAGAGGACGTGCTCAAAAGATGAGTCAGTACCGCAACCCCAACTGCAACACCCACTACTATAATAGCGAGTATCCTTTTTGAAGTATCTATACGTCATTACCTTGTTGAGTTAATAAAGAAAAAGTTAAAAAGTAGAGTAGATTCTTAGGTTTTTAAGAGATAAAGTCAAGATATTGACTCCTATTCAATGGAATCATGAGGTTCAGTGAGTTCAACACTCACCAAATCAACCATTTCTGGCCAATCATTTTTCATGATCCAATCCTCACATTCACAAGGAGATAGGTCACACTGTTCACACAAATCATCAAGATCCAATGTCTCATACATATTACTTTATGGTTAATTAATGTAACGCATACTTATCACGGCTTCGGGTACTTGTCTTTGACTGCCTTAATATCCTTTTTCCATTCATTGATTCCAGAATGGTAGATTTTATCTAGCTGGTCTGGTATCGAAGGATACTCAGGTTGACGGTCACGTTGATATTTCTTCGCATCGTATTCGGCTTGGAGTTCTTGAGCTTTCTTTTCTATTTCTATATCTGTTGGGCAATCATCATCAAAATAAATTAGTTCGCCATTTTTATTAGCCCAATCAGCATTAGGTCTTAAAGATTTGACTGCCTGTTCATAAGAAATTGTTGGTAATTTCATTGTGCAATTTCCATAAAAGTTATGTAGGAACGTCCTGAAGCGGTTGTGTCGTTAGTTCTTCGATTAATTGAACCAGTTTCAGTGTACATAGACAGCAATTGCAATTTTAATCTGAAATAAGTGCTGGTTATAGGGCCAATTAAATGACTTGAACTAAAACTATACGAACCATATTGAGATGTTGCGTGATTGTGAGATAGAATTATTTGATCGGCTGTCATTGAATCGGTTCCGCTTTGAGCAGATAACGTGTTACTACCTATACCACTTGCACTACTTAAAGTTGCATACGCATCCACAGCAGCAGTTTTTACTTGGTATTGGATTCTAGTGTTTGAATCTCCACCTAAACTGCAATCAAGTTGTATCAATAACTTTGATCCATTTGTTATTGTTAAAGCATCGAACTCTTTAACATCTCCAGCCGTTCCACCCGTTACAGAAAGCTGGTCATTAAACGGCACGTTGACAACTTGAATAATATGACCAGCAGGGAAAGTGGTCGCTGAAGTTATTGTGCCGTGGTTTGCAATATTATTCAGCGTGAAATCACTACCACTTTTACTCAGAAATGTCGTGCCGTCTAGTTTGATCGTTCCTGCCATGATTATCCTTTAGGATGCTTATCTTTGACTGCTTTCAGTGCCTTGTAGAAATCTGATGTCTTGTTCACTTTTCCTGCATCAATTGCATGGTAGAGCATGTCGAGTTGGTCGCCTATTGAGGGGTATTCAGGTCGACGGTCACGTTGGTATTTCTTTGCATCATAATCGGCTTGAAGTCGGATTATTTCAGCATCGATTTCTGCTTCTGTTGGTGGGATAAAATCTTTATCAGTATTAGAATAAGAAATAATATCATCAGTATTTGACCAACTGTAGCCAACTTTTCCAATTAAATTAACCAACGCTTTCCCTGTTAATTCATTTCTCACACTACCTCCATAAGAATTAGGTGTGCATGATTGCATTGCATATTATTGGAAGGATTATTCATATTCAGATAATAGGTTACTTCCCCTGCACTCAACCCCTCATCTACCCAATTTATAGACTGAACACCTTTGTTTAAATCTTCGTGCGAAGGAAAGGAGGTTTCATTCGTGGCTAGCAGTGTTGTGCTTCTATACAATCTACAAGTCTGAGTAACATGATTATTGGTTGCGGAAAGTCGTTCATGTTCTGCAAGGCCAAATATGACCACATCTGAGCCAGCCGATAGAGTGATCGCTACAGAGGTTATGTTTACCCCGGCAGGGTTATGGTTGTCGTTAAATGCTGTTGATCCTGCAAATAGACTCCATTTCGTTTGAATAACATGCCCAGTAGGGAAAGTCGCAGATGTTAAACTAACATTACTCCCAATCGTC
>Ga0098058_1000409_pt1 | contig 14430 bp, 1 predicted proteins | sample 19_taG_FD_75061 | JGI IMG/M metagenome (GOLD analysis project Ga0098058, IMG submission 75061) | Marine viral communities from the Subarctic Pacific Ocean - 19_ETSP_OMZ_AT15317 metaG | ecosystem: Environmental > Aquatic > Marine > Oceanic | place: Pacific Ocean | collected 2015-01-19 | reverse complement strand
TTAAAACAAATTAAGTTTGATAAGGAGTTTAAAGAGAGCCAGTTAAAATGGAAGTTTGAGTATGATCAAGACAAGATTTCATATGAGGAGATGAAGGAGCAGCAAATCAGAGAAGGGGGCTTACTTCGTAGGAAATATAATAAAAAGTCTTTTGCTGAAGCACAAAGAGACGGTGATATTCCCCCTACAGGAAACCCTTATTTAGCATGGGGTTGGTACGAGGCTGAAGGACAAAGAGCCAAGCTTTCCTTTCAAAATGAGGTTAGAGCAGCATTTGCCCAAGCAACATTAAATCCTGATAAATTTTTTGATCCTGTTGAAGGACTAGCTGCCTTTGAAGAAATGATGGCATTGAATAGAGCTAAGTCTTATATACAATTACCCCAGAATTATGTAGCTCAGGAGGAGTTTTTAAAGGGATCAGAGTCTTTTTATGCTAGTATGAAGGCTCAATATAATAACCTTTTTGCTGAACATTCATTAGGAGTTCGTCAAAGTGGTTTTAATTCAGCAGGAATGGCAGCCGCTGAGGAGCATTTTAATGACATAGATTCAATTGGGGAAAGCTCCCCAATAGACTTGTGGGAAATGCTTGATCCAAAGGACCCAGAGGATCTAAAAATACTAGAATCCCTTAAAAATGCTACTCCAGACACAGAAGAAAAGGTACTAGAGAATACCCGATCTTTCCTTATTAATCAGGCTAGAGAAGATTTAATTGAGGATTATCAAGCTATTTATGATGGTATTTACCTTGATGGCGAATCATTAGTAGGTGCTAATCCTACAGACTTCTTTCTTACTGTGTTAGGTAATAGTAATTTAAGTCCATTAGACCAAGAAAGAGTAATTCAGAATATTAAAGCAGGAACGGACAAGTTAAGTAATACGGATAAGGGTAAAGCCTTCTTAAATACTATTCATGAGGTTAGTAAGGTCCAGGCAACAAATGAATGGTATGATAATAATAGACAAGCAATAAATAATCTATATCGGGGTATAAATCAAATGCCCTATGCCGTGACAAATGAAACTGAATTAGATGATTTAAATAAATCCTTAAGAAAACAATTAGATGATTTAGTTGATCGTAATCTAAGTCCTGATATTTATTATGGATTTGATAGACAATTAGGAGCGGCTCACCTAGCTGCCTCAAGAAAGATATACCCAGAACCAACAACTGCTTCCATAAAGGCACAACGAGAACAGAATCAGGTTGCTACTGTTCTATCCAATGTAACTGCTGGAAATATAACGGGTTCAGTAAATAAATTAGTAGAGATAAAAACGGCTGGGGCAACATCAACTAGTATTATAGAAATAGCCCAATCAGAACTATCTAAACATAGAAAAAGATATAATCAAGAATATAAAGCGGCTGTAGATGCTGGTGGAGATACTCCGATTCCTCCTGTCCCAGAAGAGTTGGGTATGATGTATGAGACATTAGAACAATTTAGATCTAAGACTAACGGTAATTGGACTTTAGGTAATTATTCCCCACAGGAATTACCTAAGTTGAGTAAATCTGAATCAGACTTTTTATTAAGTGAATTTAATGCTGGTAGATTAAACTTACATATGAACGAAAATAGTGGAGCGTATGAAATTTTTAATAAATCTTGTACTGCTAATAGATCTGGTGATCCCGAGAGTTTAAGAAATATAGTGTCTGCCAATCTTGCTGTATGGGAAAAGAAAAAAGTATCAGAGGAGCAATATGAATTTACTGGGAAAGTCTCTATCCTTGGAGATGAGAAAGCAATTAATGTTGATTTGGCTACATTTGCTCAAAAGGTAATAGAGGATGAGGATATTGCTATTAACGAATTCGTACAACACGAAATGTATCAAGCCTATCACTCTGAATACTTAAAAAATAAAAGCGGAGGAGAAAATGATTTAGCTGCGAAAGAGATGGCTATGCAGCATGTTCAAAAGATGTATAAAGCAGTAACAATTAAATATGATCCATGGGGTACAACAAAACAGAAGTTTTATTTTGTTGATAACACCGAGGATATACAATCTGATTCTTATGATACTGTTACCACTATGGGAACTAGTGAGGGAGAGAGGGGACAAATTCTTAGGAATTTGATGGATGAGGTTAAAAGTATGCAACCTATAAATTATATTGAGGGTGCGGTAGCTCTAAGAGAATCAATAGTGGATGAACAAAGAGAAGAGAGATTAGATGGTCTATGGCAAGATAACGCTCAGGCTTATTATGAGGGGAAGGTGGCTGACGCAGATGATGAGAATAAGAGTTTTAGTAAGTTCTTAGATAGTAAGGAATGGCAAGAATTTTTACTTAAGCAGACTGCTCACCTCCAGGGGGCTGGTGGCAACCCATTTGGTACGCAGCATATTCCCTTACTTTTAAGCCAGAAAAGTATAAGAGAACAAATAGAAAAGAATGGTGGTTTAATTAACGGTCCTAATATTAATATTTTAGTAAATGCATTAGCTAATGATTTAAGTCCTGAAAATCCTTCTCAATGGAAAAATAAGTTTAAAGACAAGTTAGCAAAGAGATTTATTCGCTTTGAGGTTTATACCCCAAAGGGACAAGCAAAAATTGTGGAAGGTAAGAAGCAAGAGCTTCTAGATCAATATAACGCAGATGTAAATGATCCTAAATCCCAGGAATCTAGAGATATATATGAGGGTTTAAAAGATGTTATTAAATGGAATTCAGTTAATGATAACTTTGATACAGAAGGTTATATAACCATTAACGATGTATGGGATAATGGAACACCTTATTTTACAATGACAGATGAAAATGGAGAGGTGTTAAGATACACTAATACACTTAATGGTATAGTTTATTTTGATCGTAGTACCTTAAAACCCATTCTAAGGAATAGAAAGTAATATGGCTCAAGATCCACCAAGCAGAGAAGACCTAGACGAGGATTTCCTTAAGAAGAGAAAGGAAATGGCAAGAATTTTTAATATTACCTCTCCCGATACTCCCGATACTCCTACTCCCCCGTCATCAAAAGCTTCTGAAATAATAGTAGACACTCCAGAAACTCCAACCTCCGCTAAAGGAATTCTTTCTTTTAGAGAAATTCAACAGCTTCCTAAACTTAAAGTCTCTGATTATAAAGATGATTTTGAGGATGATGATTATTTTGGTTTTAAGAAAGTAGAGGAGTATAAAAAGACATTAGTTAATCCTCCTTCTCTTTGGTCGTGGGATGGTTTATATAGTTATTCATTAGCTGCTGATGGTATAGATCCTAAACCTTGGAAAGCTTGGGGTAGACAAGTATTTGGTGAGAATATGTTACACCAAACCGCAAGTAGATTCTTTTTTGGTGAGGATCAAAAAGGTTATACAGACCCAGATTTTAGCTGGGAGAAGGAACCTTATAAATCTGAATATAAAAAACTTATAGAAGGATTACCAGAGGGGTTTGCAGCATCTCTTAAAGAAGTAGGTTCTATTGATCAAGCTAGATATCTTCGTGCGAGGGCTGAAAGTGTAATTAATGACCAGATGGAAATGGCAGAGGAATGGGGACAATGGGGTTCTCTAGGTCTGCAAATAGGAGGAGGTTTTTTGGATCCTGCTAATTATCTAATGTTTCCTTTTGCTGCTGCTTCAATTGGACATAAGGGAGCTATGGCATGGTCTACCGCACGAAGATTAGCAACTGCTGGTACGGTTGGAGCTTTAGAAGGATATGGTTATGGTAAACTATATGAGGCTGCTGATGTTACAAAGACTGATCATCCTGATTGGATGGGTCCAGCATTAGGGGCAACTTTTGCTACTGCTTTTGTAGGAGTTCCTGGTATATTTAAACAACAGAAGTTTAAAAAATCTGTTATTGACGCTCAAAGGGCAGGAGCTTTAATTGATGATCTAGGAAATCCTATTAAGGTTGAAAGTTGGGATGAGTGGTATACTCTTAGAAAACAATATGAGACTGAACTAAATGAAATACTTAATAGGCATCAACCTAAATCTGAAGAAGGAGCTTTAGGAGGTAAAGTTGATTGGAGAACAAGAGGAAGAAAAGCGGATGTAACTTTAGATAATTTCCCAGACACTCCAGAAGGTAGACAATCAGCAAAAGAATATTGGGAGAAAGCATCAGATATTGAAAGGATAGATAGAGCTTGGGGTATTAATAGAGAAGAGATTGCTCGTAAATTTGAAGTGGATGAAGCTAGAACAGTAGAATCTACTGCTGAAGTTGTTGTTGATAAAACCAAAGGAACTCAGCAGGTTGAGTTTGTAAACTCTGAGACAGGAGAGCGTCAAACAATCCCTATAGAGCAAGTGGGAAAAGGTCCTAAGCCCAAAGATATTACTCCAGAGTCTGTATTAAGAAGTAAATTATGGAATGAAATAGATACTCTTGGAGAAGAAGAGTTTAATAGAAGATTTAGGGAAGCTGGTTTACGGTTACAACAAGAGGGTAGGACTAGTATAGAGAGTCCTTGGAGTACTAGAGGTGCTGCTAAAGATCTTCTAGATTGGGAAATAGCTAGTAAAGACTTACAGGAGCGTTTTGGTGTAGAAAGACCTGAAGATATACAAATTTATAAAGATGCTGCTGCTATGGCTATTGAATACAGAGGCAGGGGTGAAATTTTAAACTTAAATGTATTAGAGCATTTTACTGCTCTTAGATATAGGAAAGATAAAGCTAGAGATATTCTTGAGTTTTTATATAGAGAGGGTTATGCTACTGGAGAAAAACTTGCCCCAGGAATAAAGGTTGTTTGGCAGGATAGAACACCAGAACAAATGTCAAAACAGTCTTTGGAAGAGGTTCTGAAATATTCTGGGGAAGATTATTCTCCTACATTTGAGTTTAAAGAGTTAATTCCAGGATTAAAAATGGAAGACGACTATACTTATCATTACACCGTTTCTCCTTTTGGTAGTGAACTCCTTCCTTGGTTCCATACAGGAACTAGACAAGCTGCTATAGACAGAGCAGTAAAGACAGCAAGGCACGGGGGTAGAAACAAACCACCTTTAGGTCGTGTATTAATGCTTCCCAAACCTGATCTTTCTGATAAAACTAAATGGTTATATTTACCAGAGGATTTAGGTAGTTGGGAGCCAGACAGATTGATTGATCATTTAGTACAAATGCCAGAAATTATAGCATTAAAAGATGAAGGTCTGATAGTTGGATTAGAGAGAATTAAAAGAAGGTTTATTACTGGGCAAAAACATGTTCAGAATAAGTTGTATGGGAAAACTGGTGTAACTAAAGATCCAGAACCTGCAAAATACACCAATACACCAGAGGCACAGAGAGAAATTGCGGAGGTATTGAACTCCTATGGTTTTGAGGGAGGTTATTACATTAATGCTGTTGAGGACCCAGGATCTACCTCTCTTGCTTGGTTCCAACCTCAAGATGAATTTTTAAAGCATTTCCAAACTAAGCTATACGCTGGAGTACCAATTGATACAGAAGAGATTTTGGCATGGATAAGATCAATGGCAACCGCTGGTAAGAAAATTACCCAAAAGGCTTGGACTGCTATCCTTAAGCTATTCAGAACTAAGCAACAAAGGTCCTTAGACAAGTATAAAAAGGTTGAGGGGGATTTAACTAATTCTGATCAAAAGAGGCTGGATTTTTCTGAAGAGATACCCCCAAATGAAGTAAAACTACGATCTCGGCTAACGGACCTTTCGAAGCATTTAACAAGTCCACTTGGGGAAGAAAAGGAGATGAGATTAGATCCTAATTTTTATAAAGATTGGTATGCTCTGGGTTTTGATAGAATACATACTCACTTGTCAAGACATAGAATCGGGAATGACCCAGATGTAAATGTTAATCCTAGTGAGCTACTTGCTCAATTAAATGATCTTTCCCCAGAAGCCCTAGATGCTCAAATGCTTGAGAGGTATAGAGAGATTTTTGTTGAATGGAAAGTTGCTTATTACGAATATATTAACGAACTTCGGAAGAAGGATGATCCTGAGCCGTTGCCATCGTTCTTAGGACTACCTAGAGAAGTGTCCAGAAGAGTTCAGAATCAGGAGGCTGAAAAGTTTCTTAAAAATCTAGGAGATATCAAAGAAATAGATGCGGTAAGACAAGAATGGACCCGTGAGGCTGCCAGTCTTGATAAAAAGCAACTGTTTTTAGAGTTTATGGATCCAACGGCAGCGGTCCGAGGTGCTGAGAAGCATATTTTGCAAATGTATCACCGACAGCTACAGAGGCAGAAGATACAGAGAGATGAGCGTGGTGACTTGGACCAAAGATCTGATTATGAACTTCAAGATCATGTCGAGAAGCAGATGCGGAGACAGTATCCGCAAGAAGCTAAAATCGTGGAATTAGGGATCCTTCTAGGTCCTCGGATAAAATTTGATGGATTAGCTAGTCTGAATCATGAATATGCCACCTTTGTTAAAGATTATCTTGCTAGTAAGACTCCTTTAGGTGAGTGGGAAACGAAAAAAGGGCAATTGGAAGCTCTTCAAAATGAGTCTCGCGAAGCTATTAAAACTCTTGAGCAAAACATTGAGGATGAGGCTATTTTTGCTGAATCTTTATTGGAAGCACACGGTCTACTTAATAGAGAAGCCTTAACTGCTCGTATTGCTGATATTAAACAAGCTATCAAGGATAAAAAGAATGTTGGTCAAAGAGGAATGGTTACTCTACCTCCAGGGGCAGGAGGAAATAAACCAGGGAAGAAAGAACTAGAGGTTTTAAGGTCTGCTCAAAAGTTAGCTAAGGACCTTCTATTTCCTTTGGGACAAGAAATAGTTAGCCAAGGACCTACAAGAGTTGGTGGAGGTACACCTAAAACTCTAGAAGATGTAGAAAGACGCTTACGAACTCTAGCACAAATGGGTATGCCAGAAAAAGAGGCGGCTAAAGCTAAAGAAAGATTAATGAGGGATTTAAATTTAGGTGCGAAAGTTGAGGAAGGTGTACAGGACTTTGATAGTTATACAACCGACCTTAAATACCTAGAAGAGGTAGATAGTGTATTTACTGATCCTGAATATCCACTTCAACAGCAGGATGTCGGACCTTGGAAGGGGTTAAAAAACAATGAGATAGATGAGGTTAGAGACGCTATTAACATTCTTTCTAATTATTTTAAAGAAGAGTTATTACCTGAGTTAGCTAGAATCCAAGAAGTTAGGGTAGACTATGAAAAGCAGAATCCTAATATTAGAGGTAAGTTTACAGGAAGACATCTTAATAAAGAAGAAAGAAGAACTCTTAAGCTTTTTAATGAAACCGATTTTGATAATTTACCACTTATTGAATATCCCAGGATATTAAATAGATTACTTAGGATCACTAAAACTACCCTGGGAAGAAATAAAGCTGAAGTAATGATTTTAGCTAATTTAAATCTTAAGCATATTAAAAAGGGAGATCCTACTTCTGATTGGAATAGATTAACTCAAGACCCAGTATTCCGTCAAGAAGTTTTGGATTCTTTTAAAACAGAAAGTCCTTCAGAGTTAAGTAAGGAAAGAATTAAATTCTTATCTACTCTTCATAACATTAAAACTCTTCAGGATATTGTAACTACTAATGTTGATCCGTTGCTTTCTTTTATTCCTGAAGATGTTGTAAAACATATTCGTCAACTTGGAGTCGCTAAAAGTTTACATGGACCTGCTAAGGAGGTATATGAATTTCGCAAGAGATCCTTAATTGCTAAACTGCGTAAAGAACCACTACTTAGAGAGAAATGGGGAAAAACAGTAGGTCCTTTAAATAAGTGGTTTGATGTAGATGGTTTAGATTTAGGTAACATAGAAGAGTTTCGTGCTGGTTTTACACCCAGAGATTTAGAAAATCTTTTAAATGATATTAAGACTGGGGCTAGTTTGATTGGTGCTGCTATTAAGAATAAATTACTTGTAGGTCTTCCTCCAGCATCAGTAGCAGAAGATCTTAAGCCTATAAATACAATAGTTAGAGCCATAAAAAATGGTACTGTTAAACTTTATAATATTTATCATCCTAATCAATCACTCTTAGTTGACTCGGTACAGGCTGGAAATTTATCCGAAATGAGTGTTGTGGCAGCCCGTAATGCTGGTATTGATCCTAATGATTTAGTAGTTAGAAGGGTAACTCCAGAAATGTTTCTAGGTGATATAGATCCAGATACAGGATTACCTAAGCGTATTAATGATATTATTAGTGATGAGAACTGGAATAAAGGTTTTAAAAAGATTCTGGGGGGAGTACACGGGGCATTAGATCTTATATCTCTAGATCATTCTATCAGAGACAGAGCTTTATATAAATTTTACACAGAGGAATTAGAAAGAATAAATTGGAATCTAGCTAATGCAAGAATGGAATTAGTAGTAGGTCCTGCAACAGCGCGTGATGCTCAAAAACTTGCAACTGATCAAACTAAATTAACAGAGTTAATTAAGAGAGTAGAACAGCGGCTGGAAACACCTAGTGAACTAGGACCGATAGAAACAGAAGGGGGTCTAGGTATAGTAGATTTAAATAATAAAATTAATCAATCTAAAGAGACTCTTATTGTTCTTAATGAACTTATTAGAACTACTCGTTTAAGAATAGATAATTTGGTAGATATAGATACAGCATCTCTAACAGAAGAGAACATAGGGTTCTTATCTGACAATCATGGTAATGTCATGTCACTTCTTGATGCTTATACCAGATTAGTGAGTGATAGGCATTCGCTAGAGAGAGTTCTCATCCCAAGGTATGAACACACTAGAGCATTAATTAAGGATCGGAGCAGAAATGTTTTTGAGGGAATTGTTGATCCTGATAAGGTAATTGAAGCACAAATACCTGATTTCACAGAGAGTAAAGATTTTTATGCCTATGTATCTAAGATGGACAAGAGGTTAAAAGATCATATTGATAATCAAAAAATAAATGTATTAAGCCCAGACTATTTTAAAAAGCAGGGTATTGTAAAATTATTTAAAGCTAAACGAGAAGAGCTTAATATTATTGTTAATGGTTATAATGCCCCTAGTTTGTATCCAGAATTCAGTAGACTTCCAGCACGAAGAGATGTTTTTTCTATCTTGGAGAAATTTTTTAATATTGGTGGAGTTAAACTAACTCTTAACAATAAAGCTATTGAAGCGTATAAGGATGTTAGTTATGAAAAGCTGTACCAACGAATACAAGCGGTGGCAGAATTTGGAGATGACCCCGCCTTGTGGACTGAGGATGCCCTCTCGCATCTGGGCTACGGGGATCTGTATAATCCTCAGTTAGCAAAATTGGCAGAACCAATTACTGTAGATCCATTGCGTCAACCACTAGATGTAATAAGATATAGGGAATTGGATCTATTAGACTTTGCTAAAGTAACAGTAGAACAGTTAAATAAAGTTTATAGTACTGAAGAAACTTTATTTAAGGATTTAGATTATTTAGGGGATTTGGCAGAGTATAAATATCTCAAAAATAATAAGCTTAGGGAAAAACTTTTAACTGATACAGGAATTGCTTCTCCTGTGTTAAAATCCCATATTAATAAAGCTGCTAAATATCTTGCTGAAGAAGTTATGCGACTAAAAGAGATAAGAGAGAGTATAGATGCCCCAGAAGCGATGGGAACTAAGGCTAAGAAACGGGCAGAATTTGCAGAGAAAGCTTGGTTTTTAAGTAATTATGGTACTTCTCCAGCACAACTTTTGGAGCCTCTTAATGTGTTTAGGGGAAAAGTACCAAGTATAGATATACCTCATCAAATAGGTATAACAGAAGATTTTCCATATTCTCTTCAAACAAATTATGATTTAGCCGCATTAACTGTTTGGCTAAGAGATCCTGCTTCGCCTAATGCTACTTGGTTGGATGCTACAGAATCTGAGGCATTTACTTTCTTTAGAAATAAGATAACTTTAGATGTTGAAAGTCATTTACGAGTAGCTTTTAATAATTTAGAACAACAAATGGATGCTGAATTAGCACCCGTAGCTACATTTGAAGAATTAGCAAGGGGTGATGTTGAATGGGGTGTTAGAGCTAAAGACGATCCTGACAAAACTACTTATTTTTATGCTGGTCTGCCTCCTTTTGATATAGTTGACCCAATAAAGGCATTTTGGGGAATCATTACTGAGAAAGCCAAGAAGTTTTCTCTCTTCTTCAATGGAAAGGATTTCTTAAAACCAGATCTTCCCCCATTAGTTAGAAAAGACCCAGCCAGTAATTTCATAGGCACCTGGGGAAAGGATGAAAATAACCTTGTTATCTTTAGTGATAAGTTACCTAATTTCATAAAGAGACTCCGTTCTAGGAGGGGAAGATCTCAGGTTAATGAGTTGGGGCTAATTAGGAAGTTCGGTCAATGGGTGTATGGCTCTGAGAGGCTCCGTGTGGACGCAGGAGATGCTTCCGAAGGGGTTAACATGGCAGCAGCACAGACTCTATCAAAGTCCACTCTACTTGAGCAGGGAGCGGTTAAAGCCCGTACAAGAATTCTAGGTGAGTATACAGATAGGGTTATGTCAGCTAGGGATAGAGTAATTAAAGATACCCTGATGCCCAGAAAGGAAGTGGATGATATTGATGTTATTGTTCAGGATACAGTATATGTAGTTTATCAAAGACTTCAGAAAAGTTTAGGTGCTAGTTTAGGACTTAATGATGGTGCTGTAATTGACGGAGTTATGCAAAACTATCCAGACCTTACTAGAGAAGCAGCAAAGAGTATCGTAAACTATGCTAAAGAATTGAATGATATTAAAACTGATTTCTTGAAAAGACATATTGGTGTAGATATAGAATCCTTAAATTTGGTTACTAAGGTAGATGTTACTGATCTAAGAAGATTTGCTGGGGTCTTTGAAGAATTAAGAGATGTTAATATTAATAACGAAGAACTACTTAGATTCCTAAAGACTGATGTTCTCAATGAAGTTAGGAGCGGGATTGAATATGATGACTTCTCTAACTTTGCTCAAAAATTAATTGATGATGAGAATGTTATAATTCAAGAGGGTACTCTAAAAGAAATAGTTATTCCAGATATACTAAATCTTCTTGATCAATATGCTGATTTTTCTACTTATGAAAATATCCTTCAGATAATTGACACCTTTGGTTTAGATCAGGTACTAAAGAATCCCCAGAAGTTATTACTCTCTAAAGAGATAAGTGATGATTTTAATGTCAACATGCTTAAGCCTTATTCTGATGAGCCTTTTGTATTCTGGGATAGTTTAAGAGATCTAAATCAAATTGCTGCGTATGGTCAAATAGAGAAGATGCTTGGTGATTCAGTTAAAGGAGCAGAGATTGGTGTATTAACTCCAAGACAAGAAGAGTTAATTAAAAACATAGTTGGATCACAGGGAGATTTTAGGGGTAGGATGCAGGAAGTTATTAATTCTTATCTTGGTCATATCATTTATAAGAACATCTCCAGAAACGCTAATGATGGAACATCTATATTTGGTAATTTCACTAAGGATTCCTGGGGTAAATATCTCCAAAAGAATACCGTTGATAATCAAGTATTAACTGAAAGTCCTACCTTTCCTATAGATTCAATAGAGGATACAGGAGATTTAGTAGTAAGCATAGATAAATTTATTAGAAACTATTTCTTTGAAAATGATGCTAGATTAAAACTAGAACTTGATTTTGATAAACCCCATAAAATTGAACTTCAAAGTAATGCTGCTGAAACCCAGAAACTATCTATGGATAGATTGAATACAGAGCATGGTAGATTGAAGGGTAAAATTAGATCAGATGAACTTATTACTGATGATATCAGATTAAAAGACTTACCTGTTACTACTCCAAAAGATGAGTTAGCTGTCATGTTCGGTAAGCTTATTACTGCTAGAATTGAGAGTGACTTTATTAAAGAGTTTAATACTGTTCTTAAGTCTGAAGGATTATACCATAAAGAATTTACTAAGGGTGAGGATATCTTTGAATGGATTAAAGACAATAAAGATATTCTTATTAAACAAGGAGTAATTACAAACGGTAAAGAATTTGATTTAATGATTGGTATGCTTGAGAGGGATTTACTTGGTCAGAAACCAACTGATGCTCCTAGAGAAGTTGATGACTTTGTTCAAATGATGCAAAAAGGAGCAACAGCTACTAGTATCTTTGGATTTGGTATCCCAGCTATGCTAGAGTCTGCTCTTCCTATTGTTTCTAATTTACCTCACTTTATTAGGAATTTACCAGCAATGAAAGAGATTCTTCTTAATCCTAGAAGCGTAGGTAATGAAGGGCTTAAAGATTTCCTTAGAGGTGCTGGGGTTGGAACAGAAGCTAACTTGTTTAAGGGATCTGGGTCATCTAGAAAGAGTATTATCTTTGATGATAAAAACCCCATGATTAAAAACCCTAATGCTTTACCTCCTCTTGGAAATAAAGATGTTCTTCAAAGAGGAATGGAAAAAGTTGAAGAGGGTTTAGCATTAGTTAACCCCTTCCAATATCCAGCAATAGTAAAAAGAAAATTAGGGAGTTTAGCCTCTGGTAGATCAACTGATAGGGATAAAAGCTTAAGAACTAAAACTTTTGATTCAATGATTGACCAACAAGCTGGTTTTATGAATTTCTTTACCAGAAAAGGTCAGGACATAGCAGCCAAAGCTTTTATCTCTAGAGTGATTGATAAAGTTAAGGTAGGGGATTTTGATAATTTTGTAGATCCTAATGTTGCTGCTCAAATTGGATGGAGTCCCGAAGATAGAGCTACAATTTATAGAGAACTTAGAAAAGCATTGGATACTATCCCAGAAACAGAAATTAGAGGTGTATCAATGTATGATATTCCCTCTATGGTAAATGGTGACTCCAGTAAAGGCTGGACTGGGATGAGTGGTAGGACTAGGGATAAATTCCTGTCTGGTATCTATAACTATGTGGGTCAGCAAATCGTTAGACCTGATTTGGGTGATCTTCCTAGATTCATGGATAATAAATTCCTAAGCTTCTTAATGCAGTTTAGAGGGTTTGGAATGGCTGAATTTGGGAAAAGAATAGGTCCTACTGCTCAAAGGGTAGGTCAAGATCCTAAATCATGGGCTACAGCAGCTTTAGCCTCAATGCTTTTAATGAACGGAGTATACGCTGTTCTGACATATACATTAACTTTCCCAGAGGAAACCAAAAAGGATCTGGAGAGAATGGTTGGGACTAGAAGAAGTAAAGCAGATTTAACCTCTATTGTTACTGGTGAGGGATTAAAAACAAGAGTTGACAGAGCATTCTTAGGAGGATTAATTAACTCCTTCACAGGATTAACCAGTATTACTACTGATCCAATTCTAGATGCTTTGGATTTCCAGCTATATACTGAATGGTTCGATAGCTCTTGGAGAGGACCAGCAGCCAATATGGCAGAAAGTGTTGCTGCGTATAGATATGGTAAGAATTTAGGGAAATATCCATACGAGGTTTTAACAGGAGATAAAGATATAGACTTTGAGGAAGCATCAAAATGGACAGCTAGACAAACTGGGATGTATAGAGTTTGGCAACTTTTCAGATTAATGAACCCAGACACCTTCAAATAGGTACTTATATATAGGAGATAATATGGAATTTTTAAGTAAAATTGATTACACCACAGAAGGTGATGAGGATACATACGCAGGACCCAACGCATTATTAGAATCTGATATTAGGGTTATTATTGATGATGTGGAGATTGCTCAGACTGATGGAACATATCCTTGGACTGTAACACCTTTAGGATCTAATGCTTTTGAAGTAGTATTTAGCAATGGTAATCTAGCTGCGGGATTAGCTTTAAGAATCTACAGGGATACAAATAAAACAGCATTATATAAAGAATTCTCTAATGCTCCTTTAAATGCTACAGATCTTAATCAATCCTTCAAAAAGATTCTTTATATTGAACAGGAGGCTTATGATGTATTAACTGAGGTTTCTAGTTTATTTGCTCAAACAGGTAATGTACCAAATCCTGGGACAGGTCAGGAAAATGATTACATGCCTATTACTGAATCAGGTAATTGGACAATTAAAGGTCCAACAGCAATTAAAGAAGCTATGGATCTTGATATTGGTGCTTCTGTTCAATTTTCTTCAGTAAATGCTGATACTCTTTTAGCTGATAACTTTACTGTTGATACTGTTTCTGCTAATACAATGACCTTTAATACCATTAAGGGTGATTTAACCTTATCTTCTGCTGGATCTGAAATAGGGCAAGTTGCTATAGAGAGTCCTTTAAAATTATCTCTTAAAGCGGATAATGACATTCAATTAAAGGTTGGTGATGCTACTCCTTGGAGATTTACACAAGGGGTAGGATCTTATTATATTCTAACTAATTACGACCCTCTTCCAACAGGAATTGATTATAAAACTGGCTCCATTATGTTATCAGGGACAGATGCTGTTGTTACAGCAGCTAATACCCCAAAAGCTTTTGCTTTAGTCTCTA
>Ga0098058_1000407_pt1 | contig 14457 bp, 16 predicted proteins | sample 19_taG_FD_75061 | JGI IMG/M metagenome (GOLD analysis project Ga0098058, IMG submission 75061) | Marine viral communities from the Subarctic Pacific Ocean - 19_ETSP_OMZ_AT15317 metaG | ecosystem: Environmental > Aquatic > Marine > Oceanic | place: Pacific Ocean | collected 2015-01-19 | reverse complement strand
ATGTCTATCAAGAAAAAGATAGACCAAGAATTTAAAGAAGTTCTTACACTCCTACAGTGGAAAAAGAAAGGCCACGATATCTTTAGGCGGTGGTATATTGATGGTAGAATTTTTTATCATAAATTGATTGATGAAAAATCTCCCCGAAAAGGTATATCGGAAATTCGTTATGTCGATCCTAAATTTATTAAGAAGATTAGAGAAGTTGAGAAAGAAAAAGGACCAGGTGGTGTAGAAATAATTAAGGATGTGAAGGAGTGGTACATCTACAATGAAGCTGGTGTTTATCCTTCTCTACCTGCAATTGGTGGTTCTTCAAATAGTCAAGCACAGGGTTTAAGAATTTCTCCTGATGCTATTGCGTATGTTCCGTCTGGGTTATACAACCCCACAACGAATCAGGTTTATTCTTTATTGCAGAAGGCAATCAAGCCTACTAATCAATTAAGAATGATTGAAGATGCGGTAGTTATCTATCGTATTGCTCGTGCTCCAGAAAGACGTATCTTTTATATCGACGTTGGTAATCTCCCCAAACCTAAAGCTGAGGCATACATGAAAGATGTTATGTCACGCTATAGAAATAAAGTTGTTTATGATTCTAATACTGGTGAGATTATGGATGACAGAAATCAGATGTCTATGTTGGAAGATTTCTGGCTGCCTCGTCGTGAAGGTGGTAGAGGAACAGATGTAAGTACGTTATCTGGTGGACAAAATCTTGGTGAACTGGAAGATATCAAATACTTCCAGAAGAAACTCTACAAGTCACTGAATATTCCTATCTCTCGTTTAGAGTCAGAAGGTGGTTTTAATCTTGGTAAATCTACAGAGATTACCAGAGATGAAATTAAGTTTAGTAAGTTTATTCAACGTCTGCGTAAGAAGTTTTCAGAACTCTTCCAAGATATGCTTAAGACCCAATTAGTTTTAAAGGGTATAATGAAGCCAGAAGATTGGGACCATATTAAAGAGTATATGGTTTATGATTTCAAAGATGATAACCATTTTCAAGAGTTAAAAGAACTAGAAATTCTTAATGAAAGAATGACTGCATTACAAGCTGTTAATGATTATGTTGGTACATATTATTCTGTAGAATATGTCCGACGTTATGTATTGCGTCAATCTGATACTGAGATTGAAGAAATTGATAAACAGATTGAACAAGAAAAGAAAGACGATGTGATGGACGATGATGCTGGTTTAGGACCTGGTATGGCAGTTGGTACTAATGTACCAGAACCAGAGATGCCACCTATGAATGGTAATGGGGCAACAGTCCCAGGTGGTGTAGAGGGGCAAGCTGACGCAGATCAGGAATATTCAGGTCCAGAGACTGCGTAAATTATAAATATTAGAGGAATATACAATGGATAAGAGTCTTAGAAAGATGATTGATAATATTGCCGACGGTGATATGGCAGCTGCCGGTGATGCATTTAATGTTGCTGCAGATGCAGCTAGAGGTGATGCATGGAAACAAGCCAAAATAGATTACGCTCAGAAGGCTTTTAAAGAAGTTGATCTGGGTCAAGAAACTTCTGGAGTAGATACGGGCATTACAGGTGACCCAGCCGAAGTACAAGAGGAATAACTATGAAACTTATATCTGAATCAATTGAAGATGTCGATTATCTTATAGAAGATGATGAGGGAAAGAAGAATTATAAAATTCGGGGTCCCTTTTTACAAGCCGAGATTAAAAATAGAAATGGTCGCATCTATCCGATGGGCATTTTAGAGAAAGAAGTAAACAGATATAATAAAGAATATATCCAGAAGAACAGGGCGTTTGGTGAACTCGGTCATCCTGACGGTCCTACTGTAAACCTAGAGAGAGTATCACATATGATTACTGCTTTGCATCCTGATGGTACTAATTTCATCGGTGAAGCCAAGATCATGGATACTCCGTACGGAAAAATTGTAAAGAATCTCATAGACGAAGGTGCCAAGTTAGGGGTTTCGTCCCGAGGTATGGGGTCGCTCGCACCACAGCGTGGGGCCCATGTTGTCAAAGATGACTTTTATCTTGCTACTGCTGCTGATATCGTCGCAGATCCGTCTGCCCCCAATGCTTTCGTCGAAGGTATTATGGAAGGCAAAGAGTGGGTATGGGATAATGGTGCAGTTAAAGAGATGGATATTGACGCTTATAAGAGAGAATTGGACAGGAAATACAAATTTGCGCAGGCTAGAGAAGAAAAGGCTGCTGAAATCTTTGAAAATTTCATGTCTAAATTTTGAATATTATAAATAACTTATATGTACATTAAAAACAGGGAGTATTCCAAATGACGGATATTAACACTGAACTAGAGAGAATTGCCGATGAAACATTGGGCAACCCTCTAGAGGAAGCACAGGATGGCTTAGATAGTAAAGGCGATCCACGGGCTGCCATGAAAGGTGCCGCTCCTGCCCAGAAAGAAGCCACAATTGCTGGTGGAACTCCGGGTGGTGAGACACAAGACATGGGACCTGCTGTAGTTTCTCCAGAAGCCAAATCTGATCCAGGTGATGCCGCCAGTAAAAAGGCGAAAAAAGCTACTCCTCCCAAGACTAAACCATCTGATGCTTCTTCTGTAGCTGTTGGCGACGGAAGTGGTGAAATGAAAGTTGGAGCCCGAGAGGAAGTTCAACTAGAAGGTGAAGATCCTGAGGAGACTAACCTGAAAGCAGCACGCAAAGCTGAAAAGAAAGCTGCTGATAAAGGTGGTGAAGATGAGGAAGAGGAAGAAGATCAAGATGATCTAGACAAAGACGATGAAGCGGAAGCTACTCGTAGTAAGAAGCGACCAACCGCTGAAGAGCGTGTTGCAGAGATTGATCTTTCTGACGATGTAAACGCATTGACAGAAGGTGAAGGTCTTTCCGAAGAATTTAAGACAAAAGCTGCTACAATTTTTGAAGCTGCATTGAAGTCAAAGATCCGTACGGAACTTGAGCGTCTAGAGGAAGAGTATGCAGAGGCTTATGATTCCGCTATTAACGAAGCAAAAGATGAGTTGACTGAGAAAGTTGATGGTTACCTCACCTATGTTGTGGAAGAGTGGATGAAGAAGAATGAGTTGGCAGTTGAGCATAGGCTCAAAACTGAACTTGCTGAACAGTTTATTAGTGGTCTAAGAACACTGTTTGAAGAGCATGATATTGCAATTCCTGATGAGAGATTTGATATGTTAGAAGCTGCGGCAACGCAAGCTGATGAAATGGAAAGTCGCCTCAATGAGGAGATTGAGAAGAATGTTGCTCTGACACAGCAAGTAAATGAACTGTCGCAGAATGAAATTCTTTTAGATGTGGCTTCTGATCTAGCAGATACAGAAGTTGAGAAATTTTCTGAGCTAGCAGAAAGTGTAGAGTACGAGAATTCAGACGACTATCGTTTGAAGTTGGAAACAATCAAAGACTCTTATTTTCCAAAAGCGAAGATTAACGAAGAAGTAGAAGCAGCGCCGAATTATGAAGCAGAAACATCCGGTACAATGGCTGCATATATGACTGCTATTGGTAAAGTACAGAAACGTGCTAGCTGATAGATGAGATAATAAAAATTTTTATTTAAATAAAAAGGGAGAAAACAATGTTTAACACTGAACACCTACAGGAAAAATGGCAGCCAGTCCTAGAGCATCCTGATCTTCCCGAGATTAAGGATCCGTACCGGCGTGCTGTTACTACTGTTATCTTGGAAAACCAAGAAAGAGCTATGGGTGAAGATCGAGAGTTTTTGGGAGAAGTTGCGCCTAATAACGCTACGGGAGCTAACATTCAGAATTGGGATCCAATCCTGATTTCACTAGTTCGTCGTGCGATGCCTTCACTAATTGCTTATGATATCTGCGGCGTACAGCCAATGACTGGTCCTACGGGACTCATTTTTGCAATGAAGGCCAGATACACTTCACAAGTTGGTCCGGAAGCTCTGTATAATGAAGCAAATACATTCTTTGGAGCACAAAAACAGAATGCTACAACGGGCGCACAGGTTTCTACACAGGTAGGCTCTGACGTTATTAAAGCGATGTCTGCTAGTGTATATAGTGCATCAGGTGGTATGACAACTGCTGCTGCAGAAGCTCTTGGCGATTCAAATGCCGATTCTTTTGCTCAGATGGCATTCAGTATTGAGAAAGCGACTGTGACCGCTCGGTCCAGAGCCCTCAAAGCTGAATACACAATGGAACTTGCCCAAGACTTGAAAGCGATCCACGGTCTCGATGCTGAAACCGAACTCGCCAACATCCTCTCGGCTGAGATCCTTGCTGAAATCAATCGTGAAGTAATCCGTACAATCTATCTGAAATCTGTCATGGGTGCTGCGACTAATACCTCGACAGCTGGTATCTTTGATTTGAATACAGATTCCAACGGTCGTTGGTCTGTTGAGAAATTCAAAGGTTTGATGTTCTCGATGGAGAGAGATGCGAACATGATTGCTCGTGATACACGCCGTGGTAAAGGTAACATCTTGATTTGTTCTGCTGATGTTGCGTCTGCCATGACAATGGCTGGTTTGCTTGACTATCAATCTGCCCTTCAGGATAACCTGAACGTAGATTCGACAGGCAACACATTCGCCGGTGTCCTAAATGGTCGTCTTAAAGTATACGTTGATCCGTATGCGAATATGTCAGTACCATATCCGACAGCTGGTACACCAGCTGGTGCGTCTGCTAACCAGTACTATGTTGTTGGTTACAAGGGCACATCACCTTATGACGCTGGTTTGTTCTATTGCCCATACGTTCCGTTGCAGATGGTTCGTGCCGTTGGTGAGAACACCTTCCAGCCGAAGATTGGTTTTAAGACACGGTATGGTTTGATTGCGAACCCGTTTGCAGAGTCAACAGTGGTGAGTACCTCAGGTACTGCTAATGCGAACGTCTACTACCGTAGAGCGCAGATTACTAATCTTATGTAAGAGAAGTTCTACAAAAAAGTGTTCGTCATTATATAATAATAAAGAGCACACACTTTTGGACGCCCCTCCCACCGCAGGGGCGTTTTTTTGGTCTGCTCTCTTATAAATAGTAATGAACATACTAGAGGTCATCTGTGGTACCGTATCGGGCCACGCCTCAATTTAGGAGAAATAAAATGGCAAGATCAGTACAAGTTTTAAAAAATACAACAGGCAGTGTATGTGTAAAAATAGAAGGGGATGATGCTGCAACTACAACATTAGACCCAGCTGGTAATTATGAAATACCTGCAAATGGTCTATCTTCAATTAAGCGTTTAATGTGGACAATGGCAAGTGGAAGTATTACCATTACTTGGAAGGCCAAAGGCTCAGGTACGGATGCAGTAGCTACTCGATTATCTGGATCGGGTAATTGGAACTTTATGCATAATAGTCCAGTGCTTACAAATCCTTTAGGTTTACAAATTGCGACGATTTCTGTTACAGCGGGTGGTAGTGGATACACATCCGACCCTACTGTAGTAATTACACCGCCAACTTATCAGGGCTTAGGTCCTAATGGTTCGCCTTTTGTAACGGCAACTGCTACTGCTGGACGAAGTGGTAATGCGGTTAATGCTGTAACTGTTTCCAATTCTGGTGAGTTCTACACTGATACACCTTTAATTACATTTACGGGTGGTGCAGGATCTAATGCAGCTGCTACTGCTGTAATGGATAATGCTACTGGTGCTATTGCAATTACGAAGGTAGGCGCTGCTTTATTTACACTTGTTATAGACGTAGCTACACCAGCTGGATTATAATGGCATTAAAACCTACTATTCCACCGGCAGCACCTATATCTGTTAGTTCAATTAGGACTGGCACGGTTGGTAATACTACTATCAACCCAGATGCAAGGCAGCCGACAGTCTTTGATTATTCTCAGAGTAATCAATTCAGGATTAATATACCAATATTTCCATTAACGGAATGGTTTGTGGTAAGTTGCAACGTCCCTGGTGTTACTATGGGCCAGGGCGTTGTACCTACCCCTCTATTAGATGTTCCTTTTATTGGTGATAAACTTACTTATGACCAATTCAATATGACATTTATTGTTGATGAGCAATTGAAGAATTATATTGAACTGCATGATTGGTTGGTCAATATGGCAGCACCTCAAAAGTCATCTCAATTTGGTGCTCGAACTAGTGACTATGTGGTACGTCCTAGTCAGCCTACTAAATTTTATAGAGATGGGCAAGAAGTAACAGGCTCTACATCCGATAGAGATTTATACTGTGATATAGAATTGTATATTTTAAGTTCTAAAAATAACCCTGTTGCCAAGATTACTATGGAAGAGGCTTTTCCTGTTACTCTCAGTGCATTAGATTATACCCAGCAAGATGCAGACACTAGTTATGTACAGTGTAACGTATCATTTGCTTTTATGCTGTATACAATTTCCGCCGTATAAATAATCCTGAGGGAGTAGTTAAGATAATCGGATTAGGTATGTAATCTTCCAACAATGTTATTGACGGAAGTATAGTTAGGGTATATAGGCAAGGGTTGGTTATCCTCTGGCTACTTTCTCACCTTTTTATTATGGAGTGAATATGGATTTAAGTGAATTGCAAAAAGAAGTGGATCGTGATATAAAGATTGATGATACTGAATTAGACATCGAAAGTATCCGTACACCACAATTACACAATAAGTATCTAAAACATTATACAAAGTATTCTTTACAATTAAGAAAGGTGCGGGATGACTATAAGTACTTGCATAGAGTGAAGTGGGAATACTATACAGGTAAAGCTGATCCTTCTGTCTATCAAGCAGAGCCTTTTGATTTGAAGATATTGAAATCTGATGTAGGCATCTATCTAGATGCTGATAAAGATTTACAGGAGTTAGGTCAAAAAGAGGCCTACTTGGAGACAGTAGTAAATTATCTTGAGAAAATATTAAGGGAGATTACAAATCGTAATTGGACAATTCGCAACACTATTGAATGGAAGAAATTTCTACATGGTGAGTGATGGACGTTACCCTTACAAAATTTAATGAAGTATATCTCCGTATCAAATGTGAACCTTCCATTGCAAGAGAGCTCTCGGAATTTTTCACTTTTGAAGTCCCAAATGCGAAGTTCATGCCGTCGGTTCGCAACCGACTTTGGGACGGAAAGATTAGATTGTTCAGCCCAGGTACTGGTAAAATCTATCTTGGACTACTACCGTATGTCAGAAGATTTCTCTCGGAGCAAGGGCATAAAATCCAATACGACAGCTCTCTTATCCCTCCCAAAAAATTTGACAAGAAAATTACCACCAAATTTGTACGCTCGCTGGAGAAAGGAAAATTTCGAGCGAGAAACTATCAGATAGATGCAATCCATAATATACTTACTAATGATCGTGGGCTTATTCTTAGCCCTACTGGGTCTGGCAAGTCTTTTATAATATACGCTTTAGTTCGTTACTACCTTAAAGTAATAGATGATAAGAAAATTCTTCTTATTGTTCCTACTACTAATCTTGTTGAGCAAATGTATAATGATTTTGCTGACTATGGATGGTTCCCCGACGAACACTGTCACAAACTCTATGCAGGATCAGATAAAAACACATCTAGAGAGGTGGTCATCTCTACCTGGCAGTCTATCTACAAATTAGATAAACGATACTTCAACCAATTTGGAGCAGTGTTTGTTGATGAATGTCATTTAGCCAAAGCCAAATCCTTAACCGGTATAATGACCAAGTTGCATGACTGTCAATACCGTATAGGTACTACAGGCACATTAGATGGGTCAGAAATTCACCAATTGGTTCTTGAAGGGCTATTTGCAAAACATAAAGAGGCCACTACTACCGCAAAATTGGTAAAACAAAAGTATCTCTCTAATTTAAATATACGATGTTTGGTTTTAAATCATGTGAAGTCAAACAGAAGGCAACGAACTTATCAAGAAGAAATGGATTATCTTTCTAAATCTCCCGCTAGAAATAATTTTATATGTAAGGTGGCGTTATCAAGAGATGGTAATACTCTCATCTTAGCTCAGTATATAAAACAACTAGAAACGCTTACTCTAGCTTTAAAAGAACATTCGCCCGATAGAAAAATATTTTTTGTGTATGGGGCTACTGAAGCCATCGAGCGTGATAATATTAGAGGTATTGTAGAAGAAGAAGAAAATGCTATTATTGTAGCCTCTTACGGTGTATTCTCTATGGGTATTAATATAAAGAGATTGCATAACATAATTTTTGGGAGTCCATATAAATCTCAAATTAAAGTACTGCAATCTATAGGTCGGGGGTTGCGTTTAGCTGAAGATAAAACAGAATGTAATTTGTTTGACATTGCTGATGATATGAGTTATAATAATAAAAGGAACTATACTCTTAAACATTTTGAGGAAAGAATAAGTATCTATTCTCAACAAGAATTCGGTTATGAGATTCTACCAGTAAAACTTAAATCATAAATAGTAATATGGAAAGTACAGCATATAAATCAGGATATCCCTTTAAGGTTCTAAAAATGATGAACGGTGAGGACGTCTTATGTAAAGTCCTTGAAGAATATAAAGATGCTCTAGTAGTAGAGTATCCGATGTCTGTGGTTAAAAATCAGATAATGGAATCTAATGACCATATAGTGGAACATACAGGCCTACAGCGCTGGATGAATTTTACACATGATAAATCTTTTGTTATTCTTAAAGAAAAGATATTATCGTTAGGTGATTTGGCTCCTGAAGTGACCTTGTATTACAAACATATCTGCAAAAGAATCTCTTTTGAAGAATCTAATGAACTTACTACTGAAGATGAAGCCATGATGAAGATGCGGGATAACATGGAACAATTGGTTGATGCGGTTTCTGGTTCCAATGGTACTTTAAAGGAATCTGATATACCTTCTAATGTTCTTCCAATTGATAAATCTAAACTTCATTAAAGGCACAACACAGCTAATTATACACACTTGTTGCCGTGATGTCAAGGCCTTTTTGTAAAAAATATTGAAAACAATTATTTGTGATATTGATGGTACTTTAACAGAGTATACAGGTTTAGGACATTTAGGAATAGTTAGAGAAGAACATAAGCTATTACCTGGTGTCCTTGAGCGTATGCGGAGCTGGGAGATAAAAGGCCATCGAATTATCCTTATTACTGGTAGACGAGAATCGGTAAGAGAAAGAACTGAATCAGAACTCCGAAGATTAGGTATACCATTTGATATGCTTTTGATGGGGTATGCAGATAGTGGTAGAATACTTATAAATGATGTTGGACCCAGGGTAAAAGCTCATGCTGTAAATGTGCCTAGAGATGCTGGGTGGAATGATGTAGATTGGGTAGAAGTGGGATTAGAATAATGCTTGACAACCTACTTTAAGTATGTTATTATTATAAATGTCTTAAAAATAGAAAGAAGGCATTTAATTATGAAGAAGTATATATATTTGGCAGGACCTATTGCAGGTTGTACGGAAGAAGAAGCCACCAGCTGGCGAGATTATGCGGTCAGTATGTTACCCTATGGTATTGTAGGCATTTCACCTTTGAGATGTGAACCCGTGAAGGAAGGAATGACTTATACAGATATAGGCGCTACAGATAAGATGTGGTCAGATCCTCGTGCAATCGCAACAAAGAATTGGTTAGATACTGAATCTTGTGATTTGGTTTTAGCATATTTACCTAAAGAACTAAATGATAGACGACCATCATATGGTACTACTATTGAAATCGGTTGGGCTATTGGTTTGAGAAAACCTTTGATAGTTGTTTCTGATGACAAGTACTTGATGGATCATCCTCTTATTAAACACAACGCTTCATGGCGTTTAGATAACTTAGAAGATGCGTGTGAAGTTATTATTGGTTTGTTTAGTGATTATGTGGGCCCAGTTACACATTAAGTCCTCCGTAAGGAGAGCCCCATGGCTACAGAAAAGAAAAAGAAAGTTCACTATGTTGATAATAAAAAATTTCTAGCAGCAATAGTAGAAAGAAAGGAGCAATTAAAAGATGCGGAAGAGGCCGATGAGCCAAAGCCGCAGATTAGTAATTATTTAGGAGAGTGTATTCTAAAGATTGCTAATCACCTGTCGTATAGACCAAATTTTATTAACTATACATACAAGGAAGAAATGATTTCTGATGGTATAGAAAATTGTTTACAGTATATAGATAATTTTGATCCAGAGAAATCGAAGAACCCTTTTGCATATTTTACACAGATCATTTATTATGCATTTGTTAGACGTATAGCGAAAGAAAAGAAACAGCAGAAAATTAAAGATAGAATATTAAAGAGGTCTAGTATATCTGATTTAATTACTGTACAAGAGCATGATGACGAAGCCGATTATCAAACTCAATACATAGAAATTTTGGATAAGTATTCATTTTCAGATGATGACGAAGATGAAAAGAAGAAAATCAAACCGCCAAAAAAACTATGGAATGATGGCGGCGAAGGTAATGATTCCTCCGGCGGATGAACAGGGTATGTGGGCCCACCAGTTAGATGAAGATAGCATTAATAACAGATACACATTTCGGAGGTAAGAATGACAATTTGGCGTTCTCGGAGTTCCAAGCCCGCTTCTACCGAGGAATTTTTTTCCCAATACTTGATCGGGAAGGAATTTCAACGGTGGTTCATTTGGGTGATACTTTTGATAGGCGGAAGTATACTAATTTTAACACTCTTAAATTAGCTAAGGAGATGTTCTTTACTCCTATCTATGAAAGGGGTATTGAATTGCATACCTTACTTGGGAATCACGATTGTTATTTTAAAACAACTAATGATGTAAACTCCATGTCTTTAACTTGTGGTGAGTACCCTATACATTTGTATAAGGATACACCAGAGGTAATAAACTTTGATGGCCTTGATGTATTGATGACACCATGGATTGCACCAGACAAACACGCTGAATCTTTAAGAATTATATCTAAAGCCAAAGCTGATTTTCTTATGGGACATCTTCCATTACAGGGTGCAGAAATGTTAGATAATGTTTACTGTGATGATGGTATAGAACGAAAACATTTTAAACGATTTGAACGTGTGTTTTCAGGACACTTTCATAAACAACAAGACGACGGACACATTCGTTATCTTGGTGCCCCCTATGAGATTACATGGAATGATTACAACAGCAAGAAAGGTTTTCATATTCTAGATACAGAGACAAGGGAGCTAGAGTTTTTTCAAAACCCCAATCGTTTATTTAAAAAGATATTCTATGATGATGGGCATACTTGTGATGAGATGCTTAATATGGATCTTTCTGAATATGAGGGGTGTTATATAAAAGTATTTGTTATACAGAAATCTGACTTCTATACGTTTGATAGGTTTATTGATAGATGTTATAATGAAGGTAACTTTTATGAGTTAAGAATTGTTGAAGATTTTTCAGACCTTGATCCCAATTCTATTACTGATGAGGTGGTAGAAATAGGTGAAGATACGATGACATTATTAGACCGATATGTGGAAGAGATATCTAGTGAAGCTTTAAATAAAAATAAATTGAAACGATTGTTGAAGAATTTATATATACAGGCCTGTGAAGTAGAATGATAAAATTTAATGCAGTAACGTGGAAGAATTTTCTTTCCACAGGCAATACACCTATAGAGATAGCTTTAAATAATTCGCCGTCTACTCTTATCATAGGCGATAATGGATCCGGTAAGTCTACTGTGCTTGATGCATTGACGTTTGGCTTGTTTGGTAAACCATTTAGACGTATCAAGAAAGATCAGTTGGTGAATAGTGTTAATGGTCGTGACTGTACAGTAGAAGTTTATTTCGATATAGGTAAACGTAGATATCTAGTCATTAGAGGTATCAAACCTACTCGGTTTGAAATCTATATGGATGGTAAGTTGGTGAATCAGGATGCATCATCTAGAGATTATCAGAAACTATTAGAGAACAATATACTCAAGCTGAACCATCGGTCATTTACACAGGTGGTTATACTAGGCTCATCATCTTTTATTCCGTTTATGCAGTTGACAGCGGCCGCAAGGCGTGAGGTGGTGGAAGAGATTTTAGATATTAAAGTTTTTTCTTTGATGAATTATATATTGAAGCAGAGAATAAAAGACAACAAGGAGAGCTCACGGGATATCAAATATGAAAATGATATGCTCCAGCATAAGGTAACACTCCAAGAGAATAAGATTTCAGAATCAAAAGAGAAAAGTAAAACATCTCTTAAAGCATTAGAAAAGAAGATGAAGAAAAATGCTGATGACATGAAGAAGTTGGAAGATGAAGTTGAAACACTAAAGGGTTTGGTGGCTGAATGGGAGAAAGACATTTTACCTAAACATGAAAAGGTAGATGAAGATAGAACAGAGTTGAATAGAATAAAGTATAGAATGGATCATAAATCTTCTAAGGCTAAACAAGAGATTTTATTTTTTAATGAGAATGATAATTGTCCAACGTGTGAGCAACATATAGATGAGGAGTTTAAGAGTAAGGCTATAGAAGAGCGTACAAATAAAATGATTACCAGTGCTTGTACTATGGTGAGTTTAGATGCAGAGTTAAAAGAAATGGACGCTCGTATAGATTTGTATGAAAAGATAGAGAAAGATAAACGAGAGCACGAAGTAAATATAGCCAAGAAAAATACTTCAGTAGAATCTATTTTAAATTTTAATACAGATGTACAAGGACAGATAAATGATATACAGACGGCGGGCTCTTTACTTGAGGAAGATAAGACACGGTTACAGGAGTACCGTGAAGATTCAAAACGGATTAAGAAAGAGAAAGAAAAGATACAAGACCAAGCCAACTACCTTAACATTGCGAAGCAGTTGCTTCAGGACACCGGAATTAAAACGAAGATCATTAAGAAGTATCTACCTATTATGAATAAGTTGGTGAACAGTTATTTAAATCAGTTAGAGTTTCAAGTCAAATTTGAATTAGATGAACAGTTTAATGAAAAGATAAAGTCACGTTACAGAGATGAATTTGCCTATGCAAACTTCAGTGAAGGTGAGAAGATGCGAATAGACTTGGCTCTGTTGTTTACATGGAGACAGATTGCCAAGATGAAGAATAGTACCAACACCAATCTATTAATACTGGATGAGATATTTGATAGTAGTTTAGATGTGAATGGTACAGATGAGTTCTTAAAGATATTAAATACTTTAAGTAACGAGAACATATTTTTAATCAGCCACAAGTCCGACTTGAATGTAGATAAGTTTGATAGCCTGATTAGATTTGAAAAGATACAGAACTTTACGAAGGTAACAACATGAGATTAGTAGAAGAAACAAATCCTATATTATTACAGAAGTGTGAGCCGTTTAACTTTGATGAACCTATTATGGATCCTTATGAACTTTCAGATGAGCTACAGAAGGTTAGAAAAGATGGACCCGGTATTGGTTTAGCCGCACCCCAGGTAGGTCTAAATAGTCAAGTATTAGTTATTGGGATGGGTGATTTTAAAACAGAAGGGGTTGATGATTATAACAAGGTATTTTTTAACCCTACTATTTTATCATATGAAGAAGGTAGTGTCTATATGATGGAGGGATGCTTGAGTTATCCGGGGTTGTTTTTGAAAGTAAAACGACCAGAGAATATCACAATGGAATGGTATACGGAAGAAGGGACCAGATGTGAAGAACGCTTTATAGGTATGACATCAAGAATATTGCAGCATGAGGTGGATCACCTTAATGGAATCACCTTTTTAAAGAGAGCTGTTAGTTACCACCTACAAAAAGCACAGAAGGATAGAAAGATACAGGGAAGACGCAGGAAAAAGACACAAGAATGACATATATTCCCTTGACATTCTCTACAATATGATGTATAATTATAGAGATATGATTACAAACTATATGGCACAGAAGTTTTTACCGGCAGCATCTCCGGTCTTTCACAGGATGAGTGACACAGAGTTATTGTCGATAGTTGGCTGGGCTCAGAAATGGCCTGTTGGAAAGGTATATGATACTGCTTTTGAACAGGTGTTTCCTGAGAAACAATTGAAAGAAGCTAAGCCAGATTTTGATGAATGGTTTATAGCTTCAGAGAATCCAAGACTTCCCATCATAGTTCGGGAAGAATTGATAAGGGCTTTTCGTATTCATATGGCTTCCGGGCGTATGGATGTGTTAAGGCTAGGTGCATTAGCAGAAAAATATGCCAAACGAATGATGTATGTTGGTTTATTCTTTTTGTTCTTGATTCTAGTATTTTAGTTGTATAAATAGTTATGAAGGATGCTTAACGGGTCTTTCATTTAACCTTGCTTGATTTTTAAGGAGGATACTGAAATGGTAACTACACAAGCAATCGCAAATATATTCGATCACTTTGATCGAAATCTTTTAACCCCTTACGCTGTTGGCTTTGACCGTGTCTTTGACCGGTTGCAAGATTACACACAGCATCAAATCCAGTCTACTGGCTTCCCACCTTACAACATTCGTAAGGAAGGTGATTAT
>Ga0098058_1000398_pt1 | contig 14549 bp, 27 predicted proteins | sample 19_taG_FD_75061 | JGI IMG/M metagenome (GOLD analysis project Ga0098058, IMG submission 75061) | Marine viral communities from the Subarctic Pacific Ocean - 19_ETSP_OMZ_AT15317 metaG | ecosystem: Environmental > Aquatic > Marine > Oceanic | place: Pacific Ocean | collected 2015-01-19 | reverse complement strand
CGCGCCCTTGGCCTCAGATCCAAGAAGAACAACAGAGTCCTTCTCAAGAGATTCTACCTCCAAAAGATGTAGGCCAATAAAGTTATAATAATCTTTACCGCTGGGTCCCTCGTATCTCGCAAGAGAAACAACTGAAGGGATGCTCATCCAGTCCCGAAAAAATTGGATAGAACCAACAAGTAGATGACTCCCGTACAGTCTCCGCTGGTCTAGAAAAACTAGAGACTCCACCAGTGTTTCTTTAGGAGATTTCGACGTGGAGAATTCTTTTAGGTCTATCCGACCCAAAACCACGTCAATGTCTTCTTCCGGTTCACCGATCTCAAGTGAGTCAGAAATTGCCTTGTACCAGACAACCTCCATCGGTCTTCCGGTGCGTAGAGTAATCGACTGCACGTAGGGTTTTGTCAGAACTCGTTTCATAACCCCGAGGATGCCCTCGACAGTTTGGGGCATGTCGAGTTCCTCTACAGAGAGCATCAAAGAAGAAGACACATCTTCCAAATTATTCTTCATATCTGCTCCACCGTTACAGATCTATCTGTTTTACGTCGAACATACTCTAAGTACTGAATAATAATATTAGTCATTGTGGTTTCGTTCTTGGCTGCGTGAAGCTTAAGCCACTTATGCAAATCTGCAGAGATGCGAATTTGCATCATTTTCTTATCAGTCATATCCATGACCACCTCCTCTACTACATTCAGAAAACAGATTTCTGTCCTCAGCTTCCCGATGTACTTCTTCCCGTGGAGAAAAACCTGACACAACCAAAGATTGCCCCCAGGGTTTTTCCCGTACTCGTTTATCGAATTTAGTATGTCCCTCGACGGGAAAGTCGGAGGGAATGTCCCGTGACCAAACTTCAGCCCGCTCCGCACAATATTGGCCGCACGCATCAACTCTTTTGACGCCCGAGAGTCGATGTGCGCGCGATCTCCTTGCCTTCGTTTCGTAGTTATCCGAATTCTTGGCGGCAAGGTCGAACGACACTGCTTGCAAGGTTTTGTCTGCGAAGTCTTCTGTCTGCGTGGTTTTCCACATGATGCGCATACCCAATACTGGTTAAAATTGCGGTGTCTCTTCAGCATCCCTCGATGAATCGCCCTCGTCACTTGAGCCTCCCAAGCCAAGCGTCTCAGCAAAAGCCGTAGCGCTTTCTTTGTCTACTTTACGCTCCATAGGGATTGGCGAAGAACCATTCGGAGGAGGCGCGGGGACTTCGACAAGTTCTTCTTCCGTCGTCAAATGGGCAAATAGCATAGCTGCCTGCTCATCAGAAACGGGGAGGGAAAAGTCCATGCCCGTAGCTAAATTAAGGAGAATTAATTCCGTTGTGGAAGTTTCTCCGTCAAACAAAACTGTAGACGAGACCCCCATAATTAGAAGTCCGCTATTTATTTGATCAGTCATCCTTTACCTCTCTTTTCTCTTTGTCCGAAAGGGGCCTGATAACAATCGGCCCTTGTCTAAATGCTTTATCCAAAATCTCTCTGGTACGATCTCGATGACGTTTACCCGACGCTTCAATGTAGGGATACATGGCTCTTTTATAAGCATCAAATGTTTCCTGCTGTTCCTTCGGGTTCTGATGGAGATTTGCCAAGGCTAAATAAAACCGCTGCTCCTGACGGTATCTTTGGACAAGAATACAAAGAGCCTCCTGCAGGCTGCCGGGACGGGGCGGAGCGGCCAACTTGTCGTAAAACAAATTGGCTCTTGCCCAACCTATAGGAGACTCTACCCATTTTTTAATTTATCAAAATCGTCTGTGTAGAGACGATCCACGCGGTCGTTAAACCAATGAAGGTGGATGAGAAGAAGCTCAACAAGTTTTTCTCCCATACCCATCACTTTTTTAAACTTTTTATTGAACTCATCGCTGTCGATATCCCCGTCTTTTTTCTCGTATGGAGCAAAACTATTATCGTTAATAGCTTCAACGGAGAGAACCAGCCTCGCGTAACCCATCCAGCTTCTAAGGCCCCAGTCAGTTGTTGCTTCTCCCTCAGCCCTGCGTTCTATCCAGAAATTTTCAGCGGCTAGGAGAGAGCGGTAACGTACAGTCAGTTTGTTACTAAGAATCGGCACTTCTTGGTGAACACGACCAGTTAACACAAGGTCAGAAAAGTCCATAGGAAGACAGTGAGACTCGATCTTTACTCGAATCTCCGGATTGTCCGATGGGGTATTACGGTAAAATACCGTGTCGGATGCATAGGCAGCAGCTACCTCTTCCGGAAGCTGCTCAAGCTCAACACGCTCCTCTTTTCTGGCCGCCTCTTTCCGCATCTCCTCAACATCTTTAGCGTACTCGCGTACTTGTTTTACGGTCTCCGGACTAAGGGCAGGCTTCTCAACTTCCTTCGCAGGTGGTTCCGGCAAGGGCTCGTCCGAAAGCTTTCGTTTAACTTTTGATAGGTCTGGTTTTTTACGACTCATTTACCCGCCTCCTCCAACATGGAATCAAAAGGAAATCCAGCCACATCCCACTTACGCTCGGTAACGTGGAAATGAGCTATATGTCCTTTAAAATCCCCAGGGTTTTCAATTACAGTAGTTGAACTAGGGTGCTCTAGGGGAACACCGAATTCCTCATGTATGAACTTACTTAAAGCTGTACAAGTATTTATTTGAGAAGCATAGAATCCCAGAAAAGTGGGGGTTCTGTTGTGAACCTTTGCCGTCCATACGGGGCGCGCTCCCCACCGCTTCTCATAGTAGTCCTGATATTTCAGGTACACGGCATTTGTAATCTCAAAACCTATTGAGCGCTTGTTTACAATGTGGTGCCCCGCATGCCAACCAACATGATCTTCAAAGTCCAAAAACTGGATGAAGGTGCCATCGTTGTCAATCCCGCCATGGCAAGAAACGTTACGGCGCTTTAAAATTTTGTAGCATGACTCCGAACTCAAAGCGGCATCCCAATGCCAAACAACCTGTGTGGGGCTTTTTCTTCTAGAGGAGTGACTATGGCCGATTAAAGAAAACGCAGAGTCAGGCGAGCAGGGAATCGAGTGAAAAGGCACGGGCTTTAACACCCCGCCACAACGAATAAACCCCTTGGCATCCGGGTACTTCTTGTGTGCAATGTACTCAGCTTGTGTCTGCAGCCTTCTCCAGGTGTTCGGCCCACATAAGCCGTCAACCGAAAGGTCCTGGTCTTCTTGGAATTCGCGCACAGCGGCGGTCACTTCACAGAGCGAAGCATCCTTGGCCAGACCCAGGTGCTCTCTTGTCCAGCCTAACTTGGCCATACTTCTCGCATTATATTCTTCAGCAGTCATCAGTTCTCAACTCCTCTCAAACGGGCTTCTTGCTTTCTACAAATTTTCCATGGCTCGTTTTTCGGCAACCCTCACAACTGAAAGAAGCCCACCGCTGTTTAGCGGCAAAGGTGAGGCATGCTTCATAATTAATACAATCCATATGACGGGATATTACCAATTCATCTTGTAACCGAAAGGGGCCCAATTCATTTACGCGGTCCCTTTCACGAGACCGCGCAAGCCTTATATACGAAAATAAAGTCCACTGCTCGCTTGCTCGAATCATTTGCAGAAACTCCCCATCAGCGCCTCGTACCTAGCTAAGAACTCCTTTTCGGCGCTCTTGGGCAATAAGGGGCAAAATGAGTATTCCCCCGCCTTAGTAAAGGGAGCTAGAAAACGAAACTCTTGTTCTAGAGCTTTCTTGTCTGCCCGATGAATTACTTCGGGGAAAGGGTACGACAGTGAGAACCTGAGGGCAACACAACTCTCAACCAGTGCCTCAAACACGCGGTACTCGGGCAAAAGTTTCTTTAGCGGGCTAACGACGTCCCCCAGGTAGGCTTCAGCGGAGTCGTGGAGCAGCGCGGTAAGAGCTAATTGATAGTCTTTAGTCTCCTCCTCCGCAATATTTGAAACCATTATGCTATGTTCTGCCACAGAGTAGTGCTCTGCGATGTGGCCATTGAAGCGGCACTGCAATGAAAGCGCGTGGGCGATATCTTCAATAAAAACTTCCTCTGGCCTGGGGTCGGTGAGGTAAAACACGCCCCCAGTCCACGTATGAATGAACGGTCCTCTATCCCCGCAGGGGCTGCTCTTAATCATAGTTTGTCCACCTACCATGATATGTGTATAACATATCAAACATTACAGCAAACATTTATCTTATTTCAGTATAAGTAAAACGATGAAGTCACAATAAAGGAGGCCCACCATGGGACTTGACTGGTGCGTACGGGATAAAACTATCCCAGGAATGGATGTGGGACTAGCATTTGCGGATGTCCAGCTTGAAAACGTTAACAAGAAAATAAACACGCTATGGACAGTGTACCTAGCAGAACATTATCCGGATCAACCCAGTTATTCTGGGGTGTTCCCAAACCCTGCCTGGACCGCTTTCGAGGGGACCGAGGCTTACCTTAAAGAAAAAGAGCAGAAACAACACTGGGCTGACGTGCGGTCAAAGTGCGTTGTTTCCCCAATGGAAACTCTTGGTGTTCCCCGTATCGGTATAGATGATACCGCAACAATCTGGGCCAGGGCACAATACGATAAAGCAGCCCCAAATGATCCAGAACTAAAGAACACATACCCAACAGCGGAGGACTACCTAAGAGTCCACCACGGCGTGTACGTGCCCAAACTAGTAGACTCCCCCGGTATAGGGTACGTCACTGGTATGTTTGCGGGAGCGGAGAGCTTCCGAGGTAAGTGTATCGCCTACATATCCTGGTTGGAAGACTACGGCTTTGCTGAGGACTGCTATGAGGATCGCGAGCCAGAAAACCTTGAGGTGCTCGGGATCAGCCTAGATAAAACTGCAGACCACTTCGAAGCGAACTGTAAAAATATAACCAGTGAAAACAAAGAAGACCTCAAACTTGTACGCGCCGCAGCGGGCTGGTGCAGGTTTTGGGCTGAGCAGGGCCACGGCATGAGTGCGTGGTATTAGGAGAAGTGATGGTATCCTCTAGTAACGAAACAGGCCCCACGGAAAAGGGGCAGCTGTTTAATGTTGGTACAATTGTAACAACACAGAACTTCCAAGATAAAGTGAAGCTCCCATCTGTGGAAGTAATGAAGGCTGTCAGCCAGCATGCCACAGGTAACTGGGGCCTAGTGGACGAAGAGGACTGGGCAACCAATGACTTCGCCTCTAGAAACGGTGGACGCGTAATGTCCGTGTACAAGTCGATATTTAACGACACAACCTATTGGGTTATTACCGAGGCAGACCGCTCGGTAACAACACTTCTGTTACCAGAAGATTACTAGTAATAAAGTGTCTAAAAGCACCTACAAGGGCGACAGCCCCGGTAAGAAGGTAGCACGGGCTCGTGTTTGGTTAAGCGCTTCGACGATTATGACCGCAATGCAGGTTCCGTATATGGGGGCCTACGTCTTAGGCGGTAACGGCGGAGACGTAGCCACATTAAAAGCACTAGGGTTTACTCCAGGCACAATCACAGCTGTAGATACAGACAGGGCGAAGGTAGATCTCTGCCAACAGCTATACCCTGGAATCCAATCAGTGATGGGTGAGGCCGGTGCCGTGTCCTCGCGAGCGCTGTACAACGCGGCCCACCTAGATTTCTGTAACGGGCTAACATTGGATAATATAAGAACCGCTGCGAACGTAGCTAAAAATGTATCTGTTATGCCCGCTGTGCTGAGTGTAACAATGATGAAGGGGCGGGAAACAACTGGTAAAGGCAGACCTAATATGGACATATGTCCCGCCATGAACAGAGCACAGAGAAGGGCTTGGATGTCCGATATAAAAAAGGGGCGAGAGACCTGGGGGTCTGGGGGAATCGTAGGCGCGCAATTGTTGAGACGGGGGACATTCGACCCTCTACTCTGTATCCAGCGAGCTAAAAACCAACTCAAAGGCATGTTCCCGAAGGAGGGGAAACATGGGTTCAACTATAACAAAGGGACGGGTAAGCGCGATTACACTATCGTTCATAACGGAAAATTAACCCAACTCGGAAATGGGTTGTCTCGTATCTCAGCGCTTAGGGGCTGTCTCGAGAAACTGCTAGTCCCGCATGGTATAGAGGTAATGTTGGGGTCCGTGTTCTCATACCATTCAAAGTGTGAGAAAAGTGGCGGGACTCCTTTTGTTGCAGCAAATCTAATTATCTGCACAAGTGAACAACATAAACAAATTTTCCAACTAATGTACAAAATTGCCGGGGACGTATTCTGTTTTGAAAACATACCGGGCGGTGAAAGTAAAACTGCGCTCAGAGAGTATGCTCTTGCTGCCTGCCAGGGGCTAACAAGCGCACAAGTTGGGCAGCTTTTCGATATACCGGCAGGTAAAGTACGCGCATGGCGCGCCCACGAAACTATGGGCACCTACGCTGAGGATAAAGAAGCAGAAATCTACCGAGATGGTGGAGAAGGAAGAAATAAAAGAAGCAGGCTGCAGTTCGCTTCAAAGGAGGACATGGAAGAACGTGGCGCGTATATTCTAGCTGGTTGGGGGCGCATGGCTTACAGCCCCAGTAAGGAGGCGCAGAGCCATTTTAATAAAAACGCGTTTGACGATTTCAAGAACGCAGACCCAGAGTAAAATAAACCAAAATTCATAATAGAACGCGCGCGCGCACAAATGGGGGTGTGCGTTTTTATTTTTACAGGAGAAAGAATGAGCACACCATGCCTCGAGAAAGTACTCGCGCTAAGCACAGCGCACATGCCAAGCACGAACCCAGACTTCGGGGGCCTTCGCGCCGCACCATTTGAATATGGTGTTGTGGTATGGGTTTCAGAGCCTGGAGACGGTGTCCCAGAGTGGATAACGCCAGCCATGAGTCTAGCATATAAATCAGAATGCACACTGGTCTTGTTTGATCGAGACTGTAACGAAGACCCAGTCCTGCCAACGTGGGACTGGTAGGAGGAAGGAGTGAAGCTGACAAATTACCAATTAGGAATTCTCCTTAACTGCCCGTACGAGAGCCCAGGCCACATCGATTTCAGGGGGCTGCCGAGCTACAAAAAACGACAGTTTTTACAACTCAGAGATGCGGGGCTGGTAGAAACTAACCCCGGGGATACGCGAGAGTACCGCAGAACATCAGCGGGTGATGCTGCGGCCAAGAGTAACAACCACGTAATGGACGTAGCTGATCTAGCAAAAGAGCTAGGGATAAGCAAGAGCACAGTCTACGGATGGATACGTAAATCGAAAGTGCAAATTAGAACCCGAACTAACTACCGATGGGGCACCTATCTTGTGTACCTCGATACACTCCCCGAAAAATACAGGCGAATGTTGACGGGGGAAGGAGACAAAAATGGCAGCTAAGTACAATCATATGATGGACATGGCCTTCAGCGTTGAAACCGACGCTGATGAAGAAGCCATCTTCAATAAAGAAAATATGCCCGCGCTACTTGCAAGAGCTAGGGCGAGGCTTGATGACATAGAACGTGAGGGTTGCACAGAGGCCTTCGGGCTCTGCGACACCTATGAGGTGGATAATGTTTGAAGACACCGTAATACCAAAAAGGTGCCCGGTCTGCGCTAGCGATAATATCAAAAGCGGGGGACTGGGCAACGACGAAGAACCTCCTATGACGGAGGCGTATGAACGATGCTCCTGCGCGGAGTGTAAAAGCGAATGGGTAAACAGAGCGGAACTCCGCTGGTATCAATCTGAAGTGCTTTCCGAGGTCCGGGGGTCTCTCCCTGAGCTTACGTTTGGAGGAGAAAGTGAGCGGTAAACTATATAAAACCACAATAGTGTTTGAGGTGCTCACTGATGAGGTCGCAGAAGATGTAATCGCTAGTGGAGACCTTGGGGCAGTTGTAGCTGAGACGATCCACGGTAGCGCTTCGGGGGACATTAAGTCTTTCGAAACTATAGAGGTAACACCAGCACAAATGGCCGGTCTGCTCACCGAGCAAAGGTCAGACCCTGAGTTCTTTGTGAACGACTGGGATGAGGAAGAAGAATGACTAGATCACCAAACGACCAAGACCCCCCTGACTATGTCACTGGGGACACAGAAATGCAGACCTTTTACGAGCTTATATACGAGAAATACGGAGATCTTATAGAGGATGTTGACGCACTGCTAGACGAAGAAAACTGGCGACAGCGCGTCACGGCCACCACGGAAGGGAACATAAGCGAGCTGATCACCTTCGTTGCTAACGAGGCCCATAAAAAGGGTCGAGATGACGCCCAGAGTGATATGGGCGAGTACATAGATGTCCTAGAGCAAGAAGCTCTTGGCGCTGTTCGAATGGTCTTAGATGCCGCTACGGAAGAAGGTCACGAACTCAGTGACAGTGAAATCTGTGACGCCATCGACTGGGACTTACTTAGAAAGATAGATAAAAAATTTGGGAGAAAAGAGTGAATGCATGGAAGAAAACCTAAGCCTGGGTCGAAGATTGAGTATTTTGAGGGGCAACCGTTCCAATGGCACCTGAAGACTACTAGATACGATTACTGCCCCGAATGTGGGGGAGAGATCTGTCATGGCGGTAAGTACAGAAGCTGCGGAGAATGTAACCTACAGTGGGTAAAAGTAGTGATGCCTAAGGCATTTCGGGAACACTGTGTGGCCCTTCAGCGCACGGAGAAACTGAACGAACGCAATACCGATCCGGAAATTATGTGCACAGAAGAATACGGAGTCACCTTAAAGCATGGAGGTAGGCTCTGGAGACTTGTGGAAAGGGAGGAGTAAGAGATGTCAGCAGAGACAGTAATTAGTGATAATACCAGCCACTGGACCGACTATGGAGTCGGGCGGTTGCGGGGGAAACGTGTAGCCGAAGTTAGATATTTAACCAGCGAGGAAGCGAGAGATATGGGCTGGTATAGTCGGTGCTTGGTCATCCTATTTGATGATGGTTCCTACATTTTCCCGTCAAGGGATGATGAGGGAAATGATGCTGGGGCCCTGTTTGGGACGTCAGCAGAAGGTGAAGAATGGACATTCCCCGTCATTCAAGTTGCCTAGACCCAACGGTAATAATTAAATGTTCTTTTTGTGGGAGCATCTTCAAGTGTGGAGGTGCCCCACATGACATTGCGGGCCCGCTGTGTATAAGCTGTGGCCGTGGTGATAACCTAGAAGAATTAGATGATTCGGACTGGCCTATTACTTGTAATAATTGTGCTTCCGGAACAACAGAAACCAAAATGAAAGAAACCTACGGACGCGAGAACTTCGAAGCCAAGGGGGACATTTGTCCCTCCTGCAACTTTAATGGCGGCCTCATGTGGGACTTTGTTTAGGAGTGAGAAATGAAGAGAAATATAAGAGACTACGGCTTGCCCGACAGCGAGCCAACTTCGGTGCCGGTCGCTAAGGCCCCGCCGGAATCCTATAAAAAAGAAGCCTGCCCAAACTGTGGTTGTGTGAGCATCATGCAGATTGACGTAAAAGCAGACCAAGAACTCCTAAAAGGAGGGAAAGGTAAGGGCACCTATTTTGGCTGTCCTGCTTGCCCGTGGGCTTCTCCCATGATTATTGTAGCACTGGGGGGCGGAGATGGGTGATCGCTGCTACATGGATGTAATAATCCACCCAAACGATTATCAATTAGCTAAACACTGGCTTGAGGATCAAGTCTACGGGGATTGGCCTGAGCAGATCAGTGGTCTGCTAGATGGGCCAGAGCCGTGTCACCGAGACGAGCTTTGGCTCCAGGATGGAGCCGTGTTCGTGTCTATATCCGAAGCTAACTATGCTCTCGCAGACTCTATGGAAAGCATGGCCAATGCCGGTGTGAGATTCATTGCCTACAACACCCCTGCCTTGGAGTACGGAAGCGGTATTCAGTTCGGGACGGGAAACCCAAAGCGTTTCTACGGAGATGTTCCATGTGACCACGAGAGATACCCGGTCGCCCCCATAAACGAACACGGGAGCGTGCAAGCCCAATGGCGAGACCACTATAGAAAACTAATGAGAAACCTAACAAGACTCGAGAAAGAGTTTAAAAGATTGAAAGAGGAGGATGCTTGCGATGCCTAACCATTTCAAAGTTTTGATCGTTGTCGAAGGCGAAGATGAGTTCGGTGACTGGCAAGAAGAGACGATCGAGATCTGTACGACGGAAACTTTTGAAGAGGCCGAAGAGGTAGCGGCCACTATCAAACACGAGGCTGGCAAGTGGCACAAGCGCTGACCCAAGAGAAAGAGATAGCGTGAAACCCTACGCTTGAGCACGTGGATGCGTCATCGTCCAGAGTAAAAAAGATAGGTAATTCATAACCTCGGTGCAGAAAGTTGAAGTGAGGTCGTGTTCACGTAAAAGCATCCTCCAGGCATGCTCGTCTAATCTGAGATCATCATATTTGGCGTGCATTACCTGGACGGTTGCGACATCCTCGTCACCGTGAGAAATGAGGGCGTGCGCCTTAGCTTGCTCGTACTCATTTATCACATTGGTAACAATGCACTGAACTTCCCAGTTAGCTCTGTCTATTTCGAAGTTCATGTGGAAAATCATAGAATTTTTAGACATCCTAGCGCCTCCACGTACCTGTAATAACTCTACCTTGGATGTGGGAGCGGACGAAGAGACGTAAATAAAATAATCAAAACAACAAGGAGAGCGAGATGGGACAATACTATTTAATTGTAAACATCGACAAAAATCAAATGTTAGAACCCCACAAATTTGGCGCGGGTATGAAATTAATGGAGTTTGGAAACCAAGGAGGAAGCATCATGACTGGGCTAGCCGTTCTGCTTGCAGACGGCAACGGACGGGGTGGTGGAGATCTTCGAAGCAGCGACCCGATCATTGGCTCATGGGCGGGGGACAGGATCGTCATAGCCGGTGATTACGCAGACAAAGGAAAATTTATAGACGATTATAATGCGGAGGAGCTAAATCTGTTCGAGCATGCAAGTGATAACTTTGAGGATATTTCTGACAAAGTCATCACCGCCATCGCTAATGGTGAGGGTAAGTTTCACTCCCTAGCCAAACTAGACCTATCCCAAGAGGGGTGGAGGAGAATGGGTGGATGAAACTATACCACGGAACCACTGAAAGAGTTGCTCGCCTAGCCCTGATTGAGGGGCTTAGGCCTAGAGAAGAAACCGGCAGCGCAGGCAATTGGGAACACTCAATTGACTCCGCGCCAGACCGAGTCTACTTGTCGGTAGCCTACGCGGGCTACTTTGCTTACTGCGCTACAGACGATAAAGAGTCTTGGGGCCTCGTGGAAGTAGACACAGACCTACTTGACTCCACCAGGCTTTATCCAGATGAAGACTTCATGGAGCAGGCAAGTAGGGGGCAAGAGGTGCCCGAGTGGGTAGAAGAGGACCCCGATGATCCCGTGGGAGACCCTTATGAGGAACTTCGTGCAGCAAATGAGTTACCAGACGAAGATAGAATGAAAGCTCGGACAGAGTATTTCAGGAACAACATCTGGTTTTACGCGCACCTTTGGCGCGGTAGTGTAGAGCACCTTGGTAACTGCTGTTATTTAGGGGAGATCCCACCAGAAGCTATCACGCGAGTGTCTGTCTTCGACCCAACGTCGAACACGGACATCTGGATTTCCGTGGACCCCAGTATTACGCTGATGAACTACAGAGTTTGTCAAAACAAATACAAGGCGATAACCCGTTGGTTAGCTGGTTACGAAGACGTAACTGTAGATGACATAACGATGCTCTTTGCTGGCGAAGACGAAAGAGTCGAAGAAGCCAGGGAATATTGGCGAACTGATGTCATCCCTAATCGATCCGGGTTAGAAGTTATTAGAGGTCCAGGGTGTAACCACCTAGAGCCAAGTGAGGTAAGTTTGTTACAGGGTGGGCGCGAAGAATGAAAGTTACTAAAGTCCAGGCAGCCGTACTTAAAAAAGCCAAGCAAGGCAAGATCACTCATCCAAGACGATCCCTAGAACTCTTAGAGAAGAAGGGGCTGGTTGAGGGGAACAAACGCAACGGCTGGACCATCACATATAAAGGGTGTGCGTGGCTGAACAACAGAACGAAGTAGAAGATTAGTTTTATAATAGGAGGCCTTTGCCTCCTATTTTTATCTACAACCTACGTAAATCCGGAGAACGCGGAAAAACCGCTCGTGTTGTGAAGTAGGCGAGAGTAAAAGTGATAACGAACGCTGCCTGCGCTGCTACGTAGGCTTTTGCCCGAACCCGACTAAGTTTATTATTCTGGCGCATCGGCACCCCCTTATTTAGCTGGGCCGTGTATTACAGCAACTAACCCTTTTTCTTTGTCGTGCAAATAAACGGGCAACGCTTTCGGCGCGCCGACGTAGCCACGAACCGCGTGCCATCTGTCAGGGCCTGAGAGACTAGGCAACTGCCTCCGGGTCACCCCGTAAGAAACATCAGTCTCTGTCTTCTCATAATGCAGGTGTCCTGTATAGATTGTCTTGTGCTCAACCGCCCAATGCTCTTTCGCTTCATTTGCCATAAGGCCCGCCAAGTCTTTAGTTTTTCCGACGCCGTCCCCATGTACAAAGCCAATAAGATTCTCGCCGTACTGGCAGTAGACCCTAGGAGTTCTCGTCCTGTTCACAGTGACGTCTATAGAGGTTCTGTAATAAGCGTCTAGGTAAAGCAAGAGTAGTAACCCGGAGTGCCTGTCGTGATTACCAGACATCAAGATTAATTCTACAGGGGCTACCTGACGGAGCCTGTTCACCCAGTCAACCATCAACTCACACCCAGAGGCCACGATTTCTGCGGGAGACCCGTCCATGTCCTGTATAGTCCCTTTGGTTGTGGTGCCTAGCTGATTGTCTATCTGGAAGAAGTCACTCCCTACGGGGACGTACAGCTTCTCCGGGGCCCCGAAGTGAGCTACGCGGGAAAGTACGTCTTCAGTACAGTCAAACAGCCTCTTCCTGGCAATATCGCGGCTGAACGCCTCCCAGTTCTCCCCCGCATCAGAGTACTTGCCCCAGTGAAAATCACTCAGCCCGACCACAGCTACATAGGGGTGCCTAGAGGGTTTCAGGTCTAACCTGTCGGGGATAGATGGTGGAGTATCAGCAACCAAAGAGAGAAACTCTCTTAAAACCGTGTCATCGAAATTCCTCCAGAGAGCCGCCTCCTTCTTTATCTCCTTCCACTTATCGCTCTCGATCCTCCGGTAAATAGCCGCGCGTCTTATCTGCAGGGCCTCTTGCGCTAGGTCGTCCTCCGACCTGGACATGATCTCCTCTGTTGTAAAGGGCTCTTTATCATGCGTAATACCGTGGATGCGTAGGTACTTAACTATTAAGTTCCTGGGTAGCTTGAAGGTCCGAGCTAACTCATTGATTGTGGAGGGGTGCCCGTCGTAGTTACTGTACGCTCTGCACAGCTCCCTATGAATGGAACCAGGGACTTCTAAGGCGTGCGTCTCCCCAGGTATAAACGTAGTGTAAGAGTCAGCTTCAGAATCATACCAGATACGTTTGTCACTTAAAAAAGAGCCGGGTTCCTCGTTCTTCTGGTCATCAACGACCTCCGCCCCCTCCTGAGTGACTACCCACTTACCCCAAGCAGCAAACTCCTCGTAAGAAAAACCAAACTCCTCCCCGTACCTTTTGTGTAACCGTCGCCAATCCCTGGATTTCATCTGCTTTAGTAGACGGTCACCATGTGAGTCCCTAAGACTCTTCCATTTTTCGTTAATGGGTTTCTCTTTCAAGCGGGCCTCCGTGAGTAAGCTATCTGGCAGAGACCCTAAGTAGTCTCGGCATAAAATTTACTGTTGGCGCAGGTCCGAACTTCATTAGATCGATATTATACATAGTAAAAAAGAAGAGCGCTCCCCCCGGGCACGGCCCGGGAGAAGACGCCCTCTGGCGTGGTTAACAATAAAACTATTAGCCACTTCTAATGTCTGCCTGCTCACCAGCACCCCATAGTTGGTTAATTTTCTCGGACACCACACGGTAAGTGGTGCGCAATTGCCCGCCATTACTGCGGGCTAGTTCAGAAATGATAGAATCAATTTCATTTGTATTGTACCTCTCATCAGTAGCTAGGTCGAAGACCTTAGCAAATACAGACTTTTGATCCGCAGCACGCCATAGTCTGGGGGCCTCTGTAAGAACTATGGAACTTCGATAACTAGTCATAATTCGGTCAGGCTGAAACTTCTTGTAGAGGTAGCCAACCCTAAAGGCCAAAGAGACCGACCGGGCACTGCCGTCCGCATTAGGATACTCAACGAAGTCCTCGAACGAGAAATTCACATTACAATTATTTACACGATAGTACCCGTAATAGGGCCGGATAAGGTCCCTGAGGTGCCCAGAATTATCCGGATCGTAGCAGACAACATAAGGATAAATGTTATCCTTATTGTGCGGGTCACCGTCCTCTACGTCTGTAGCCGGTCCAATAGATAAACGATACCCATCATGCAGCAACGCAGACGCCCCTTCTACAAACAATAGCCGCGCTTTGTCACGACTATGGAATGTGCCCAATATGTTAATTAAATCTCTAGATACGAAGTCGCCAGGACTCGTTAAAAAACTCCTCATTACTGGAAACAGTTCTCCCAAAATTTTTCCCCTTGGTGTAGTGT
>Ga0098058_1000395_pt1 | contig 14617 bp, 16 predicted proteins | sample 19_taG_FD_75061 | JGI IMG/M metagenome (GOLD analysis project Ga0098058, IMG submission 75061) | Marine viral communities from the Subarctic Pacific Ocean - 19_ETSP_OMZ_AT15317 metaG | ecosystem: Environmental > Aquatic > Marine > Oceanic | place: Pacific Ocean | collected 2015-01-19 | reverse complement strand
CCCCCCGAGGGGTCGTGCTTTCGCAATTTTTGATTCCTGAAACGTAATAACAGCGCGGTTTCCAGCGGTATCAATTACTTATGTGCAGGAAAGGGTAAATTTTAGACTCAGTATGGGCAGAAATCCCACTTTTACTGTAAGTTATTGATAGGAAACGGGTAAAAACGATGACAAAACCATCCCGCCGGGTGCTTGTAGACTTCGACGGAGTCCTGATGCAGCGTGGCCGAGGGCGAAAAGGCCCGGAGGTTGACGGTGCGCTTCGATCAATGAAGGCGCTCAAGAGCCTGGGCTACGAGGTGATGATTCACACAACCCGTGCGACAAATGGGCAAGAAGGTATCGACACGGTGGCTGGCTGGCTGGACAAGCGGGGGATTCCTTATGACGGGATCACGGCTGAAAAGCTGGATGCCAAGTATTACATTGATGACAAGGCCATTGCGTTCAAAGGGCGATGGTCAGATGTGCTGAATCAGATAGGGAGGTGACGCATCATGGCAACAGGTAACAAGGCAGATGCCCGAGGCGGGCGAAGAGCAGGGGCTGGAAGGCCCAAGGAAACACTGAGTGTCAGGCAGGTCAATGCCATGCTCCGCGCCGCGAGGAAACGGGCTCGACGCGAGAAGAGGACAATCGATGAAATCCTGCTCGACATAATTTACGAGAAGGATGCCGCAGCGCGTGATGTGCTGCCGGCGATTAAATTGTGGAAGGAATATACGATAGCGAAGCTGGCCGAGGGTGGCGAAACTGACAAAAAAGCCGATGGTCCTGCGGTCTATTTACCGGAGCAACGACCTTCTTTAGAGGTCATTGATGGGGGCAAGTGACGGCATGGCTCCCGCACCCTGGAGCGCAGGAGGAATTTTTACGCCGATCTGAATTTGAGGTTCTGTTTGGCGGCGCAGCAGGGCCGGGTAAGACCGATTGCCTGGTTGCGGGGATGACGCGGGATATTGAGCATCCCAAGTATCACGGGCTGATTCTCAGGCGGACTTTCCCGCAGCTACAGGAGATTATCGACCGCTGTCACAACCTGTACCCGCAGATGGGCGGGACTTACCGGGCGACCGACAAGCGGTGGTTGTTCCCGTCAGGCGCCAAGATCGACCTCGGTCATATGCAGCATGAGGCCGACAAGTACAATTACCAGGGCAAGGAGTTCCACAGGATCGGGTTCGATGAGGTGACGCAATTTAGCGACACCCAGTACACCTATATGTTCTCCCGAGCCCGCACCACTGATCCGGGCATTACGCCGCAGATTTTGTCTACGACCAATCCGGGCGGTATCGGACATTACTGGGTCAAGGACCGCTTTGTGGCCCCGGCGGAATCGCTGAGAACTATCGTTGACCCAAAAACGGGTCTGACGCGAGTATTCGTACCAGCGACTATTGAGGACAACCCGTCGCTGTTCGACAATGACCCTGCATATCTTGCCCGCCTTGATGCGCTGCCGGAAGTGGAGCGGATGCGTCTCAGGCATGGAATCTGGGATGCGTTTGAAGGGCAGGTGTTCCCAGAACTGTCGCAGATGGTTCACGGTTGCGAGGACTTCGATATCCCTCCCGAGTGGGAGAAATTCTGTTTATTTGACTGGGGCTATTCCAAGCCCTTTTCGGTGGGTTGGTACGCGCTGGATTATGACGGGGTTTTGTACCGTTACCGCGAGTGGTACGGGTGCCGACGCGAGGAGCATGATGAAACAGACGGTGCTGATACCGGGCTGAAAATGCCCGCTTTTGAGGTCGCCAAGGGCATTCTGGATCGTGAGGCTGGCGAGACAATTCGGATACGGATTGCAGACCCTTCGATCTGGCACAAGCGTCCTGACTCACGCAAGAAGGAATCACGCGGTCCGACCATCCATGAAGATATGTGCGCCGAGGGTGCATATTTCAACAAGGCTGACAATGACCGTCTGCAAGGCAAATTACAGGTCCATAAGCGTTTCAAACTGGATGAAGAAATAGATACGGATACCGGAGAGGTTTTATCCGACCGCCCGATGTTGCAGGTATTCAACTCCTGCAAGGGGTTCTGGCGCACGATGCTGCAACTTCGTGAGGACCAGCGAAATCCCGAAGATGTGGACACCGATCAGGAGGATCATATCTACGACGAGTTCCGTTATATGTGCATGGCTCGCCCGATCCGCCCGAAAAAGGTGGTGCGGATACCACCTGGCAGTTTCCACGCAGAACGCAAACGATTAATTAATGCCAAGAAATACGCGAGGCGCCACGGGGTCTCGCTTGATGTGGCATACAGCAGGGTTCGTTGATGGCAAAAGAAATTCAGAAAACCTGGGAAGAACGCATCACGCGGGCTAAGAAAATACGCAAAGAATGGTTCGACCAGTTCCGCGTAGGACTGGGGCGAGATTATTTTGAGGGCAAGCAGAACCCAGGTTACCCCCCGGAAGAATGGATCACGATCAACAAGATTTACGCGCACCTCATGGCTGAGTTGCCGAGCCTGTATTCAGTTGATCCGTACTTTTATGTGAAACTAAAGAAATCCTTTGATACCAATGCTGAGAACATTGCCGTCATGGAGGGCAAGGGGCGCATCCGTCAGGCGATGCTGAACTATCTCAAAGGTGAGATTGGCCTGAAGTCAAAAGCTCGCCTCGGGATAATGGACAGTCATTTTTCCTACGGGGTGCTGAAAGTAAGACGCGCATCAGACCAGCAGGTACATCCTCAAGCCGGCGAGGAAATACAAGACGAGGACGGGAACGCCATGCCCGATCCAGAAACGGGCGAGCCACAGGTTTACCCGAAGACCCTGCCGGTTAATGAACGCTATGAATTAGACCGCATTCATCCAGACGATATTCTCTGGGATGAAGATGCCGGTCCCCTGGAAGACTCATGGGGCTGGGTAGCCCAGCATATCCAACTGTCCAAGACCGAGGCTCTGGGCAACCCGCATTACCGAACCACTGTTGTTCAGGCTATGCAGGGCAAGGATCGTAATGTCGGTGACAAGTCCAAAAGGACTGTAGTACGCTCCAAGGCGTTTGGGAAGAAAAAGCGAGACAAGAAAAACAAATCGAATGACGATATGTTGCTTGATTTTTGGGAAATTTACGACATCAAAACACGCGAGTGGCTGACTGTTGGCGAGGATGCCGATGACCTTGTAGCAAAGCCGAAACCTTTGCCGGCGGGGATTGAGAAGCACCCGTTTTCGTTTTTGCGGTTCACGTTACGGGACAACTCTCCGTACCCGATACCTCCTGTTTCCCCTGCTTTAGACCCGCAGAAAGAATACTGTTTATCGCGTTCCAGAATACTGACCCATCGCAAACGGTTTAACCGCAAGTACGAGGTGGATGTCAACAAGCTTGTCGATCCAGAGACAGATTTATCGAAGATCGAGAACGGTGACGATGGCACCATTGTTTCGGTGAACGCTCTTGGCGCTGTAAACCCGATTAAGGATGCGCCACTGGATCAGGCCAGTTACCTGGAATTAGGAGCCCTGAACAATGACCTTGTTGAGGTTATGGGCACAGGTGGAACTGCGCGGGGTGTTGCCGATGCAGACTCCGCAACGGAAGCCAGCCTGATCGACAAGCGTCTTGATATTCGTGAGGGTGACAAACTGAGTATGGTCGTTGACTGGGCTACAGAGGTAGCCAAGAAACTCGACCAACTTGTACAGGTGTACATCGATGCCGCCGAGGCGGTGAGAGTCACCGGCCCTGAAGGTGAGCAGTGGGTTCAGATTACGAAGGCCGATTACGAAGATATAGCCGGCGAGTATGAGTACGCGGTTAACCTTGGTGCTTCACGGCCACGATTGCCAGAGATTGAACGCTCGCAATGGATTGCGTTCATGTCCCAGGTGGTTATCCCGTTCCCGCACATCCTGACAAAACCGTCAGTGATGAAGCGCATGGCCGAAATGTTCCATATCGAGGACGATGCGGCACTGGAGGAATTTCGCCAGCTTGGTGAGGCAATTCTGGAAGGCTCTATGCCGATGCCTGGAAATCAGGGTGGCGGTGGCGGTGAGGTAAACCCGGTTGCGGCGATCCTTGGTAAGGCGTTAGGCAACCAGGGTGGAACCAACAACGGCGGCGGTGCGCCCACGGTGAACCAGTAATGCCGACCTACGACTATCGCTGCGAGACTTGCGGTGAGGTAACGACAGCTTTGCGAAAGATTGATGATCGGGAGAATGCTCCCGAATGTCACGGACTTATGAAGCAGATTATCAAGAGCGTTCGCTCGTATGGTGACCTTGAGCCCTACTTCGATGACAACCTGGAAACTTTTATCCAGAGTAAGCAGCACCGTCAGAAGGTATTGAAGGGCAAGGGATTATCCGAGCTTTACGGGAAAGGCTGGACATAAATGAACACAGTCTATGCTTGCAAGCCAGAGTACATGGGCTACGGCCCGTGGACAGAGTTAGCGTGGCATCGAAGCAACAACGATATCGCTATAGCAACAGACCCGTCCGTACCGCCAGTCCCACGCGATGACTTTGACCAGATTATTGCGGCAATACCTGTCGGCACGTTTGCCGGGTTCAACTTTGAATATGTGGAGAACACTGGATACAAGTTCCTGCGGTGGCATGAGCATCCTGCGGAATGTGAAGCAACGTATACGGAGTTTGTTAACCGCATACACGCGGTACGCCCTGACCTTCAGTATATGTTTTACACATTGCCCCACAGCACCAACATGGTAACGAAAGGAAGCGAGTGGGCAGAGATACTCGCACGGCAGGAGACTGCTCTGGCGGCGGTAACCGGAACGGTAAGTCACGCCGGCATATCTGCGTACTGGAATTACTGGAATTGGGGGAAGGGTTGGGATATGTGGCGGCGACGCATGGACTACAGAATTGCGATGGCATCGACGATACACGACAAACCAATTGTTGCGTTTGTGTGGGACGGTGAAGGTCACCCTAACGGGCGTATGCCGTATACCAAGCTGCAACAGGTATTGAAATATTTGAAGGCGCGAGAAATTCCTATTGCCTACTGGTCATATAACGCGAACGTCCACTGGTCAACGCGGATGTTACTGGCTCAGTTTGCGACAGGTATCTTTCCACGATAGAACTTTATAAGAATTTGCCGAAAGGCGAATAGCGTTGCCATATGGCGGCGTTATCAAGGCCCCTCACGGGGCTTTTTTATTGGGGCATCGCCCCAGAGGGCACCAATGACAGAACCCAACGCAAGCGAAGGACAAGTCGAGACGGACTCCACAGGAACAACCGTCGAAGCACCCAGAGCGAGTGAAGGACATCCTGTTACATCGAGTCAGACAACCTCTATTGGACCTGGCGAGACGGATGCAGAGTCTTTTTTCGATCCGAAAGACCTTGAGGGGAAACCGGAACTACAGTCTGCGTACAAACATATGCAAGGTCGGTTCACAAAAGCCATGCAAGGGGTCAAGGGTAATCAACCCAAGATTGATGCATACGACGGTTTTTTGGCCGACCCAGTAGGGACGCTTCACCAGATCGCCGCTCAACAAGGTTACAAAGTAGTACCGAGCGACGGCAAGACTGATTCCGAGGATTGGCAACCAAACTCGTGGGGCGACGTTATGAGTCGCGCCAGGAACGAAGTTCTGAGAGACATGGGGCCAGTGCTGGATGAAGTTCGTAACCTCAAGAAACAAAACGTAGAGACGTATCTGGACAGCAACTATGCTGATTGGCGTGTGTACGAGGATGACATGGTGAGTAATCTCCAGGCGCATCCGAGTCTCGCATCCGATCCAGACAAGCTGTACCAGATTTCGGTTCCATCCGAGATTTTACAGGCGAAAGCAACGAAAGAAGCTTTAGCCAAGATAAAAGGCGTGGGTGAAGCCGGAAAAGTCTCTGGAGCGAGGCGGACTCAAGAAACTTCTCAGGGACCAAGCGGGCCGCTTTCTCTTGATCAGGCTGTCACAGTTGCAAAACAGCGACTTGCCGATCAGGGGGTGGTACTCGCATAATGTATAAAACGAGGTAAATTATGGCTACTGTTGGTGATACCAGCGCCCCGAGTACTAATACAGTCTATTATGATGCGCTCCTTAGCACTACGCTTGATGCGTATGTTGGGTCCGGGTCGATGTTTGACAACATCTTCAAGGATAGTGCATTCATGGCTGTGTTGCGTCAGTCGGATGCTGTGCAATTCCAGAACGGAGGCGAGCGTATTCGTGCGCCGCTGATGTATGGAAAAAACTCCACGGTCAAATCCTATTCGGATTTTGACACGTTGGATACAACCCCCCAGGACGGGATGACAACGGCCTTCTACGAGTGGTCAGAGATTGGTGGAACAATCTCTATTTCTCGCAAGGAAGAGCGTCAGAACTCCGGTGAGGCGGCGATTTTGGGACTTCTGGAATCCAAGATCAAACAGGCGGAAATGTCTATGCGTGAGGAACTGAACGAGCAACTCGTTCAGGGTACTGTCTCAAGCGCGACATTTGTTCCTGGTAACAGTGCGAAGGATTTATATCCTTTGGGCTACTTCCTGCGGAAGGTCAACTCTACTGACCCAACTACGGGCGGAAATGTTGGAAATATCGCGTCGAGCAATTCCTGGTGGCGGCATCACACTGCCGTTGCGGACAATGCGAGCCCCGATACCGGCAATGATTTCGCCTTGAATGTAACAACGTATAAGGGTTTGGTCGTTGCTTTGCGCCGGATGTACAACTACTGCTCACGCGGTTCAGGCGGGTCTCCAAATCTGGTTTTAGCAGATCAGGTTGTTTACGAGACCTATGAGAACGCACTGGACGATAAAGTGCGTTATACGAACACGGAACTGGCCGACATGGGATTTGACAACATCAAACTCCGTGGCGCGACTGTTGTGTGGGACGAGGCTGTTCCAGACATCGATACCGGGACCGTTGCGATTACGAAGGGCAATGCGCTTTTCCTAAACACCAATTTTTACAGTCTGATTATCGACTCAGAAACGGACGTTGTAACGACTCCGTTTATTGAGCCTGAGAACCAGACTGCGAAAACGGCGAAGATTCTGTTCATGGGTAATGCCGCGATCAGTAATCTGAGGAAGCACGGCGTGTTGTATGGCATTAGCCAGGACATCGTAGCGTAAAACCTTAACAAAACGGGGAGGGGTAGGGCCTTCTGTCAGTCACTAAAAGAGGTATAAAGAAATGTTATTTAAAAGAATCTCCCGGTCAACTGCTGAAACGATCTTTCTGGTTGCAAAGAATGTTTCCGGCTCGACCGTAACTGCTGGCTACCATGTTGTGTGGGATGTCGGCGCAAGCGCGGACGGTGTACGGGTCACCCAAGCCGACACAGCCGATCTGAATGCCTATGCAGGTATTGCGGACAGCGATATTGCGGATGATGCGTATGGGCTCTTACAGGTCTACGGATATCGGTCGAGTGCCTATATTTATAGTTCTGCGGGTTCGTCCGTTGCTGGCACGACTTACAACGTAATCAACGGCGAGTGGGGTGTTACCCCGACTGCTGCTGGCGCATCGTCAGCCGTTGCCAAAGCCTTTGGCTTTATGTGTGCCGCTGTAACGGCCTCTGGTAGTTCGCAGTATCACACGACTGCTGCGGTGTTTGTCCGGGCTTTATAAGCCCAATCGAGAGGGGTAGGGCCTTTCGTTATCACCGTTAGGGGGTGGTATGCGCGTTATCTTTGTTGATCGTTCTACCAAGTTAGAGACGGTTACGGACCTGGAACGTCGCGGGCGCGGCGGGATGGTGTCGAGTCTTTTCAAGGTTTCGGATTATCTTGCCGGCAATCACGATGTAACGGTACTGAGCGATATTGCCAGTCCCGGAGCAACTCGTTCCGGTGTTAAGTGGTCGCATGAGGCATACGGCGAATACGATTGCCTGATAACCAACCGTGGGGTTGGTGACGGGTACTCGGATATTCAGGCGAAATCCAGAATACTCTGGACACACGATTTGCCTCACAGCGGGTTCATACCAGAACCGAAGACGATTCGCGCTTTTGACTGCACGGTGTTCATGTCTCGGTATGCCGAGAAGGTATGGCGGGCTTTCTTCCACGACATAGGACGATCAGCGTTTATCCCAAACGGGGTAGACAAGACAATTTTCTATCCGAGGCAAAAGAATCTCGGGTATCTGCTTTATGCAAGTGCGCCTAACCGTGGACTAAAGCGGTTGCCGTTCATATTTGACTGCCTCCGGGCGAAAGCCGCGTTGCGGTGTAGGGCGTACTCAAATATGAAGTCCCTGCACCCAGGAGAAGTTCGGGACGAGGACGGGTTTGAATTAATTTACAAGGAATTGGAGGACTCAGCGGTATCCCTCTGTCCCCCAGTGCCACAGGCAGAGCTTGCTGAAGAACTGGGTAAGGCCGGTCTTCTGTTGATGCCGACCAATTATCCAGAGATATGTTCCAACATCATTTTACAGGCACTTGCTTCTGGAACGCCGGTTATAACAACCGGGGGACTGGGGGCAACGCCTGAATGGGTGAAACACAAGCGCAACGGGATGTTAACCGACTGGAAAACCGAGGATTACATGGTTTACCAGATCGATTTCATCCGCAAGGTGCTTGAAGTTTTGGAAAACGAGGGTCGGCACCGCCAGATGATCTGGCAAGCACGGCATTCAAAAGTTCTATCGTGGCAAGAGGTAGGGAAGCGATGGGAAAAGCTGATAAGCCGGTTCTGCTGAACCTTGACTGTGGGCGGTTTGAATTTCGCAAGATAGGAGATGCGGATGAACAATTCAGATAAACGCGACGATTTATTGCTCGCGCAAGAAGGACTGACGTTCTATCGATGCCAGTTGTGCGCGACTGTCGTTAGCAAGTGGGACATTGTGAGCGGCGATGGGTGTCCGAAGTGCGGCGGACTCAAGCTGTCGCCTTCCAGACTTTCGTTGTGGGAAAAGCTTGTCCAAATATGGCGTCACCCGAGGGTATGGGATTGGGGAGGAGACCCGGAAACGCTCCCGGCGGAATTTCCGGGGGAGCCGCCTGATGTCTGATCTGTTCGTACCCTCAAAAAGTGAGCGTAAGGGTTACAAGGACATGGCGGTTGCCATCGTCACCCCCTGCGGAGATTACGAGGTCTCGTTCAAGTTCACCCGCGCTGTTGTGAACATGGTTGCGTATTCGTGGATGCACGGCCTGAAGGTTTACCAGATGGGCGGTACTGAACGAATGATCGTGCATTGGGCGAGGAATGAGCTTGCCAAGAGCAGTCTGGAAACTCTCAACCATCTTACCGGGCAGAAGTTTACGCACTTGCTCTGGCTGGATGATGACCATGTATTTAACCCGGATTTGGCCTTGTACCTAGCTCGGAACCAGCATTTGGATATGGTGTCGGCGCTGTACTACGCTAGGATGGGAAAGATACTCCCGGTCGCGTATGTGAAAGACGATACGCTCGACAAGTACCGGCATTTTCAAATGATCGAGGCGCCGCCTGGATTGGCAGAAGTTGACGCGGTTGGATTCGGCGCACTGCTGATGAAGCTCGATGTTCTGGAAGGAATGGAGTACCCGTATTTCAAGTTCGATAACTGCGGCGAAGATATTTATTTTTGCGTCAAGGCAAAGGAAAAGGGCTACAAGGTTTGGCTGGATGGTTCCTATCGTCTTGGGCATATCGGTGACCCCGGAATAGTTACCCATCAGAATCATCTGGATTATTTAAAGGCCAACGAGGATTTATTGGCCGATAAGATTCGTGTTCCATTAGGGGGGCGCAAGTGACTGAACGATTTTGGGCCTCTCGGTCGGTGAAGCACCTTAATCACGTTGCAGCCCTACCCTGCGACGGGCCGGGAGTGACCCTTCAATGCATATATTAGAGCGAAAAGTTCTGGAACTGATCGGGGAGAATCCAGATTCGCCTGATGTGTTTACTGATGATTCTGAGGGTATGGCGCAGATTCGTGATTCTCTGAATGATGCGATACAGGAAATAACCCTGGTCACGGGCGGACACAAGCGGAAGTATTACATTCCGTTACGCCAGGATGTGGGTTTCTACAGGTTCCGCTTATCTAACGGTGAACTGGGCTGGATTACGGATGTCTGGTCGGTCAATCGCCAATACCGGCTGGAGCAGACTGACTTGTTGCGACTAACCGTCCATGACCCTCGATGGATGATCCATTCCGGGGAACCCGAGGCTTATTTACCGATTGGCAAAGAGGTGATCGGTTTTTACCCGAAACCATCGGGCGATACTAATGTGGTTGAGATTACCGTTGTCGAGATTCCTGCCGAGTACGAGGATGGCGCCGACCGGGTGAAACTGAAAGATTCGTTCCAGTTCGCCGCCGTACATTATGCGGTTGGGGAGTATTGGGCGTCTCGCGGCGATGCGAAGGAAGCAACAACATACGGCATTATGTACCTGGATGCACTGGGCCTGAAACACCAGTTCCTGCCGGCCTCCGGGTATACATCAGGGCAGAACACGCTCAAAGAACCGTGGCCTACGGTGACGGCATGACCTGGGCGACAGAGCGTACAAAAATCCGTCGCTTCCTGCGTGACCCGGATGGGAATATCTGGACAAACGAGGCGTTGCTGCATATCTACAACGATGTGCAGAAAGATTTGCAGCAACGTACCTCCATGCTTGAGGAGATACACATACAGCGGGTTCCGGGTTTGTATCATGTTTCGTATCTGTACGACTGGGAGTGGCGTAATTTGCCGTCCCAGTATTCAAGGTTTTATCAATGCCTTGAGCAACATGACAATGGCGTTTTCTGCCACCGATGGGAACCGCAGCAAGTGACAGGCATAAGCACGGATGTGACCGATTACGGGGTGCATTTTACGCACCCGTGGGAAGCGTTCATGGGGCAGACCCCGGCCAAGGAGGTGCCGATCCAGTACCCGGCCAATTTTGGCTCCATGAAATTCGTAGCCTACGATAAGAAACCACTGATATTTGAGGATCGTAAGCGTATCCAAAGTGCAAATCCTTCCCACATAACCGAGGAAGGCGAGCCGATTGCTTACTATCAGCATGAAGAGGTCAACAACTCTTTTGTTCTTTACCCGCGTCCATCGACAGCGTTTGTGGATGAAATCGATGGGGAGGGGATCGCGTTTTATGCAGAGGACGATTCGGAAGATGCGACAACAGGCCAGGTTGCTACCCGTACAGGTGGCACCCCAACCGATACGTCTGGCGTTTCTATTGACTTGGTGGACACCACAAACAACGTATTCATGGCGTATACCGTGAATCCGACTGATGTAACACTTTTGTCTGATACTGGTGACTTTCCGTTGTTTGCCCAGAAATATATCCGTTTTGGAGTTTTGTCGCGGGCATACGGTGCGAACACTGATGGACGAATAAGGAGCTTATCTGAGTATTGGCAGATTCGTTACGAGGCCGGCGTGAAGATGATTACCCGGTTCAGATCGGCTCGTCGCCAGGATCGGGATTATCGAATGACAACAAAAGGGCTGCGCTACCAGAGGGGTCGGCGTCATCCCAGATTGCCAAGTGAGTACCCTGCCGCATGAGTGTTCGATTTAATCCTTCAGGTTCCTTGAATGTAGCCGTTGATGCGAGTGATCTTCCTGAACAGGCGGACGGGCATAATTTAGCGTCCGGTGAAATGGTTCGCTGCAAGAATGTGCGCCTGAACGAGCGCGGCAAGGGAAAAACACGCGACGGGTCAGTGAAATTGAATACCACTGCACTAAAGAACCCGGTTTGGTTGGTTGAGGAAATGGCCGGGGACCGATATTCGTTTGCCGGGACTGCCATTTACAAGAATGAGGTCAGCATAGCGACAGGTCTGACAAGTGCGGCGTGGGCAGCGGTGCAGTACAACTCGTTCAACGATACGAACGAGAACGTGTTTGCATTGAACGGCACTGATCGCAAGCGTGTCGAGGATTCAACAGTAGCTGAGTGGGGCATTGAAGCTCCTACGACTGCACCGACGATTGGTGTAGGGCGTGGCAGTATGCTCACCGGACAATACAACGCGAAATATACCTATGTTCGCAAAGTCGGCAGCGCGGTTGTTGCAGAAAGCAATGCGTCTGCCGCAGCGCCGACTGCACAAGTTCTGGCTGGACAGTCTCTGGCGATTGATGTTACTCAACCATCGGACTCGCAGGTAACGCATATTCGGGTGTACCGCACCCTTACCGGCGGGTCGATTTATTACTACGACCAGGAAATTGCGATTGATGTCACCTATGCTTACGGTTATACGTTTGATTGGGAGGAAACGGCTGCATACATATCAGGGACCGGCAACCAGTTTACGACAGCGGACACCACACACAATAGCGAGAATTGTTTTACATGGGAGGAATTGTTTAAGGATCGTGACGATTCGATTGTTGATTCGGTAGTGGTGGCTTCCCTTGGCGACTTCGATTCTAATACATCGGATTCCGCACTTGGTTCACAGTTACATACAGACCATGATCGCCCGCCGGCAGGTTCATTCGTTTTTGGTCCCGCGTATGACGGGACTTGTTTTATCCTGAACGGGAACAAGCTGCATTATTGCAAGCCGAAGCAACCGGAATACTTCCCGGCGCTTTATTTCATCGAAGTAGGGCCACCACAATTCGTCCTGCAAACCGGAGTGTTCCATAACGGGCAATCGTATGTCCTGAGTAAGAACGATATTTACTATGTGCAGGGAACCGGGGATGGCGTGTTCCTGCCGTTGCCGATGAAGGCCAAAACAGGCGCACAGTCGCAAAACGGCGCTGTGTCGGTTCACGGCAAGGGTATTTACCACACGGGGCCTGATGGCATTTACTTGTTTTCCGGTACGGATCAGAAGGTTACGGAGGGCAACCTGGAGCCCATATTTCGCGGCGAGTCGGTGGAAGGTTTACCGGGCGTTGGTGATATCACCAAGTCTTGGCTCCATGTTTACAAGAATCACCTGTATTTCGGTTATTCAACAACCTCTGCCATCGGACCGGAGAATATTCTGGTTCTGAATCTTGATACGAACCGGCTGGCCTATTACGCTTACAACGACGGCTCCGATGTGCGGATTTCGGCTATTACGACCGATATAACGAATGATCGGATAATTGTTGGTGATGCACATGGGTTTGTGCGGGTTATTGAGGACAAGTCAAATACGGATGATTCCGGCACAGCTATCAATTGGTCAATACAGAGCAAAGATTTTACTTTACAGACCCGGAAGCATTTTCCGCGATGGGTCAAATACGACGTTGATGTCCCTATCGGTTCGACTGCTGCCGGGGAATTGATGCTTGATGGGGCGAGTCACCAGACTCACACAATTACTGGCAGTCGAAATACAAAGCGCCGATTGGTAGGAGTCGGAAATGGAAACAAAGCAGCCACCAGAATCTCAGGAACAGGACCCGCAACCGTCTACGCAGCGGAGTTTGAGTGAGTACACGCTTGTACCGTATGTAAACGAAAACGGCACTTGGACACTTCCAGATGACTTCCTTCTCGCAATGGCGCAGAAGACACAGGAAGAGGGTACGTTCCAGCACGTTTTCTACGAGGGCGATATTCGCACTCCGCCTGATTTCCTTGCAATGATGAAGCTGCAATCGAACATAGCGGTGTTTGCGTTTAAAGAAAACAGGCCAGTAGGGTTTGCGTGGCTCAACGGGGTTATGAAAAACATAGCCTTTGCACACTTCTGTTTTCTCAAAGATTCGTGGGGAAAGGATACGGTCGAGGCCGGTAAGCAGATTATTGATTACTGGCAAAAGTTTCGCAACCAGGGCGGCGATCCGCTGTTCGATGTACTCTTTGGGGTTACGCCGTCTGGCTATGGTTCGGCTCTTAAATACATAAAACGACTTGGTTTTGTACGGATGGGTGTAGTTCCGGGGATGCTGCAAAACGCATACGCGGGAGAACGGGATTCTGCCGTGCTTAGTTATTTATCGAGGTTTGAAAATGATGAGGTTTAAAAATGGGTGGCGGTAAAGGTGGTGGTGGTGGTGGTAGTGGTGGTGCCGATAAAGCCGCTCAAATGCAAGCACAGTTAGCGCAGCAGTTGATGGCAGAGACTTCACCACTGCGTAATGCGCTGATCGGCAACTCGATGAACTTTCTGGGCGTCAAACCTGCCCCAGGTGGCAGGGGCAGTTTTGGAGGAACTGGCCGTTCGATTTACTCGAGTGGTGGTGGTGGATTTAAAGGCGGTGCCTTCAACAAATTGATTAACCCCAACGCTGGAGGTCTAGGTCAAGGATATATTGCAGACCCGAATGCCAAGTTTGATCTGTCCGCTAGTCCTGAATTTGCAGCGATGAAGGACGTTACCGAATCGCAGTTTGGTCGAGCGCAAGACAGCTTGATTGCTAACACCCCGGAGGGCGGACCACTGGCGGCGACCCTGGCCCAGCTTGAAGGGCAAAGAGCGAGCGATCTGGTACGCAATACCGGCGCACTCAGCGCAGCCGAAATGGAACGTGCGTTTCAACTAGTTAACACAGGGACTGGGAATGCTATCCAAGCCGGCGGTAATGCGGGACTGATACAGGCGCAACTTGCACAGGCGCGGGCAGCGGAGTCGGCAGGTAAATCCGGGGCGCTTGGTCAAGGTATGGGCGCGTATGCAGGGCTCAAGTCATTGGGGG
>Ga0098058_1000393_pt1 | contig 14635 bp, 25 predicted proteins | sample 19_taG_FD_75061 | JGI IMG/M metagenome (GOLD analysis project Ga0098058, IMG submission 75061) | Marine viral communities from the Subarctic Pacific Ocean - 19_ETSP_OMZ_AT15317 metaG | ecosystem: Environmental > Aquatic > Marine > Oceanic | place: Pacific Ocean | collected 2015-01-19 | reverse complement strand
GTTTAGATTTTCATTCAAATACTCTCGCCAATTTTCAAGTAGGAGTTTCATTTTAATTTTATCACCCATGCAGATAGTGTTGCATTATTTTTCTTAGCCAAAAAAGCACGATGATTTCCATCAGCGACTTCTAATTTGCCGTCAGGTCGCTGGATCACAGTGATAGGAGGAAGCTTTTCAAACTCAATTTCATCAGGATCTTTATCGCTATCTCGAAAATATTTGTCTATCTTACCTGATTTATAGGCTTGATATTTTTGTTCCCTATCGCTTATTGTGTCATCGTCCATAAATATATTTTTTGATGAAATCATCTCTGCTTTTTGTGGGGCGTGAAACTTGTCGAGATTTAATATAACAGTTCTTATCTCTGCGTAGGGTGGCTGTTCATTTTTATGATGCTCAATTGCTTTTGGATCCCACCCTAGTTCTGCAAGCTGGTGTGCTGTTTCTTCAACCTTTTCCGCGTCACTATATTTCTCGTCAAAAGCTCGCAACTCTGCGGAAGAGATCATTTCATTTATAAACTTCCGCCAATTTTCAAGTAGGAGTTTCATTTTTTCAATAACCTTTTTAGTGTTTCATAGGAATCTCTAGCAGCATCCAAAAGTTGCTCATCTGATGTTTCCTGTTTAAATCCACCAAGTGACCATCCATAGTCTTGTGCCCAAGACCTCAAAAGATCAATAAGTTCTCTTTGCGTCAACACAGTTCCTTGAAAGGGGATTTCTTCTATATAGTGACGATAAATGGAAGCAAATTGTCTCATCAACTCATCGGTGCCGAAAGAGGCATACTTCTCCTCTTCTCCTCCTATTTTTTGTTCTCCCTCCAATTCAGATAGCGCAGTTTCCAATTCGTGTTGCTTGTCTGCAAATAACGCATCTAATTCGTCAGCTTGTGGATCTCCCTCTTCATATGCTTGCTGAACCCTAATGTCAAGCTCTTGAACCTCGTCAGATAACTTTTTAAGATGTGGGGGGATATCTTGATATGCGGGGGTAGAAACCGCATCATATTCAAGTGCGTCATTCAGATACTGTCGCCAGCCTTCAAATAGGAGTTTCATGGCTGAATACCTGCTCCCCTCATAATTCCCAATGCAGCTTGTTCGGGTTTACCGAACTTCTTCATTATAATATTTTTAATTTGCTCTGGGGACAGTCCTCGCGAAACAAGTTCTTTGGCAAACTCAACAGGACTTTGGACAGCCTTTTGAGACGCTTGTTTTTCTGTCTCTTGCTTGACCCTCGCCATCAGTTGATCGATTAAAGCTATATTTTTCTCTTGCTCTTCTCTGAATTCTTCCCAAGCCTCTCCCTTTATCTCTGGCACTATATCTGGATCGATTAGGGATCTGATGTCTGCTTTTGAAAAGTTAGCGAGCATTTCTAGTTTATCACCAGCCTTTCTGGCAAATTTCCTAACAGCTTTATCGCTTAACGCATCTTTCTTGAGAAGACTTATGCGTTCCAGAATATCCATGTGCATCTTAACCAAATCAACCATAACATCAACATCGGATTCGCCTATTTCTTCCAAGATTTTTTTGGTCATCTCCGCGCCGCTCCCTGCGTGTCCAAAAAACCTAATCCTCCCCCCTTCTTCTTCCGATCTCGTTCCTGGCTTACCGATGTCGTGAAGTATAGCCATCAACCTATATTTTCTTCGTGTTGCATCGTCTATGGTGTCGCCTAATTCCCCTATAACACCTTCCATCGCAGCCATAACGTTTCGAGTGTGCTGCCCAGATGTTTCACCGTGATGATGTCGAGCGTCCTCTATAGAAGTTTCCATCTCACCCCAAGCTGTTCTAAAAAGCTCTGAAGTGTCCAGAAGTTGATCGATCACCTCTTTTTCTGCTTGGATGACCTCTTCTGTGCTCTCATTTAAATACTTTCGCCAGTTTTCAAGTAGGAGTTTCATTTTAATCTCCAAGTCCTATACTTTCCCAATATTCATCCTGTTCTTGTTCGAGGAAATCATCATAAAGTTTACAATAAACCTCATGGTAATGCTTTTCTTCGAGGGTTGATTTCATCTCTTCGAGGTTCCTAAGTCCCTCTAGGGGGAGAAGTTTGCCTTTTTCATATTCAATACAGATTAGACACATGTTATTCTCCTTCCCCTTTTCCTACATCAGAATCAATAAATAACTCCCCTGGGGCATCCATTTCTGCTATATCACCGAGAGAAAACATAATCCTTACTCGTGCTGATAATGCTGAATTTCCAATAGAAATATTTTTGCTTTCAACTTCTGTTGGATTGCCTTCCAATACAGTGTTCACAATTAACTCATCAATAGATTTGACACCCTTCCCGATCCCTTCATAGAAATCTTCCACACCTCTTGCCACAGCACCTCTAATATTTTCTTCTAATTCTTTCGAACCAGGAGCGCCAGCAAAGCTGAAAGTTATAATCTCAAATAATAGGGCACTAGAAACATAATAAAAAGTTGGTTTGGATGCGGAAAATAAAACAAAAACATAAAACTTTTTATCGTCGTGGGGAACAGCACTGGAATTGAATTGATAATTTGGAGTTCCCTTTTTAGATGTTTTAACTTCGAGTTTAAAGCCTCCAACATCAATATCATATTGTCTTGTTCGCGCTTGCGCTGCGTCGCTGAGCCCCTCGAATAAATACCAGGCAATAAGAGCTTCTTCGCTCTTTAACCCCAAATTACTTTTTTCACTAAGCAACAAAGTAACCCAATATGCTTCATCAGCAGTTTCAATAATTTCAGTATTGATCACTTTCTCTGGGAGGGGCTGCCCGGTAGGCTTCTTCTCCCGCCTCTCCGAGACGTCACTCTGAGGTGCTTCCGGAGGCACTAGTGCCTCCTCGACTTGCCTCTTTATTTCTTCTAGATTGGAGGGCTTTGGGATACTGTTGGGCATCTTAAGACCATGTGAAAAACTTTCTCTGGTAATGCGGTTAAGCTCTTCGAGTTGCTCTATTTTTTTGCTTTTACTTGCAACAGAGTCGTATATTTTTTTAAAATTACTTGATGAATCTTGCTCCAAGAGCGTTTCATCTTGCTGCTCAACAAATCTATTCCACTGCTCAAATATCTTTTTCATTTATTACTTTCTCCTATCTTCTCCGATAACAAAATTTACGCATACCATGGCGGGATCTATATATTTTGCATTCGACTTTATTTCTTTGCCTCTTCCGAACATGCCTCCGAGGGTTCCGAACGCGTCGCCGGGGGGCATAATCCTCATATCTTGTATAATAACGCCGATGATTTTGGTGATAATGCTCCATGTGGTGGTGATGTTTTACAACGTGAGGTCTGGAACGGTGAACATATTTGCCACCAGCGTGAATATGGCACCCGAGAGAAGCAAGAGCCATAATGATTATAAAAACCTTTGCCAATGTATTTACCTGTTTGTTTTTCATACCATAAATAGAATCAAGAAACCAAAATCTCAAAAATCTTTTACAGGATTTTTTTAGACACCCGTTATCATAACACACTTTGCTTTTCGCATTAAACCAAAAAAAGAGGATACCCGAAGGCATCCCCAAAGTCAAGAATATTATTTTGTCCTATTCCATATTAAGCACACATAACGCATCATTATAGAAAGCAATACATCTGTCAATTCTGTTTGTTCGAGGGAACCCCTCTTCGGTTTCAACACCGCAAGTCGCAACCCTCCACTTCTTTCCGCCCTCGAAACTATTCCATTCGCGTGTCATATAAAATATTTCCTGTGTTTAAAGAGCCAGGTAGGGAGCGGCGGCATCTTCGGCTTCATCTTCATCTGTCGCAGCCAGAACAGCATCCACATAAGACTGGGCAAGACCCCGCTCGGTGAGCACTGCAAGACTCACTGCCGCAACTGCTGCTGTTAGGTCTGCCGCATCAACGAGGTCATGGAAATCTCTCTCATCGAATGTGTAAGCTCGAAACGGGTATGTAACCAAACCACGGGAATCCATACTCACCAGGCTCGACCAGTCGGATTGCGACTGCTGTCCACATCTCCACATCTTGCCCGACGCTGCTGGGTACTCCGCAAACACTTGCTGTTCCAGTCTCGCTCCATCTCTTTGAGCACGTATCTGCACGATCAGCCGGTCCTGCACACTGACGAGTGTTGATGGTGCCGTGCTCTGATGGACGGTGGACTCGTGAACTGCGTGCTGCTGGTGAACGTCGATGTGCAATTCCATATCCGTCGCGTCACCGATATCAAAAACGGCACCACAGGAGCATAGAAAAATCATTTTAGTAGCCATATTATGCCCTCATAAACTCCAAACAAATCCACATTCGGTTGCCCTTTCCGAGCGCCGTACCGTTCGTCCCTGTACTCTGAGCCCGAAGGCGGATCACATCTGTAGCTGTCAAATCCGCCATGAAGGTCGCGCCGGTTGAACTCGTGTCATCTGTGGCGTTACGCGCATAACTCGCTGCACGCGACGGCACAATTTCGACCGAATTATTCTCGACCCAGGCATCTACAGTTCTACGAGCACTCACATTTGTATCGAAATAGACACTATAGGATATTTTGTAAACGCCCGAAGTGTTGATGGTGATCAGTCCGGTAAGCGCCGCGATGGTGTAGTTAGAGTCCTCAAAATCTGTAGCATTGAACGCGATTGTTGTCGCGCTCGTGTTGATCGTTAAATCCCAAGTTCGCCTGTACTGAGCAATATTAGCCCCTGCGCTTCCGCCTGGTATCGTAATCGTTGCAACTCCTGACCCCCCGTCTGTCGCAGTCACCCCAGCACCGACGAAATTCAAATTGGAGTGCGGAGTATTGGGAATGTTGCTCCCTTCGTCCTCTACGATTATATCGCTTCCCGAACCTGTCGGACCTTGGGGACCTTGGGGACCAGTCGCTCCCGCCGCTCCATTTGCCCCGACTGACTGAATGCTGAGACGTAGGGAATTTGCCAAAGTGTCTAGCTGATCACTTCCACCAACAACTTGTGCGCGAATCCTAAATATATCCGTCACCTCCATCGCGATGATGGCGAAGCCAGAATTCCCGCCCTCTTCCGTATTGTTGTCATGAAAGAATCGAGCCCGTGTTCCAGGCACTTCCGCGAATCCCGCCCCCCTGTCAAGCTCAAGCCACATATCCGTCGTGATATCATTGCCGGAGGACTCGTCTGGGGAGCATCCAAAATCCACGCGGTAAGTACCCGCCGTATTAATCGTAACTTGCTCACCAGAGCCGTCTATTGTAAACGCAGCATTGCTGATTCGAGTGTCAGGGAAAGGCAGCGTGCTTACTGATGTTGTGATCCCAGTGTATGCCGCATTGTTATAATAGTTTGCAAAGGCACCAGTCGCCACAAACTCAATGTCCGCCGTTCCAGATCCTGCGTCTGAAGCCGAGAGACCAATAAAGTTGATTGTATCGAAAGGTGATCCAATAGACGATCCACTGCTCTCCACGTTTACACTGCTACCAGCACCGGTTGGTCCCTGCGGACCTGGGTTTCCCTGACTTCCGATCGCACAAATTGTAAACGTCACGCCACCGACGAGTGTGGTGATCGTACCCGCACCCGCTGTCAGTTGAGCCCTGAGTCGAAGCACGTCACTAGCAGCCACCGTGAGCACCATTGTGCGCCCGGCTGTGTTATCCGTGTTGCTCGTATAATGCTCCGTCTTGATCCGACTCGCGGCGACTTCTGAGGCGTTATTTTCGAGCCAGATATCCAGCCCCTGACCGCCAGTACTTGTCTCGTTAGTGGTCACGTCGTAACGCAGCAGATAAGTCCCAGCACCCGTAGCTTGGACCGTAATCTCGTCGGCAGCTAGGACGAACGCCGCATTGGCTTGACGCGCTGTGTCGAGTCCCAGCGTCAAGGCTGTAGTGCCCACACTCGTTGTGCCAGCGTCGTAATAATCAGCATACACCGCAGGCGACTGGATGACAGGACTTGCAGCCGCTTGCGATTCGGCTTGTGTGAGCGTTATACCGGCGACATTTAGAAGCACAGAACCTGCCACAATCAGAGCAAGAAGTTCATCATCGTTCTGGATTTCCGAAATAGTGGCATAATCTGTAAGTGTAACATTGCTGGAGGCAGGAATTTGATTATTTGGAATTGGAAGCTCGTTTAGAGTCAGCGCCCCACCAGTTTGATTTTGTGCTATAATAACGCTCATTTATAATACCGTCTTATTTAGGATCTTGGTAGACCATCTCCCGTCGAAGCATTTTAATGATATTTTCAATTCCGCTTTTAATATCTTCTTTATACTCCTGCTGGTCTTCTTTTGAAAGTTTATGTTTCAGAAGCAAAACATTCAAAATATTCTTTGCAGCATCTTCCAGCATCTTTGATTCCATATCAGCCCGAGCCATTTGAAATTGTGCTTCCGAGACTTGCGCGTGATTTTTTCCAGATTCTTTAGATACACCTTCACTCAAACCCCCACCTTGAGAAAGAAGAAAGTCTTTAAGGGATTCACGGATACCATCAACAAGGACAACAACAGGATCATTTTCTCCATAAGGAGGCTCCCCAATCTCAACAAACTTATTTTCCAACAAATGCACCAAAACACTTTGTGCAAGTTCCGAAGCCTTTTCTTCTACCTCGGCAGAGGAATGAAAAATGTAAGCGACTTCTTCTCTTTCCTTCTCAGAAGCACGCTTTTCCCTTTCAGCACCAAGATCGATAACATCCCCTTCCTCAATCTTGTTTTCAGATAGCGTATTTCTTAGAGCAACTCCCAGGAAGTGGTCGAGAGGATCAGGGTACTTTTGATTGCCGTCAGCAAGCAACTCAGCCACGGGTCGAAGAAAATCCAAGAGATCTTCCTCAATGTTTATGCCAACTGTATCCAAAAGATGCTCTTTGTATTCCTTATCAAAATTAACTTCTTCTGCGATGTCCTCCGCAGCGGCTCGGAGAGCATCTTGAACGCGACGAATGAGAATATCATTAAGCCAGTCCCTCAAAGGCTCAGGATCACCTATATTCCAATCGTCCTTGTCCAAGTCGACGTCATCTTCTTCAACATCGGGTGACAACCACTGCTGCGGGGCGTCTTCCACCGCTTCTTGAATCATTTGTTCCAGTAGTTTTTTTGTTAATTTCACTTGTCTTCTCTTTTGTTTTGTTTCCGAGAGGGCGGGATCTTGGGAGTCCCCTGCATTTCCATATCTACCGAGGATGGATTGCATCCACTCAATTTCAGCAGCGGAACTTCCAGTCATAACTGATGCAAGTGTATCAATACTCACATCCACATCCTTAAGAATATCAATCATTTGCTTTAGAAGGGCTTCGATTTGATCATTAGGCTCGAATGCTTCCTTAATGGTCCCACCGCCTTTGGGGCGCGTCGTCCCCTTCGCATCAGTATAAGCATTTGCAATTTTTAAAAGTTGTGCGATAGGGACATCAACTTGTTGCACAGTCATTGTTTGCTTATCATTGGGGTGTCTCTCATTATAGATGATCGTCGCAGCCCAGCGGTGGTGCCCATCAAGAAGATGGAAATCCTTTGATATTAACACGCTATCATCCCAGGGATTCCATGGTGATTTTTCCGCCCCAAGCACTTTCCCAAGCGCATTATGAATATAAGTATCTGCTTGAGTTGGGTGCAGATTCACAGGATCGATCTTTTCGACCGTTTCCGTTCCCACTTGATCACCCTTGGGATACGCCCCAACATCGTCAGAAGAATCCAAATAGTCGGGTGTTGCTTTGCCAATATCAGGAATGTCTTGAGGTTCGTTAGTCTCAAGTCCACCCGGAGGAGGATCAGAAAGTTCTTTCGAAAAATCACCAGAGTCTTTAACTTGCGGCATCTCCGTTTCGCGATCTTTCTTGAGACCGGCTTGACATACGCCATAGTGAGAACAAAAATCATCACTTGTATACTTTTTATGAAGTTTGATAGGGCTTAGTTTTCCATGCTTCCCGGCAGGGACCAGAACAACATCGCCGGCGTTACCGCCCCCAGAAGTTTTAAATTCGGGATATTGTTTTCTGCTTCCCGTCTCCTCTTCGATCATTTCCAACAACAACTTTCTTGTTAACTTCATTTGCTTTCTCCTCTATGGTTTTGATGCTTGATACATTTCCGCTCCGGCGTCCTCGCGAGCTTCAAGCTCCTCAAGGGCACCTTCAAGTTCTTCTAGGCTTAGGGACGCAAGAGCGTCGGGGTCTGGGAGTTCAGAATCGATATACTCGCCATCCATTTGCCTCCGACCTCCATATCTCGCGTGCATCCCACGATAATGCTTTTCGAGCTTCTCACGATAATGCTTTTCGAGCTTCTCAGGTTGGGGACGCATTTTTTCCTCGTGCGATTTTTGCATCTCACGTTGGTGCTCATCTCGGTCAAGCCGATTGATTTCTTCAATGCTTGTTTCGTTAATCTCGCCCCGTTCAAGCGCCATCTTAATATCATATCGATTTCCGTCCTTGTACTTCTCCCAGAAATCCATAGGTGAATCTTCCAAGTTATAAACATCAACAAACTTCTCCGCATCTTTCATTGTAAGGGTCGCCACGGCACTTCGAAGTGGGTCTGGTTTTATGGCATTCCGCAAAGCCAACTTCTGAATAGGAGTCAGTCGCCTGCGGTTTTCCTGTTTTAGCAGATCAGCAAGTTCTTCCTTGATTAGATTTTTAAGACCTTCTTTCGTGATTTTCACTTGACTTCTCCCATTATTTGTGCTTGCTTTTGCTTGCTTTTGCTTGCTTTTGCTTGCTTTTAAGCAGAACCCCAATACGTGCTTGTTGCAACCCAAGCATTTTTTTCACCATCCCAGCTCGGTTCAGAAATCTCCCTGGTTGGATCATCATCCGTCAAATCCTGTGTTAAATGATCTAGAACAGCTTCGAGTGCTTGCTCGCCCGTTTCGGGGTCTGGATGTTTGAACCACACAGTGCGACCAGTCTTCTTGTGCTCGACGCCTGGGAAACCACTTTTATACTCTTTCCACTCGCCGGGGCTGTCCTCGGGAAGGAGTGCTTTGCTCATTTCCAGCGGATCATCAATTCTGGTGAATGTTGCTTCGCGTTTTGCGACGTCTGGTCGAAGCGGGGTATCGCCCGTTCGTAGATCAATGTAATTTTTAATATACATTTCTCTTTCGGGTAGCCCCTTGTAACCGTTTGCCACGAGATCTTCGAAAGCAGCACTAGCTTCTGCTTCGAGATCCGTTTCTTCGGAAAGAAGGGAAGATAGTTCCTCTTTGATGATTTGTTTTAGACGGTCTTTTGATAGTTTCATTTGCTTTTGCTCCTTTGTATCTTAGTTAAAATTAACGCTGGGTGTTATATTCCCGATTGCGCTTGATCATTTCTTTGCGCCGACGCCTGTAGATTCCGTCCTCTAACGCCATCGCTACCTTGTGCTTCTCTTCTACGTTGTTAAGACAAACCTCCTCGTGCGCGTCAAGGACTCCTGAGATCAGTTGATACAGGCTCTCATCAAGATCTTGCCAGCGACCACCTGCTCCACGATAAACCAATTCGCCATCTTCAAATGCGTCTTCTTTTTTATCATAGTCATCTTGATCTTCCAGTTGTTCATCTTTTCTCAATTGCATCCGCCAGATAACTTCAACGTCGTCGTCGAAGGTCCGCTCACTCTGGGCAGCGTCTATTGGGAAAACCCGGACAACTATACCGGCGATATCATCCCGCCGCATATATCCACTGTCCTTGGTGTCTTCCCAGAAAGACTCCTCTTCATTCAAAACCTTATCAAGTTCCTCTTTGATGATTTGCTTTAAGTTTGTTTTAGAGAACTTCATTGTTAGTCTCCTACATATGCTGCATAGTCTCTTTGTGATTCGAGATCTCTGATTTGTTTGAGGATTTCTCCTCTTTCTTCCTGATTATCCGTTTGATCTAACTGATCTCCTAATTCTTTTATCTTGCCACCAAGCTCCGCCATTTTTCTTTGTCGTTTTTTGCTGGACGCATCCATCCAGGCAGCCATCTTTTCTTCATCAAAGCTTTCTTGTTGGATTCTACCCAATTCTTCCCTGATGATCAGCTTAAGTTTTGTTTTTGTAAGTTTCATTTTACCTTTGCTCCTTAAAGTGGCTTTGCTTGGTGTTATAAATAGTATCGGAAGGAGTTAAAATCTCAAAAAATTGGGGGCGTAGTGAGAACGACCTTGGCGCGCCTCGGCGCGCCTCCCTTTCAGCCGGGACATACTCTCCGGGGGAGGGGGGGGGTGCCCGATGTTGAGCACTTTTTTATTTATTTTATTTTTTTAAAAAACTCCTTTTAATATGTTATAATGAAGTACACGCACAGTATCAAGAGGGCAAACATTATCATTAGAACCCCACCTCGTCGAAGAGAACCTGCTCACCGTGAAGGGTAAGCTCCGGCTTCTCGACACTAGAGATTTTTCCTTCGGGGTGAATCCAAAGGGTTGAGCCATCACCATAGTAATCGTAGTCGAAACCCTTCTTCCACAGAAGACTGAGAGCCTGCTCTTTGGAAAGCAAAAGCCATTCCTCGATTACCTCAAAGCGTGGTCCTTGATCGAAGAGAGTGATCAGAACTCGGATCTCGCTTGCTGCTTCAATGTGCTTCTCGCAACCTGCTACGTGAATTGTTCCTTGCATTGTGTTCCCCTTCGTTTGCGTTCTCTGTTTATCGACCGAATACCATTTCAAGTCCCCTGGAAAGGGACAGGCGATAAGTGCCGTGAATCCAAGTGCCCTTTCCTTCGGTCCACTTAGCAAAGGTATATGTGCCGTCATGAGCCTTCACCAAGATAGAACGGACACCGCCTTGCTCGGGTTCACCGAGAGCAACCAATTCGTATCCGTTGACTTTGGGTAGTGCGTATTCGAAGTTTGCCATGTCGGTCTCCTTTGATTGTGTTCCCTCACTTACAAACACATTATCTCATATTGGTGGTTGCTTGTCAAGGGATTTCTGCGGTTTATTTGGGGTATTTCGGGTGAGCCAGGAGGGTTGGTGGACAAGCAGAAAGTTGCTTGTTTTATTAAGGTTGCTCCGGGGGAAGGTAAAAAAGGGAAGGGAAAGGGGAAAAAGGGGGAAGGGAAAAAAGGGGAAGGAAAGGGGGAAAAGGGTTGACAAAGGGGTCAAAAGGGAGCTTAATGGCTTCCCACAACCTCCCACTTTCCTCCACTTCATCATCTCGTCATCCCACCAAATTCCTTTCGTTCCCCTTCTTTCCTCGGCGGCGTCGCACATACCCCAATCCTTTCCAAACCTAACTATATACCCTCACAAGGCAGATATATGCCTTCATAAGGCAGATATATGACCTTTTAAAGCAAATTGGCACACCTTCATAAAGCAAACACACACCTTCAACCATCAACGGCGGGAGTGCAAGGGATCTGCTTTTACTTCCAGCAACCTCTTGCGTGCTGCTAGATTGGCGTGGTGTTCCCTTATCTCCCTTCCTATCTTATGAACATCCTTTCTCAACTCATTCAATAGGAGCCTTTCTTCTAGTACTTCTTCCATGGTCATATCGTTATAGTCTTTCCTTAGTTCTTCCTTATGGAATACGATTATTTTATTTTTGTCCTCGGACATCCTTTCCATCTCCCCTAGATATAGTCAAACACCACTTCTTCACAACAATAGGCAAGATAGGATTCATCATCCGTGGGATCGTTGCCATCTTCGATGAAAGATTGATAATTGCTCTGGTCCATAAACTCACTGGCGACGGCGTTGACAACCCACTCTCTTGTCCTGTTCAACTCTTGTTCCTGCTCTTCATTCATCACAATGCAATAGTCAATGTGTTTCTGGATTGCTTCCCAAATGGAAGATGTGTCGGTTGATACTGCAAAGGTGATTTCACATTCGATTTGATTGCTCATTGCTTTCTCCTTTGGAAAAAATCCCGCGAGCTTTATTGCTGGATGGCGTCAATTCGCTTTTCAAGTTGACGAATGATTTCGTTTACCTCTTCCATCTCTGCGGGACTCCAATAGCCTCGGCTCTTCAACTCACCACGGTGCTGGATCGCATTCTTGAGATTCATACGAAGAAGGCTTGCAATACTCGTCTCCCTGGTTGTCTTCACTGATTCAACTCCCTTCGCTCGATGATGCGGTAGTGACCGCCTTCGTTCTCGACGTATTCCCTCTTGGTTTGTTTGATCGCCCTCCACCCTTTGAAGGTATTATCTTCGGCGGCGAGGTCTTCCCAACCGTGACCGTATCCGTAGTTGCCTTGCAGAACGTAAAGGTAAAGGTACTTGTTCTTTTTCATTGTGTCCTCCGAAGTGTTTGTCTCTCTCAACTACAGGTACATTATCTCATAATGCGATGGACCTGTCAAGGATTATTTTGCTTTTTGCGTCCTCCGCTGGAAATAGCATTCGATGTCGGACCACCCAGATTCAACGAGTGCTTGGATCTCTTCGAACGTCGCGCCGGCAGGCAACTTAAACCTGTGAATGCCGCTCCGGCAGTCTTTGTTTTCCCAGATCGTCACGTCCCACTTGCAGACTTGGGCAAACCACAGGCTGTCCGAAGCTTGGACGGTCCATTCGGTGTAGGCTTCATAAACAATGTTTGTCTTCCAAGTGAATCTACTTTGCTTCATGGTTTCCTCCGTTTGGCGTGTGGTGTTTATCGGCGCTCGGTGTACTCGCCCCAGTGAAGATGCTCGGTGTCGTCGTCGGCGAATTCCCAAGCTAAATTCATCACGCGTTCCGATGCGACTAGGCAGTCGTCGTAGGACGGATCTCGCCAAAACTTGTAGGCGTCGGAGTCCCTGTTCAGCTCGCCGTCTTCAACGAAAAGGCTGTCTGTCAGATATTGGATTGCGGCTAGAATCTCGGTGCATGTGCCCAGCGTGTCGAGAATCTGTATTTCGTTTTCAGTGAAGTTCGTCATCGTGTCCTCCGAGGTGTTTCTCTCGACTACAAGCACATTATCTCACAAGGGGCGGCGGTTGTCAAGAACTAATTGCACTCAAAAACAGGATTTGTATAAAGGTTCGCCAGGTAGTGCATCTTGACCTCCGTTCGGTTGGTGGTTTTATCCGCGTTGGGCGTCGAATCGTTCTATGGCAGCCGCTGCGTCGACCGGGTATAGGATCGCTCGGTTAGCTTCGTGCCAGATCGGGCTGAGTACGCCGACCGAGTATTCTAGTGACGTGAGGGCGCGTCTGAAAGCATACAGATAGTTCTCCTCGTTGTAGAGCGATGTGGCGTCCCAAAGGGCAACCCGTGCGCTGCTGATCTTGTCGGCATGTTTGCTCTCGGCATGGATCTGGGCGAGAACGATAGCGAGCTTGGCGGCTGTTTGAATTTCGAGACTCATTGGTATCCTCCGAGGTGTTCCCCTCACTTACAAACACATTATCTCACATTGAGACCTGGTTGTCAAGCGTTTTCCGCAAGAAAGAGAAAAGATTGGTCGGCTGCGATTGCTTCCTTTTCCCAGGGGCGAAGGTGCCAGGCGAGCACGGGCTCACCGTCTCGGCATTCAAATTTCTCTGCTGGACCCTTCTGCCCGACTTCGCGCCAAAAGATTCCAAGGCTTCCGTATGTTCTACGACAGGCGAGCCTGCCCGTTGCCATTTGCTCGACGTGCTTCAACTCGTGCGTCAACGTTCGAAGCTGCTGCGTGAGGTCAGCGTCTCTCTGGAGGTGAATCGTATGGTGCTTGCTCCTCGCAGTCTTTGACTTCGAGAGATCTCGCCACATAGCGTTACCAAGGATTTTTTTGTCAAGACCTGCTCGCAGCTTGATTGTGATACGAAGAGTGTTCGCAAGGCGAGTTGAAAATATCTCGGAGATGATACGGCGAGCATGACGCTCGATGGTTGCATCGTTGTCTACGCCACCGCGTCTCTGAATCTTGATGATGGTTCGTCGGTTGCTCATTTGGTTCCTCCTTGGACTGAGATCAAGCGGAAGGTGTTTGGATATAATGAGCAAAAAAGCTCAAGCTGAATGTAGAGATCGCCAGGATGTCCTGAAACAGTGAACGTCTCACCTTCGAGAGAGTAAGTTGCGATTGCGAATGTGGCGTCTTTTGCGAGCATCGGTGACCTCCTGGGTGTTCCTCTCAACTACAGCTACATTATCTCATATTGAGATGAGTTTGTCAAGGATTATTTTGACTGATATCGCAACCAGCATCGATGCACGTGAACAAGTTCTCCATCAGTCCCAAGGATGCGACAAAGGAAGATATCACCAGTTGCTCTTTCGCCCAGCTTGTATCCTTCCACCACGTCGGTTGCCTCCGAGGGTCGAACAATTTTGCAAAGTTCGTTGTGGTTCTTGATGAAGTCTCCGTCTCCCGCTGCGACCGCCATCGAATCAAAAATAAGTGCGATGTCGCCCGTCTCTACTCTTCCGAATGCGTCTGCCATGTCTTCCTCCTGTGTGTTCCCTCATCAACAAGAACATTATCTCATAACGAGATGGGTTTGTCAAGGATTATTTTCTCTCGGTTCTCACAAGCCTGGACAGCCTCTTGTGCCTTCTCGTTGAAGAAGGTGAGAAAACGAAGACGGTCAAAACGACGGTTGTCATCGGCAAAGACATTGCAAAGGGCGATTGTAAGATTGCGCTGGGTGGCGCTTAGGTGGATCTTCTGTGCGGTCGTGAAGTCCATCTCGGCGGCAAAGACCTGAGCTTCGCCGATTGTGGTTG
>Ga0098058_1000391_pt1 | contig 14674 bp, 13 predicted proteins | sample 19_taG_FD_75061 | JGI IMG/M metagenome (GOLD analysis project Ga0098058, IMG submission 75061) | Marine viral communities from the Subarctic Pacific Ocean - 19_ETSP_OMZ_AT15317 metaG | ecosystem: Environmental > Aquatic > Marine > Oceanic | place: Pacific Ocean | collected 2015-01-19 | reverse complement strand
CTTTTGTAATATCTCCAGTACCTTCTTCGACATTCTGAAGAATTAACTGTACTAATTTTCCATGTGAATAATCACCTATCGTACCTCTTTTTGCCACTAATTTTGTACCTCCACTGCTGCGTAGAAGATGCCAATTGATAACAAGATCCCTGAGATTACGCCGGTGGCGAACCACCAATGAGAGTAATCGCTTATCTCATCTTTTATGATTTCGTTTAATTGAACAATCTCTTTTTCTTTTTGATCCATTAACTGTGTGTGCACATTCTTCAAAGAATCATACTGCGTTTGAAGAAGGTCAACCGCCAGTTGTTTATTTGTTAATTGAGTTTGAAAGTCTTTTTGTAATCTTAATTCAAGTTCCTCGGCGCAATACCTACTTTTAGCTATGAACTTTGCCGCGGCAATTGAATCTAACAAGATGCCTGAATATGGAGCTTTGTCATTTTTTGTTATTGAGGTAACCCTGCCTTGTTGATTTTCTAATTCTTGAGCTGCGGCGCCTGTTGTTGTGCAGACGAAACAGATCGTTAAGAAAATTATAAAAGTTTTTTTAAACATTTTCTGCTCCCAAGATCTTGGCAATTTCTTTTGCTAATTTGTCTGGTTGGTTATCAAATTTCTTTATTACTGCCTCAACTTCTTTCTTTTCTTTCTTTGGCAACTCTCCCATCTTAACATTAAAATCATTTTCGATTTTTGCAAGGCTTTCTTGGTGGCGCCTTATCGCGTCCATCGTTTTTTGCTTTTCCTCAGCATTATTTTTATTAATGATTTCAATTTCTTTCTTATAATTTTCTCTGGATTGCATCATAATTTCAAAATATTTATTTTTGACGCCCTTTCCTGTTAATACACAAACTAAAATCAATATTAAAATCACCGGCACATACCAGTGATGTTTTATCCAAATCCAAACTTTCTTCAATACTAACATATTAAAATCAGCCGTGTTTCCACTTCGCTGCTAAATCAACCAATGCCTGCGACCCGATGTATGCCAGTGTAACAGCAACCCAATCGTCACTTGTTACGCCGCCTGCCAAAACTAAATATGTGGCTGTGCCCCATGCTAAAAATTTACGGGATATAAACCGATTAACGTGTTTATCTAACCATGCTCTTGCTTGTACCATCATAAAACCCTCCACTAATAAATAGTATATAGAGATTGCTTATTGGCTTACAGAAGCAAATCCTTTTTGCTTCTCAATCATAATTTGTGTATCAACTGTATCTTTTAGAGAATCCAAATGAGAGATGAGCAACACAGTTCTGAATTGTGTTTTAATCATATCCAAGATTCGGATGAATCCTTCCATATTTTCTTCGTCCAAAGATGTGCCAGGCTCATCCAATACAAAAATATCTCCCTTTGGTAAAGTTGATACGTTTAATAAGGCAAGACGAATGGCCATTGCAGCGATTGTCTTTTCAGCTCCGGAGCCCATTTCAATTGGGCGAGCGTCGTGTCCGGGATGTTTAATTAATATGTCAAGTTTTTTCTCTTCATTCTCAAAGAAAACTTCAAAGTCGACGATGTTCGCGATTACTTTTGAAACCTCGGCATTGATCAGCGGCAAGCGTTTTTTGATAATATCATATGAAATTCCATTCGCATGCATACATCGCATAAATAAATCGTAAGCAGAGAAGTTGTTTTCCAATGTTAGAAATTCTTCTTTATCTCTCTTGATCTTTTCGGCGCGCTCTTCTAGCGTACCGTTTTCCTTGTATAAATTAAGAATATGTTTTTGACATTTATCGTATTCTTTATTTAACTTTATGACTTCTGTTTCAAATTCTTCTTTCTCTAGTTGCAGCGTTTCGTAATTTTCAATAAGATCTCTATTCTCATTATAATAATCTTTTTGTTTATTAAGTTCTGATAGAAGAGTCTTTATTTTGAATGTTTCAGTCTTGTTTCGTTCTAGGTCGACATTTAAAACGTGTGAATCAATTTTAGCCGCGGACAACTTATGTTCATATATCGCATAGCTATCTAGCGTTTCTTGATTTTCTTTTGGATTTAGGGCGTCAAGCTTTTTTTGCTGATTGATATTTTTAAGGGAAAGATCATCTAAACTAATCTTGGTTATTCCCAGCATATGTCTCGATCGATGAGCATCATCAATAAATCTGCAAGTTGGGAATTCGTCGCCGCATGGGACTTTATTCAATAATTCAACCTTATTTTTCTGTCTTTCTATTTTTTCTTTTAAGTTCTGTATGTCACCCTCTAAATCTTCGATTCTTTTAATTCTTTCCTCGATCTCATTTTGTTTCTTTTCCACTTCGTCAGCAGGAAATTCTTCCAAGAAGTCTTCCACTTCTGAAACATATTTCCCTTTTGCGGTAATTTCAGTCACTAGGTTGACTTGTTCATATTCGTGTGTTTTAAGCAAATTTTGTTGTTCCTTGATATCCGACATTAAATTCTTGATATCAATTACATCGTCAGGAATCTCTTTTAACTTTAGAGAAATTTCATTTAATTCATTTTGCTTATTATTTAGTTGTTGCTTCAAGTTATTGCAGTATAAGTCTTTCTGTTCTAATTTAATATTATTTTTATTAAAGACTTTTTCCGCTGCTTCGATCTCGTCATCAAACAAACGATTTTCCCAGCGGCGCAATAAAGCTTTTGTATCGGAAGCTTCTTCTTTAGCCATTTTAAATTTATGTTCAAAGACCTCAAGATCCAAAAATTTGGCAAGAATTTCTTTGCGACGAGTTGAACCCTCGCTGATATATGAAAGTGATCCAAGCTGTGAGGCCATTGAAGTTAAAAGAAAATCATCTATACTTCCGAATATCTTTTTGATGTTCTTATCGGTTTCGATTCTAGATGTACCGTTCAGGCTTTTTTCTTCTTGTAACGCATTATCATAAACGCTAAATTCAAGATCAGTTTTCGCTTCTTGTGTTACGTTGCCTTTTAATTTTTTTATGTATTTTGTGCTAACGCGCTCAATTCGATATGTCTTCTCGCCAATATCAATCTCAACTCGGCCTCGACAATAATCTTTATTTTGATTAATGATATTCAGATTTTTACGATTATTCTTCGACGTCGTATTGAAAAGTGTATAAAGTAATGAATCAACAATGCTGGACTTTCCAGAAAAGTTCTTGCCGAAAATTCCGACAATGCCACTTAAGTTCTCGAAAACAATAGAGTTTTTTTCTCCATAGTTAAAAAGATTATCCCATTCTACTTTTTTGAGGCGCCAGTTGACGTTGCGCGAGATTTCTTCTTCCTCTTCAACCCTTGTCTTGTAAGCTCTATTAAGGTCCAATACTTTTTTAGTCGTTTCTTGATCGACTTGATACTCTTGTAGATATTCTTCAATTAATTCCTCCTGAACATTGATGTCACGCAAATCTTCCTTTATTAGAGAATTAGTCAGATCATCGATATTGACGCGATCTCCTTGTGCGCGATTTAAATATGTAATTGCCTCGGGCTTAAAACGTTTCTTTGCGACATCAATTGCTTTTCGAATTATATCGAGGGGCAAATGATTTTCAGAAACAAGGCGCAAACGGGCCCCGATGCACGCGTCTACTCTTTTTGAAATCCTTCCAGTTGGTGTTAAGGGAATTGTGATGAAAGGTTTGGGATTTTTTAAAACAAAGTGTTCACATGTGAAGTTTTCTTTATCCTCAATATCCCAAATCAAATATCCTTTGTCGTTTGTTTCTCCGTGATTCTGTTGGACCGTCGAGCCAGGATAACGTATCTTCCCTTTTTTGTCTAAAATTTGGTTGGTTTTATGTATATCCCCAAGAAAACCATAGTCAAAATTATTAAAAATGCTAAGATCATTTTCCCCCCTTTCCATTCTCCATCCCAAGTCTGTTTCACAGTTTGAGATCGATCCATGATATAAAGCAATATTTATGCGATTTGAGTCGGATGGCTTCTGCCAGTTCTCCTCATCGAATACAGACAGCGCGTGGAGCGAGAAACGGCCGTTTAAGCGCTCTTCACCCGAATTACGTAGTAGGTATAGGCTCGGGTGCTGCAGCGCGTTTACGATAGGCGTAAGAGCATCCTGGCGGCTTGAGTTACGCAGGTTGCCATCGTGATTGCCAAGAATGATATACGTCGGCGCAATGTCTGCTAAATTCTTGAGGAAATCAGAACACATCTGAACATACTCAGGACTAATCTGAGTCTTCGTGTGTGCAATATCTCCGCAATGAATTATGTAATCTGGTTTTTGTTCTCGAAGATTTTCGTAAAGTTGATTGAAAACCTCTCTATATTCTTTATGATATTTTAAATTCCTGATATGTGTATCAGAAACATGTGCAAAGCGCATGCATTCTCCGTGTATACAGATCTATTATAACAACTACGATATCAAAAGTCAATACTTAATTCGTGTTCTTAATAGCTTATCAACCCAATCGGTTGTAATTCCCCAGTTGGCTTCTTGATTTTTTCCCATGTGATGATCATAATGCCATGGTACTTTTCTCTCTGCTTGTTGATTCGTTCCATCCTTTTGTTTTATAATCATCATCTATGAATCCATTTTGTCTAGATTTCTGATGCTGGAGATGGGTTATTCATTTCTTATATCCTCAATATCAGTGTTGGGATCTTTATTCTTTTTAAATAAGTCCTCATTCGTTTCTGATTTACCCATCTTAAAGACTATTGATATTGCATAAAGTGTCCAAATATTTAAACATAAAAGAAAGCAGAGCCAGAACATCATTTTATAAAGTATAAGATATATAAGTCATTTGGTAAACCAAATGTGAATATTAAAGCATAAAAAATTAATTCTACTATTATCCCATTACGTTGTCAGATCCTCAAAAATTCTATTCATCTCTTCTTGTAAAGTCTTTGCTAATTCCTTATCACCATCTTCGATGGCTTCAAAGTAATAGCCGCCTAATTTTTCAAAGCGTTCTCTCAAAACTTTTTTTAAAGTTGGATTATTATTTTCAACCAAGACAGCACGGCTTGCTTCTTGTAAAATATGGTGGCGCTGTAATTCTTCATTAATAATTTTGTTTAGTTTTTGTTTTGTGATCTTCATTTTAATCCTCTAATATTAAGTAGTCTATAGCATTATCTATGATATTAATAGTTGGTGGAGATGTCGACGATTCGAACGTCGAGTCCTGCCGCACTTCTAATTTAATGTCATTCACAAGGTTAGTCAATTATTTGAACTCTGACAAACTTCTCATTGAGCGCACTACCAAGTTTGTCCCATGGGCCCCACTTGAAAAAACCACTTGACCACCTCTCCCCGAAGGGCACCGTTGGCGGAACAGTCTTTGGTTAATAAGGCATTGTTACTCCCCATGATTATGCCGCTAGGGCGTAATCAAAGCTAACGTTATCGTTTGCGTTTAAATTTTGAGTGTTTTATACTGTGCCTTCACTCATCACAGCCTTGCACATTAAATTTTCAATACTCAGTCGATACCAGTTCACCCCCGTAAGTTAAGTAACTCATTAATTAAATAGTCATATGATTTGATAAATGTTGCCTCTTCTTTTCTCTTTAAGAATTGTTCCCTCGACATTTCTCCTACATCATTATAGGGTAAAATATCAACTTTGTGAACTTCAATATCATATTCCAGCAAAAGTTTTATAATCTTTAAGGTTTTTCTATCGACATCTGGATCCAGAGCAATATAAACTGGTGTGTCGTTTTTCACGATCTCTTGGAATAATTTTGAATGTTCCCTCAAAGTTGAACCAAGAATTGGAACAGCGTTTTCCCCAGCTTTAATTGCATCAAAAACACCCTCGACCAAAATCAGATCTTCGTCAAAGTCAAGATACAACTCGTTGAAAATGATATCTTTGCTGGCTTGTGGATTTTTATATTTTCTCCAATCATCTCCATAATTTCTGGCAATAAAGAAATTTGCTTTTCCAGTTAAGCCAAAAGAGGGTACAACGATTCTAGATCCAAAATCTCCGGAGTCACAATATCCAATCTTCCATTTAATAATATCTTGTTTAAAAATGCCGCGGGTTTCCAAATAATTCAAAGGATATAGAGAAGTTCTTGGAAGTTTTTTATTAGCAAGAGATACAAATTCTTTTGGTAAATCAAGGACTTGTTCTTCTTCAACGAATTTGTCGCCTTGCAATAAAACTTCAGCGAGAGTTGAAACATCGATTTGTTGTGTGAACTGTGCCCACTGCTTTCGCTCTTTGTAATTTCCATAACGACGAACCAAACGATAGATAGAGCGGCCGGCATATTCACAAACCCAGCATTTGAAGACATCACGTTCAACATTAACTGAAAGTTTATTTTTGTGATGATTACATTTTGGACAAGCGAAGAGAAGTTCATCTCCAGCTTGATGATAATATCCTAAAACATTTCTTAAGATTGAGCGCTTTTTTCCGTCTGACATCTATACCCTGCTTCTGCAATCACCCAGCTGTCTGCTTTATCAAAACAGTGCGGTTTTGGATTGCCATACTTAGTATATTCTATAAGAACAGAGGGTACATTGTCAAGGACATATTGTATAACGACTTGTTTTGCTTTGACACCTTTTGGAATTTTGATGCCACATTTTTTTCTTGCGGAGGTCGCTGCGATATATTCTGGTATTAATTCGAATACTTCATAAGATAGCCACGAAACAATTCCGTTAAAGCGAGATAATGTAGACAATGTCTTTGCCGATGAAAAGCCAGATCGAAATGATTGAAGTGATTGTTCAATATAAACCGAAGTAATATCATATTCTTTCTTGAGTTCATAAAATAATTCTTTAATTTCAAAACCTTTTTCAAAAAGTGTTGGAAAATATTTTTTATTTCGGAAGTCCCAAGCTTCATTGAAAACAACTTTTCCGTCGTTGCTAAGAACTGTTACGCCAGTTATGCTCGTGCTAATATCTAAACCTAGGATCATTCTTTAATTATATCAGTAATCTAGCTTAAGTTTAAATGTGTAATTATCATTTTCACGTTTCCGAACCGGTTGAGCTAACTTTGCAATTGCAATCAAATTTCTATTTTCGTCGTAGATACCAATCTTCGAAATAAAAGTTTGTTTTTGAAATTTTTCATTGTAATTTGCATATGAACTGCTGATAGTGTTAACCAGTTTAACTCCGGAAGGCTCATGATAATTTGCAGAAGATGTTACAAATTTGAGTGCGCTGGAAGTTGAGCCACTGAAACTAGCATATGTTGGATTTGGAGAATAATTCAATTCTCCTGGAATTGCATGCGCAAACATTGTAATCATATTTGTTTCTTGTACACCTCTAACATTAACTGAGTAACTTGAGGAAACTGTTTCTTCGGTTTTTCTGCCAAAGGCATTCCAACGAGGAGCAACTGAGGATCCGCCGTCATCAACATATTTTGCAGTATGCACAGCGTTTAAATCCCATGATCCCGTTAAGACAATCAAGCCTTCGTTATAAAGAACCACTCCCGCAACCTTATCATCGTTTGCAGAAATTGAGCCTGACGATTGAAGTAATTCTCCATTTCTATTTTTATCAGTTAATTGGGCCAGCAAGGAGCCAGATAAATAAAATCGAAGGTCGACTGATCCTTTTTTAATTTTGCTTCCATAAAAGATAGAAGGAAGATCAATAAGTGTCAGGCGTTGTGTTCCTTTGTCCCCAAGCGAAGAAGAAAAAGCATAATGTTGACTTTTGTAATTATAATAATTTAAAACATTTTTTAATGCATCGATGTATGTACGAGTGGTAGAAGTATCATATACATTTGTTGTTATTGACGCGGTTAGTGGATAACTACCAGTCAACAAAGTGCCCGCGTCGGCTGCGTTATATTCACTAGTACTAATCGAGCGAAAGTTTTCTAACGAAGAACCTTTCGGTAAAAAAGGATAAATTAAATTATCTGCGGCGCGGTTAACATTCAATTCAAATAAATTGATGTGGCCCGAGGGTGTATTAGAGTTGCCGATTAATTGATCTAGATTTTTATAATAAGCCTTGAGACCATAAATAAAGAAATTACAATCCGGATTTAATTCAATGGTATTATCAAATAAATCATGTTTTTCAAATTCATAATAAGGCATGTTATAGCACCTTAATAATCTAATCTAACTCTGACTGTCAATTCATTCGATGGATCCTTGCGTAAAGGCTCCGATAACTTTGCAGTTGCCAACAGTTCATTGTCTGCTGAATATAGTCCCATTGTGGTTACGTAAGAGACAGGCAAATCAGTTGATACTACTTTGGTAACAATCTGGCTAGATGATAAGTATGTTGGATTGGAAGAATAGTTAAATTCGTTATTGTTGAGACGACAGAAATAAATTGTTGAATTTAACTCGGTTGTATTGTTAAATTGTAGATTTGAAATTCTATGTCGGATATCATCGCATGCTCCAGAAATAGTAGAAGCAGTGAGCACATTATTGATATTTAACCCAGCGAGATCCATTTGAACTTCTGTGACGCTCTCCAAAGCAGATCCAGAAATACCTAACTCAGAGCCACTTAAAAATATAGATCCGGTTATAACTGCAATACCAGCTTGATAAAAAATTAAGCCTGCAGCAGTAGTAGTTTTTGTCGGCCCATCTTTTATGGGCGTTCCAACAAGATTTGAAGCATGTAAAATGCCATATTCACCGGTTGGTGAATTAACAAAGTAACTATCAGTACTGCCACTATCATTTAATCTAACTTGGGCACCCATGGATACATCAGAGCCAGAAAAACAAGAAGCTACACCTAAATCTAATTTAAAAGATCCTTTTTTGATTTCATCTTTATTTAAAAGACGAGCAAAATTAATAAAAATAACTTCATTCATTTTGCCGGCGCCGTCTGCTAGATTTCCATCAATATCAAATCTCTGAATGCTGCCTGTATGATCATGGCCCATCAAAACTTGAGCCATTTGATTATACATGTTGATCTTGTTTTTTCTTTGAGTAGCGTCCTGTGAGGCGCCGCCGGATAAGCTTGACGCCGCGGCATAGCCAACTGATATATCGAGAATATGATTTGCTGATGAACTTAAGTAAGGATAGTCATAAACAGACTGAAACATACCATGAGAATAATTTTTAATATTTGATTCTGCTCCCACACCAAAAGCGCCGAGCCCATATGTGCCCGACATAATTGTTCCCGTAATTGGAATTGCTTCGTGTAATAAGGTTCTTGTTGTTGTTTTGTCGTTATTTAGAAATGTTTTAAAAGTGCTTGCCATTTTTATATCCTATGTTGATTGAAGTTTAATAAATCTAATTGGAATATCTAATCTATAACCAGTTGTTACACCAGTGATTCTTACTGTTGAATCAACATAATAAAATGTACCATGGTTAGTGATAGTATATGTACTTCCAAGTCTGCTAAATAAACTAGTGCTAGTATTTAACTCTAAAGAAGCTCTAATAGTAAATTTTAAACGAGTTCCGCGAGGGCCGGCGACTGCACAAACAGCAGGATTATTATTACCATCGTTAGTATTTGCCGGCTCCAGATTACCAAAATAATCTGAATTACTTGTTTTAGATAGGTAATAACTAGCAACTCTGTCATCATCAATGAAATTAGCGTTGGCCAATGATGGGGCGCTGCCGTTTCCGTTCAGCGGGCCGGCAATTTTTCCTAAGCGATCGTCGATTTCGATAATGTATTGGTTTTCTATTAAATCTGAGTCTAATGTGAAGGTGCTTGGAATCTTTGAAGTGTCCAAGCCTTGGTCTGTAACAATTTGCGTGTTGCCCATACCGTCGCCGGAAGAGGCGCCGTCGCCGCGAATAACTCCAGTTTTTTGATATAATTTTTCAGAATCACTATCATTGACATCCATTGAAGTATCGTTGTCAACAGTAACCAAATAAAGATTCGTGCTGACCGGTGACGTAGTCCCCGCCCACATTCCAGCATCTTGTCCACTAACTCCATTTGCTAGTTTAATTACCGGTAAATAAAGCAAATTATTACGAGGTATCGTCATTAGTTTATGCTTGACAGATCCAATATTATTTGTAAATGCTTCCAGGACCGGTGTTGTCAAAATATCTAAATCAAAATATGCTGATCCGGACGCATGATTTTTGTTATATTTACCATAATCAATTTCATCGTCAGCTGCAGCAAATTTTGTAATCTTGAAAGATCCATCACCTCTTGCTAGCCTTTCGCGGCCGAGGTCTGTTAATACGGCGTCTAAAATAATGTCGCCTGAGTTGTCTAAAAATCCCATTTAAGTTCTCCAAATTATAAAGAATTCTAACATAAATAGTTTACTACTTTAATTAGTCTTTCTTGTTTAATATTAATTATTTTTCTAATGTTGGTTTTTTGAAACGCAAAAAGATGTCAAGTTTTCTTCCTGTTTTCTTTGAAGTAAGTCTCACTTTGAATTTGTTGTTTGTTGTGTTATCTAGATTTCCAAAAACAGATTCTTTTGAATATCCTAATTTAATATTAGAAACATTCTCATTTAAATTTTCTTCCACATATTTTTTCATCGATGGCAATATAGCCGGCTTGTAAAAATCTGTTACATCCGTGTTGAGGATTGTTTGATCAAAAGAAGGCTGCAGATGCAAATATTTTCTCATTGATTTTGTTTTTTGTTTTTCTAAAATTAGTTTTTGTTGATTAAAGAAATTAACATCATAAGTATTAAGAATTAGATAAACAGCACCTTCGCTGTTAATTAGTTGAATTTCATAAACCACCGTTGGATTAGAGAAGTCCGGAGCTAAATCTTTTATACTATGTTTTCCGTCGTTTGTTCTGAATGTATACCAATATTTTGTATTCGGTATAACATTATCAATATAAGTCGGATCTCCAAAGTCGCGAGTTAAAGTTACTCTTTTTGTTAAATTTGGCATGCCAAAATCTAGATATGATTTAGGTCCGTCAGGCAGCTGCCTTTCTGAAATTCTGAACATCTCAAAGCTAGTAGCGTCGCCCTCGGACTTAAAAAGAGTTTGTCCTTTTGAATTAACAATAGAGGTCTGTTCTATCAAATCTGCATCATGTGGTAACACTGGAATGTACTTATCGTAATACTCATCGACACCAGTATTAAATGTAATTAAAACTTGGTTGTCAATGCCACGATAAGGAACAAAATTAATGTTTGGAGGAACCGGAGGAGCTTCTTGAACTCTTACAGCGGCCGGCTGAACATATGGCACCTCAATTAATCTAACTGATTGTGAAGTAGCTGCGAATAAACTAAAATGATATTTATTGTTAAATTCAAAAGGATTGCTGTCCGCGCTGACCGACGGGGGCCCTTTTTCATAATGATAGTCGTTTCCAACTACAAATTGTACGGCAAATATTTGATAAGTATAATCAACACCATATTTGATTTGTGTATCAATAAGATTAACTTCATCTAATTCCGAATCATTTAAAACATAAAAATTTTGTATTACGTTACCCTGGTTATTTCTTTTTTCAATACGATAAAATAAAGTTTCGTTGTATGCCAATACGCCTTGCACAATATCTCTATAAGTCCTAAGATTCTCTTTAACAAAACTGGAGTATGTTGATAGAAATGTCATCTTATATATCAATTGTGATAATGGATCTGCTTGAAATAAATCAATATTTTGATCAGAAAAATCTTCTCCAGAAACAGAAATTGTAGCTGCCTGTGCTGCAGAGATACTCTGCATTAATGAATTTGTGCTATTTAAATTTTTAATTTGCATCGCAAATGCATCAAAATTATAAGTTTTGTATTTATTTCCATTTTGATTAAGCGGTAAAAATTGTTCGTTAAAACTCGTTTTCTTCCCTTCTTCCGCAGCTGCAGCAGATAATAATAATTCTTGATAAGAATGAAAATCAATATCTTGTGTTCTTGAACCGGCAATATTCATTTGGCTAATATAGTCTAAAACTAACGCATCAAATAATTTTGAATTCCTTAAAATATCAGCCATTTTATTTGAAGTATCGGTGTTAAAATTAATTTCATTATAAAATGGAAACGATGCTTTTGAAATATTAATATCATTATTTTTTAAGGCATCAAGAGGATAAATAACATTTCGAAACTTTTGAGCAGCATTCTGCAGATCTACATCTTCAAATATTTGTGTTGGAGATTTCATGATTACAGAGCCCCATTCGTCCAAATATTGATTTCCGGATGGCGTTTTTACTTCATCATATTTTTTACCTTGTGTTTCCAAGGGCCTTAAAATATTAATTGGTACTCTTCCATTCAAAGTACTATGAATTAAATAATTATGATTTGTGGTTATTGCTTCTTTTTCAACTGCCATGGCCAAACCTAAATCAATTTGAGTTTCCGTTACGAGAGTCTTAGTTTCTTCCAAGATCACATTAAAATTAGGTAAATATAATTCTGTTAATATGCCGTCGGCCTGTTCTGTATCTCTAAGATATCCAAGGCCTTTTTCATAAATTTCTTGATGAAAAATGTAACTTGCTTCAACATCTGCATAAAAAACTTTTACACTTCCCAAATCATCGCGTTTGTTTAAGCCATACGGATGAGCAAAAGAAAAGGCGTGGTCTGAGTATTCAAAGTTGCCAGTATCTGATTGTTGTGCTGCTCCTTCTCCGGAGGTTACCATTGCCTCTCCAAGTCCTAAATATTGAGGGCTTATACCATTCTGTGAATCTTTGCCAGATAATAGATATTTATTCCATAGGCCGAGGGCAAAATCGCCCGGGCCGGGGGTTGGGTAAGCTTTGTTGAGGTCTATGTATAATGGGCCCGCGGTCAGCCAGGCCGTCTGGTTCACCCCACCCCACGCAAGTCTTATAAAAGTTTCACTGCCAAACTTCAAATTTTCTAAATCTTCTGATGGCGTGATGGGCAGCACGCCGTACGCTCCTATAATTCCATCAGGTGGGTCGCCCGGATGGGCACCCATTTGAAGCCTAACAGAAGGATAGAAATTAAATCTAGACCATATAGTTCCTCCTCCTTCATCAGAAATAGGGGGGGCCGAACTAAAATAGATCTGCGAATCTACAAATTTATAATTTATTGGCTCTTGTTGTTTGGGATTTCTCCAGAAGAATTTACCTAAATTATATCTCAATAAATCACTAAATAAAATATCTCCGTCTGTCAAGCTTGTTGGAGGAGCAGGGAGTGTATTATGAAAATCATTGGCTGCTTTTAAAGGTGCAACCGGCGGTAGACCTTGCTTTTGTGATAATCGTTGTGTTTCTTTGCTGTTTACAAAGAGTGTTTTATAACCAACGAATGATTCACCACCAAACTTTTTTTCTTTTACTATCGGCATATTATATACTCTTTAAATAATTAGATCCTTTAATATTATTGATTATAATCTTAAAATTTATATGGATTGATGCCCGGGCCAGGACCAGCATCATCAGATTCTGGTGGAGGGGGCGTATAGGTTGAAGTATCTACGGCAGTCAACGCATTCGAATTCAAGTCGTTTGTGGAGGCCACAGAAGAGACGCCGCGGCCAGTAACGGCAAGAGAACTATTACGTAGGTCCAGATTAGACAGTTGTTCTGTTACCAAAAGTTGTACTAATTTTTTAGAACCTAGATCTTCTGCTAAATCATTTTGGCGCGCCGAGGAATCTGTGTTCAAATCACGATGGGCGTCTTGGCCAAACACAGCTTCAACTAAATCTAATTGTTGCTTAACCGGATTATTATTATTTTGTTCCGGGGGCCCTTCTGATTTCACCATTACCAGTGTTTCGGGATCAATAATAAAATATTCGTTGAATATTGGCAAATCTAAAAATTTATTTTTATTAATTATACCCATATTTTTGTTTTCATATCTGAAAAGCTTACAAATAATTCGTTGACCATCCCCAACAGTGTTATTCCACGCTGTGGTCGTTAATGGTTCCCATATAGGATTATCTGATCGATTCTCATACCTCCTGATATAACGAACCTCAACAATATTCGAATAATTAAACCACCACCATCCAAATGTTGAAAGACTTAACGGAAATTCCTTAATAACATCAAATGGTATATTTGTTTTCTTCATATACTTTCTTAAATCGATGAGAGTGCTAGCAATATTATATTCTATAAATAAAGATTGCAGAGGCAATGGCAATTCGTAAGAGCCGACTAAATCTGACATGGTCGAGCCGGCGCCGACACTTTGGTCTCCTTGAGCCAAATCTTCATATTTTAAAGGCAGATGACCTTCGTTTCCTAATATTATATTGCTTAGCATACCAAATAAAAAGTTTTCAATATTAAGATTAATCTCCAAAGAAAAATTAGTATCTTCGTATTCAGCTATAGGGTCCCCCAAGGGGGGAAAACTCAGTCCGGACATGTTGGAAGTTCCACTAGATTGTTCTTGTGGTTTTCCAGACTCAGATGAATCTGAATAAAAGGCGCCTTCCGAACTATCTGGGGATTTTATTTGTTCGAAAAGAGTGTCGCTGACTGCAAAACCATACTTGCCGGCAATATTTATTAATCTTCTAATGTTGCTTCTTATCTCCGATGAATAACTATTGTTCGATTTATCAAAATAATATTCTAGTATATCTAAGATAATTGGCTTATAATAATTAAAATCAGCGGTGGAAGGGTCAGGCGGGCCGCCTGCACCCACGAGGGCGCCAACAGTGGGGCCAGTTATATTATATAGATTAGGCAAAACATGAACCTGTGTAGGAGTAAAATATCT
>Ga0098058_1000390_pt1 | contig 14675 bp, 18 predicted proteins | sample 19_taG_FD_75061 | JGI IMG/M metagenome (GOLD analysis project Ga0098058, IMG submission 75061) | Marine viral communities from the Subarctic Pacific Ocean - 19_ETSP_OMZ_AT15317 metaG | ecosystem: Environmental > Aquatic > Marine > Oceanic | place: Pacific Ocean | collected 2015-01-19 | reverse complement strand
CTGCTCGATCAGATCATTGCGTCTCCGCTTGCCCGTGTCCAGTGCGGTCTTGCTTACTTATTCCGAAGAGTGCGGAAGTCAATGCTTCAGCAACTCTCGGCTCAACTCTCGCATCTTTTGTTTCAAGCGCAGTGATGCGACTTGCACTTACACCAATCGCTTCAGCAAGTGCTTTGCGTGACACACCCACTGCTCTCCTTGCGATCATCAACCTTCTTCCACGAAGGTGATGCTTCTTTACAGGTTCGCCAACCACAGGACGTACTGACATTTGAAGTGTGAGTTGTAGCTTCGAAATGTCATCGTCACTCAGCAAAGAGACTGCTCTTGTTTCAATCTTTGATTGTCTCGACTGACTCCACCCACAAGCTAGTGCAACATCTGAACCAGTGAGATCAAGTTTGCTTCTGGCGACCTTCACTGCTCTGTGATCCAACTGCCACCACAACTCCAACTCCAAGAACGGTTCAATGGGCTCATCGCTTGGCTCAATCATGTAGCAACTTCGACAGATGGCAGAGAACGGATTCCACATCCTTGCATCCCTCTGTTCCTTTGCTGCTGCTTCCATCTCTCTTGCCTTTGCACGAACCCAAGCATGGAGCTTCGCTCTCCACTTCTTATCACCCACACCATCAACGAGTATCACCCACTGTCTTGAAGAGATCTTCACAACTCCGCAGCGAGGGCATCTTCTGTCGTCAGGCAGAATGTCTTCCCGCTCTTGCAGCCGAAGTGCGCGGAGATGATCCAACGCTTCAGGAGTCAACGCACCATGCGCGAACCACTTATCCACAGGACTCGCCAACTTCCTTGCTTCTCTTTTCTCTATCCGGTCAACATCATCGAGATGTTCTTTCGTGTCTTTGAACTGGTTTCTCATATTCCCCTCCGTTACCTCCTAAGTTAGAACGACCTCTTCACTTCCTGGTGCCCTCCCAAAAAACACCCTCTGCACTCAAACACCCTACCTGTACCTATCTGGCAAAAACAGGGGTCTAGTAGTTTCACGGTGGTTTGGGGGTGAACGAAGGAGATTGACTCAGAGTGGGGAGTCCGACATTTCGCAACCATGTCGAAGTTAGCAGGTACATAGAGTCGGAATATCTTCGAAGTTCGTCCAACCACATTCGATCGTCATGTGCCATGTCAAGTTGCAACGAACCGTCAACCAACCCATCTTCGCGCAAGACAAACGCAGGAAATCGGACACGCTTCAGTTGAACAAGTCTTCGCTCTTGCAGCACCGACAACTTTCCATTCATCGTCTTCAACTCAAGATGACCACACCACAGTGGTGAATACACTTGAAGATCGGGCCACCCTGGTTCCTGCATAGCATGACCGTGGACATTGAACACAAGTGCCCCTGCACCAACGAACCTCTTGCGAACGAGACTTTGAAAATGTGATTCACGCATCGGCCCATGTCTCCTTGCTAGTTCCATAGTCCCATTTCAACGGGACACGCAACGGACTCTCTTCCAACACATCCAACACACTCCGCTGCCACTCAGGGTCTTCGATCATTGCGGGATCTCCATCAATCAACAACTCGTCATGCACATTTGCAACCAGCGGAACATCTAGCTTCGTCATAGCAATCTTGATGATGTCCATAGCACAACCTTGCACAAGTGAGTTGAATGCTTTGTGCGCATGGGCCAAAGGCAAGTGTCGTCTACGACCGAAGAGATTTTGTATCCACCCTCTTCGACGACAAGCAGTGCTTGCGCGATCACTTGTGTTCTTCACTCCTGGCAGTCGTTCATGGTAAGCACGATACACCTCTGCTGCTTTCTGTTCGCATCGCTTCTCGTACTCTCGCGCTCGTCGATCAGGAGCAACGTCAGAAACATCAATGTCTAAGGTGCTGCCTAACTGTTGAGTGATCCTCTTCTTCCCTGCACCGTATGCCATTGCGAAGTTGAGGGTCTTGGCGGCGCGACGATCCACCTCGCACAAGTCGGCAACCCACTGGTGGAAGTCTGTGTTCGCGTCCTGTGTGTACGCAGCAATCGCGTCCATGTCTCTGATGTAGTGAACAATCACCCTGAACTCTACTTGCGAAGCATCGGTGGAGAAGAACGCACCTCTTGGAACAATCAACTTCTTTGCTCTCTTGTTGAACTGCTGACTGTTCGGGTCGCTGCATGACATTCGGCCAGTGCGTACAAGTTGGTTGTAGCTTGGGTGCAAGATGCCATTGGTAGACTTCTCAAGGAACGAGTCAGCGAAGAGACCTTTGAACTGTGATTCCGTTCTGTACTCCATCAAACATTCAAGCACTCGCTTCGCAGTTGGGTTGGTCACAACTGCTGCGTGTCCTGAGTACAACCTCATCGCATTCTTGTCGAAGGACGGTCCACCTGAGTCAGTTCGCGCAAGGACAGGCAAGCCAAGTTGGGTACACAAGATTTCAAACATACACTTGGGAGAGTTCACAAGCTCAACACCTGTCAACTGCTTGATCTCATCGGTCGCTGCAATCATGTTGCGCAGACTTGTGACTTGCGCGATCTTGCAAGCCTTCATGTCAACCTTCATACCCAAACGCTCAATGTCGAGCAGAGTGCTGGTCAACTTCTTCTCTGTCTCCCAGAGTTCAACCATGCTCTCAGGTAGATGCTCAAGAAGATGCTCGTACAACTTCCTGTTGCCGATGACATCCATCTTCGCGTACTCGCCGCAGATGTCAGCGGGAATCGCACCGTAGTCTTTTGTCTTCGCTCCCTTGAGCCATGACTTGAGTTCTATCTCTTCTTTCATCTCTAGTCCTATCTCTCGACATAAAGGTTTGAGTGCGTGTGTCTGCGCATCGCTGTCGATCATCTTCGACAACACAACCGTGTCAACCAACGGACACTTGACTCGTATGCCTTCGGCTTCGACGAAGTGAACATCGAACTTGATGTTGTGATTGATCCACTCGCCGCAAGTGTTGATGACCTCTTCAAGCCACGGCACCCAGTTGTCCTCGTTCTTGCTGTGCTGGTGGCGAACAGAGATGTAGTGCGCGGGTCCGTTGTCGGCAGCGATAGCTATACCAGCAATACGGTGGCCCTTCCAAGAGTTGAACGCTGCTTCCTTGTCGTTGAAACTCGTTGTCTCAACATCCAGGTACAGACGCTTCGCGTTGCGGAGGTTAGGTAGCAAGTAGCCTCTCCTTCGCGTCCTTCAGTATCTTGTACGCTTCCTCTAGTCGTTCGTCTGCCCTGAGTCCAGCGAGTCCGGTCGCCATGAGTCCGACTGCCTTCGCTACCTCTTTCAAGATCTCGTCTGTGCTAGAATTCTTCAACTTGTACCTCTGGTATGTTGTTCTCCATCTCTTTCAACAAAGTGATGAAGTCTGCGGTTTTGTGATACGACTGCTTCTTGCGTCGAATTGCATGGTGGCGAACGAGGAAGGAGATCACACTTTGCGCATCCTCTCGTTCGATCTCGCACCAATCCTGTATGTCCTGCGAAGAGATGTCGTCTCGATACAACATCTCACTGACGAAGTGCGCAGGGTGCTTCGTGTTCGCAATGTACCGTCGAACAGTCTCACGATCACGAAGACCAACTGCACGTTGTTGTGCCTTGGAGAAGTCGAGATAGCCGAAGTTCTTCGCTGAGTAGATCCGCTCAACGAAGTCACAGATGAAAGTCGCATGACAACTGCGCACAACGATTTCCCCAATCTCCCCGGAAAAAGTTCTCGCTGCTAACGCTGCTGCCATGCGACTAAGCTTATGTCGCGCAGTGCCTCTGTCGATCAGCGGCATTGACTCGCTGAACTTCTCGCAGAGGTCTGCTGCGCGTTGTTTGATGATCTCTTGTGCCTCGTCTTCGAAGACACACTTCGTCGTCCATGCCCACAGAATCAGCTTGCGGCACATCTCTGATTCGTACTTGTGAGGCACTTCCTTTTGCTGCATCTCAGCCACATCAACTTCCCCTGCTTGCAACACTAGCGCGAGGTCAAACCTTCTGATGTCCTCCAAGGCTCCCACAAGTTCCTGTATGGCCGCCAAGCCGAAAGAGTATGTAGATACGCCCCTGTTGCCCCGAGGGTTAGAGAGGGCAATGAGTCGCGTCCTAGCGTGTGCCTTTCTGCGCTCGATTTTGGGGATCTCGGCCATCCCCGTTGATCGCATATCGGTGAGCCTTCCGATCACCTCTGTGCTTGCACCCTTGAGTTCTTCGAGGATCACCAGTCGTCGATCATGTGTTGGGATCACACCCCACGAAACGAACCAGCGTGTGCCGAGTTGTTGCAGTCCACCAAGCAGACCAGCGACCGTTGCATTCTTGCACTCAACCTTCTCGCCAAGACCGTAGTGCTTCTGGAGTTGGATGCAAGTCTCTGACTTCCCTTGCGCAGAGTCACCGACAACAAGAACCTGGAGCCAACCGTTCACCTTCCGTTCAAGATCCAAGAACAACGGAGAGTGGTACGCAAGATCAATCGCAAGGTGCAGATCTCGTCGGCCATAGATCTGCGTAATGTTGTTCTCAAGATCGTTGTAGATGTCGTTCAACTTCTCACCCAACGCTTCAACGGTCCACTCTTTCGGTTGGAAGATGTGCAACGGTTCGTCGAGTTTGAAAGTCGAGAGGTTGTCTTCGGTGATCTCTGAGTTGTCCAACACAAGCGTTGCTTGTTGATGCTTCGGGTGTGGGTAAGTTCGCCCACGCATCACATACGGTGTGTTCAACTCAACGTCTGCGTCAACAATGAGAGCAGGTTGCGCAATGTTCCCTGCTTGGTCTCCACTGATCTCAAGTTGCGGCGACAGTCGTACATCCCAAACGATGTGCTGTGAGTTGATGCGTATGTCGCACACCTTGCACGAAGGGATGCCAAGCCCAGACATGACAGCACTGCGCATTGCTTTCTTCGGTGCGCCAACCATCTCAAGGATCGCATCTGATGCGGCAGGGACTTTGAGCTTCGCATACCCAGCAGGGTCGCTATCCATCGTGGACACTGGGCAAGAGTGGCAGTTCGTCTGATCTCTTGTGCAACCAACATCAATGTCTGCTGGGACAAGGTACGGTGTCGAGTCTTGCGCGGAGACAACCGAAGACAGTTCCAGTCGCCATCCCATGTTCTGCGGATCAGTTGCGCGATTCAACTTCACCTTGCGCAAGCCTTTCTCTTCGTCCTTGCCTGGAAGGTTCGACATTTCAAACGGAGCGGCAAGCTCCATGAGTCGAAGCATATCGTCGGCAGTTCCACCTTCGGCAACGTAGTCATTCACGTCACCCTTTGGGTGCTTCTCTTTGTCAAGAGGCAAGCCGATGATGCGCACCTCTGCGACTGGTGCCAGCAGTGTGCCGAGTTTTCGTGCTGCCGCTTGTCCTGCTGCATCAACATCCATGCAGATCCAAACACGCTTGTCCTTGAACAGTCGCGTCCACGAAGCATCCCACGAACCTTCACCTCCCGTCGAAGACACTGCGCCGATGCTGAACTCTTTGAGCATCGCACCGACGACGAGAGCTTTGATCTCTCCACCGCAGATCCACACTGCGTCCAACAGTTGTTCAGGTTGGTAGATCTTTGCTTTGCCGTAGCCTCGCGTATTCAACATCTTCTTCGCACCTCCACCTGGAAGGTAGCGACGAATGTTCACGATGCGACGAGCAAGATCGTAGACAGGAATAGTGATGCGACCTTCGTGATAGCCGATCCGCGCCTTGCGAATCATCTCGTCGGTGACACCTCTGTTGCGCAACTCTTGCAGCAACGGTCCCGAGTCCCAGATCTGCGAGTGCATCTTCTCCACTGTGCGTGGATTGATTTGCTTCTGGTCGTCCAGGTCGTAACGACTCGACAGATCAACGAGCATCGTCTGACGCTCAACCTTTCCTGCGTAAGCGAGAAACGAAACGATGTCGCCCTTTGCTTTGCATGAGTAGCAAGTCCAAAGGTTCTTCTTCACGTTCAGCGACACGCTTGGTTCGTTGTCATCGTGAACGGGGCACGATGTCTTCACCTCATCGTCGCCAATGGGTTCAAACTTCCAAGCCATTCGCTCTAGCTCGGCCAGAGCGTTGATCGTCTCTATCTTAGCCAACCGAATCCCCTACTATGTTTGCGGTGATGGACGCAGCACCGGGAAGATGCTGCGCCCTGCGGGTCAGATACTAGAAGTCAGTTTCCTCTTCGGTCTTCGCGTCAGACTGATCGACCGACAACTTCTGCGCATCGTGCAACGCTTTCAACTCATCGTGCATAGACTTGAAAGTGTCTGCCTCGCTTTCCTGAATCCAAGGCTGCAAATCAGGGTTCTTGAAATCGAGTCCCCACCACTGGTAGCCACCAGCGTCACGGGTTCCTGAGTAGAACTCCCAGACCTGTGACCACAGCGGAGTTTTGCGAAGCAGCGCGGCACTGCACAAGTTCTTGCCGACACCAAGTTCACCCTTGGCAAAGCTCATCGCTGCGGGAGTCATGTGCAGATCGCCCCCGTAGATCACACCAGCGAAGTTGAGATGCTCCACATGGCGAAACTTATACGGATCGTTGTTCGGTCCACCGGGATACGGTTCGAACCTGGAGTCTGAGTCGCGTGACTTCGCTGCGATCTCGCCAGCCTTGTCGAACGAGCGAGAGTAGATCGGAGACCCACCATCACGCCGATCCTTCCAAGTGATGAACTCAGGGAAGAAGAACAACGGAACGAAACGAAACGCTTCCTTCGCTTTCGAGAGGAGGACATTTCCCGGCTGGAGAACCGCAGCACCTTCGCCGCACTGTTCCTTGAGAGTCGCGTCCGACATTGCTTGCACAACGCGAATGCGCGAGAGAACACGATAACCCTTCATGTCTTCAAGTGATGTATCTGTCATCCCTTGAAGGAAGGTGGGAGTGATTTTCTGAACTTCTGACTTAGCCATCGTTAGCCTTTGCTTGGAGTTTTGCGAAATACACAAGTGTTGTCGGTGTAAGTACCGACGATGCCCGGAGGAGGGTTCTTCCCTTCTTCGGCCATTTGGGTAAGCATCTCTGACATTCGGTTGAAGTGAATGTTGAGACTGCCTCCGTTGATTGTCTCGGTGGGAACACCAAGCCAGTTCAACAGTTGTTCATATTCGGGTGTCCCTGCCTTCGGCAACTTCGGACGAATCGCAACATCAGGTGTTGCAACTGCAAGCGCACCTCGCGCACGAAGTTCGGTGCTAGGGTCTTCAGTCCACCTCTTCGTTACTCGCAGTGCGAGAAGGCGAGAGATGATCTCTTTCTTTGCTTTGACTTCCTTTCGTGCTGCGTCGAAGAAGCGTTCGCACTCGCGCAACAAGTAGCCGATGTCGGTCAGGTCTGCTTCGCTCATCTCCTGCAAGTGCGGGTGCAGAAGGTGACAGAACTCAACGGAGTTTTCGTAGACCCTATCCACGCTCCCCTTCAGGTCTTTCATGTCATCTATCATTGTGTCCCCTCATAGTTTTGTCGGCCTCTCCTGCTGCCATGCACAGTGAGAGTGCAAGGACAGTCAGGAAAGAACCGACGAACATTCCGATCACGAATTCGATCACTCTTCGCCCCTTGCCCATGCAGGGTCGTTGATCGTCCGTTCGACATACTTGCTGGTTCGTGCGTCGAAGATCAGAAGCCGAACCCGTCCGTAGGACGACAACGCGAGAGCAACAGCGAGCGCAAGCACTACGTTATTTCCCGTCATCGCAATGAAGTCAGCGTCAGGGTCGAAGTCCTCAATCGCTTCGTACAGTCGATCAGTCAGGCAGTCAGTGTTGAAGGGAGAGACACCTTCGGGATACTGGTGGGTCAACTCTCCGTACTCGCCAGCAGACTCACAGTTGAACCTGCCGTCTTGGGGCGTGAAGACAAATACTTTGCTCATCGGATACTTCCTCCTGAGATGTTCAGGACATTGGTAAGGATCTCGCGCAGATCGGTAATGGACTCGGCCATCGAAATCTTGCCCTGCACCCTGTTGCGAATCTCTTCGTCGATGGTATTAGGCACGGTCAAGTCAGTGATGCGAACGGGCATCCGAGTTCCGCGCCGATGTGCGCGATCTTCAGCCTGTCCACGAAGGATTGCACTCCAGTTCTGGGAGAAGAAGATCTCCTGGTCGCAGTACATATCAGAGTTGTCGTCGTAGCCGAGAAGGTTCAAGCCTTCGCCAGCAGTCTGCGGATTGAGGACAAGAACCTTCAAGCTATCGTCTCCGTTGAACCGCTCCACAAGCTCGTCACGCTCCGCAGGAGATGTCGCGCCATAGTAGCAACCATGCTCGATGCCTTCTTTCGTAAGACGCTCAGAGATCGTCCTGATGTCTTCGGTGAAGCTACACCAGATCAGTGCCTTGCCCAGCGGGTCACGGTCCTCTGCCTTGAGGATGTCGATGCAAGCCTGAACCTTCGGGTTGTTGTCGATGGTGCAGACACGCTTGGTCTCTGCCTTCGAAAGAACAGCACCTGTCTCAGGATCAATGTTCGCAGCAACGCCGATGTGTCCACTGGTGATCTGCGCGAGACGCAAGAGCTTCGCAAGGATGTTCGACACCTCGACAGGTGATACATCTCCGCTCAACTGGCATTCGATCTCCGCAGCAAGATGCTCGCTCATCGCAATGTACGCATCCTTCTGCGCCTTGGTCATCTCGACTTCCCAAGTGTCATACACTTTGTCAGGAAGGTTCAGACCTGCATCGTCCTTCGTGATGCTGAAGGTGAGACGAGACAGACGCTCCTGAAGCAGAGGAACATTCACGGTGCCTTCCAGCTTCTTCACACCGGGAATCGAAGTGTCAGAGAAGACACCGTGGAACTTCCGGTAGTTGCTGAACTTGGAGAATCCACTGTAGCCATGCCCAAGGAACTCAAGCTGAGACCAAAGATCGAACAGACTGTTGCCGATGGGAGTTCCCGTCAGGATCGTGCGCTTCTTGCAGCAGTCACGAATCTGCTTGAGAGCTTTCCAACGCTTCGTTGTCGAACTCTTGATGAAGTGCGACTCGTCCAGAATGCAGAGATCCCAGAGACCCGGCTTCGCAAAAGCGTGAACCGAACAAGAGAGTGAATCGTAGCCGACGATGACAACGCTGAAGTCGCAATCTTCTTCAGTGGTGATCGCTTGGACGAGAGAGCGAATGCGCTTCTCCTGCGTTCCACGAATCGTTGTGACCTTGCCAGCGAGGAAGGTGAACTTCTGCACTTCCTGTTCCCAGTTCAAGCGAACTTGGTTGGGGCAAACAACAAGGATGCGCATCATGCCTTTCCCTGCTTCCTTATGACGCTTCGCTTCCATGCACATACGCTGGATGGCAGTAGCAGTCTTGCCCGTGCCTCGATCCATGAAGAGGCCAATGCCTTCTTGCTCCAAGCTCATCTGGCAAGCAACACGCTGATAGTCAGAGAGAGGAAAGCGAGGATGGTCGAACCAATCCGAAGGCTTGTCAGGAAGAGTCTTCGTCAACTTGAACGCTGCCTGGATCGCTGCGCGTTTGTCTTGCGCAACGAAACGCTTCCACAACATCTGGTACAGCAACGCTGCTTCTTGCGAAGCGAAGCGAATGATGTCTTGGTCGATGCAAGAGCGAAGCATCACCGCAGTGTAGTCAGTTGCACCGACAAGAAAGTTATTGCGCAACGAGTACGAAGTCTTCCCAAGCCACTTGGACTCAGGGATGCGAGCCGAAAGAAAGTTCACCGCTCTGTAGCAAGGACGGTAGCTGTCGTCAGCAACAAGTTCACCGACCGTGTTTGGCTTCATCACTTTGAGTTCGATCTCAAAGTCTGTGCCTTCGGCATCAAGGCCGATCACGAAGTAGGTGTCCTTGCGAACCTTGATCGGACGAAGAACATCCTTCGTCGCCTTGGTCAGCGGTTCGACGATTGCCGAAGCGAGAGTCATTGTGTCAGTCATCGTTCTATTCCTTTGTAGAGAGGAGACGGGTGCCTCCTCGACCCCCCTAATCTAGCGACTGGGGTGGGCCAGTCAACCCCTAATTCGTGTTTCTAAACCCTTGTCAATACTCGACTTACAACTGTTCGGTGAGGCAATCTACTGGAGTCTTGTCGTCGCGCCACCGCACGAATCTAGGAAATCGCAATTTGCCGTTCCGCAGCAGACCTTCGTGCGCGACCTCGACGACTCGACCTGTCACATTTTCTTCGTCGCGCCAGTCGTTGTCGTTACCGATCCCAACCTTGCCGATGGATACAAACTCGTTGCCATCGAACAACGCAAGATGCAACGCACCGATGCGACCTTCGTGTTTGCCTTTGCCTGGTTCGTCTGCGATCACGATTGCATCAACTGTGAAGATGCGCTTCACCTTGAACCAACTTCGGTAGTGCGCTTGTTTCAACACAAAGCCTTCGATCTCCATGTCTTCTGCAAGTGCTTGAAGCGAGAGCATATCTTCGGGCCACTCGCTCAACTCTTGCGGTGGGTAGAACTCAAGACTGTGTAGCAACACATCTCTTCTTTCGAAAGACGCTGACCGACAATCAACACCAGCGCAGAACGGAACAGCGAAAGGTTGAAACCGAACATTCGGAATCCCCTTCGCAAGAGAAGTCGCAACCGAAGAAGCATGATCGTCAGGGATGAAGATCTCCCCATCAAGCACAGTGTTGCGCGGCAACTTTGTGATCTTCTCAATGTCTTCGGTCACAAGGCAATCGAACAACTTCGTCCACAAGTTCTCTTTGTGGGTCTTGCGTCCGTAGGCAGCAAACTCATCGCACTCGTCTCGCCACACCGTCATTCGATGACCGTCATACTTCACTTCACAGACGACAGCGTGTTCGCCTTTCCAGTTCTTCGGATGACACCTGTGATCCCAGCCGATGAATTGTGCGATTTGATCGTTCATAGTCTCACCGAAAACCTTCGACGCATATTGTTCACTGTCTGTGCAGGAACCTCTTCGTTCTCTCCACCGTGACGATTCTCGACGATCAGCGAAACGAACCGTGCGTTCATTCGTTCAGCGAGTCTCGCGTAGCGATCAACTTCCTTCTCTGTCGTTGAAGTGTTGGACACCGTGCAAGACATACCATGGGTCAGCGACTCGCTTGCTTGGTTGAAACACCAATCGTGTGCTTCCTTCAGATCCGCAGATCGCCAGTCATTCATAAACCACTGATCGGCTTCGTAGAACGGAACACCGATGGTCTCCGCAAGCGTTGACTTGCCCGATCCAGGGAGGCCACGAAGGAAGAAGAGTGTTAGCATGACAACTCCTGTAGCGTGTGGCGAATCTGTGTTCGTCGTTGCTTCAGTTCGTCCACCGTTGCGACACCAGAGACCACAGATCCTCCAGCCTGAGCAATCGTTCGCAGCAGCGTGATCGCGTCCTCGATGTTTTGCAGTTCCTTCATCAGAAGGTTCACTTTGTTGCGGTCTCCCGCAGAAATAGCTCCTTTCATGTCTAACTCCTTGGTGGGAACAAGTCCCAGAAGATCGGTTTCTGTGTTGTGGTTTTCTTCGGTGGCTTGCAGTGCCCGTGCCTGTACTTCCATCCACGCTGTGCTTTCTTCCAGCGTATCGGCCCCAGTTCCATCGGCTCACCGCAGATAGAACATGGGTGTGAAATCGTTTTTCTTTCAGGAGTCTGCAACTGATGGCACCTTCTCGCTGTGCAACCAAGCTCCCGTGCTATGCGCTTCCACTTTGGCCCGTGCATCTCTCGCACTCCAGCGAGGATGTGTGCGACCTCATGCAGCACCGTATCCACGAAGTCATGTTCGTTCTCTTCCACTTGCCAGATCGGCACAGAGAGTTTGATGACTCGTCTGCTGCTTGCGTTACCCGCTGCGCGAGTCATGCGGTTCGACCACTTCAGCGTGATGCCTGTGAAGTTGTACTGGGGGAAGTCCTCGCGCAGTTGCGCAATCGTCTTCACCGCTACTTCGTGGAGCTTGAGGATTTGCTCGTTACCCATCGGAATGTCTCCTATGTGCCCTTGGGGCAGTTGCTGTCCTATGTGTCAGATGCTGTCTCAGGTCTTCTCTAGAGAGCTTACGGGGACGCTCCAAGCAAGTCAAGCAGGGAGCATCCCGTGTGTGTCAGCGGTGATATTCCGCTCAGTGTGTAGGTGCGTGGAAGTCCATGTGACTCGCCCACTTGTTGAGCAAGCGAACAACATTGTCCTTCGTGCAAGCGAACTCTTCCACTTCCAGGATGTCGTCTTCGATGAAGTCTGCTTCGGGATGCCAAGGAAGAACGAAGCCTTTCTCGCAAGCGTGTCGCACACACTCTTCTCTTGTCAGTGCGTAGAAGAATCCGCCTCCCATGTCGTCATCCTTCCTGTAGCACTCAAGTCTCCAGACTTTCATTTGGACACCTCGACGGTAGAAGAAACACGAATCTCACCGTGCGGCAATCCGTAGTGTCCAGCGCAGATCGGCCCGTAGCCAACAGCAACGCTTTCACCTGTGGTCAACTTCTTCGTACAGAAGCAGCAGTTCGAAGTGCGCTTGCCGTAAGCAATCGCAGTCGCTTTGGGATCGCTTTCGAACTCAGCGAGGAGTTCCTGCACCGAAGCAACGATGCTGCCTTTCCAGAATAGATCTCCGTTCTTGCGAATGTGTCCGTAGGTGATCGACTCACCAAACGCTGCACCGTCTGTGATCCAGACCGTGCCTGGATACTTGCTCTGTGCGCCTGACATACTCAAACGCACACGCTGCCCACCTTCGGTCTCAAGATTCACCTTCGGACTCTTCAGCGTCTCCGCTGCAAGGTTCAGCATCGCAAGGATCTGCGGAACTTGCATCGCTGCAACCGCCTCAACCTTCGGCTTCGTAGCGTCCACGCAGATCTTGTGGATCCACGCAAGTTGCTTGGCAGAGGGATGTCCTCCTCGCACAAGCGATCTCGCAAAGTCGCTGGTGAGCGTTCCATCGTTCACCAGTTGTCGGATCTTCACTTGCGCTTCAAGATCGGTGTACGGAGTTTCAAAAGTGATGTCTCCGTTTCGAGTTGTGACAGTAAGTTTCATAGTTCTATCTCCTTTATGAGTTGGGGATCCGGGCGCGAATGTCATCCCAAATAGCATCGCTGACTTTGCCATCCACAGTGACAGGCTTCATGTCCTCTACGGGCCAGAGGAAACCGTGAGGAGTAACCTCAACCGTGACAGCAGTGGTCCCAACAGTTTCCCCTTCAGGGGTTGTGATCGTAACGGTGTAAGTGCGTGTCTTCATGGTTCTATTTCCTTTTGGTTAGGGAGGGACTAGGAGGGTTGACGCCAAACAGGGAGCAGCGGAGTTTCGGTGCGAGATCCATCAGCGGTGACTTGAATGTGAGTCCTGTACCAACGCACTCGGTCTGCATCAGTGTGCCAGATAAGTTGACCATCTTCGGTGATCTCTTCCCCGGAGGTGATCCACTCTTTCGATCCATCGTCGTAAGTTGCCGTGCGGCCTCTCTTGATAGCCTTCTCGACTTGGTTGCCGATCTCAGAAATTGCATCGTCCTCGTCGGATGATCCAACCTTGCCAACATACTGATAGCAAGTGTTGTTGATTGTGACTGACAGGGCGAAGACATCACCCTTGATAGTGAATGCGTTGCGAAGGTTCATAGTTCTATTTCCTTTGGGCCTCACGGTGATTGCAGTTGTTGCACTGCCAGAACTTCAAGATGTCGTCGAATGGGTGAATGTGATTCTGCGGATCCTTCTCGGCTAGATCGCAAAGGGCGTCCATTGCCTCGGCGGTGATGTCGGGGGTCTCGATCTCCCACCGCTCCATCCACTTCTCTGTCCAAGACGCAGGGCATCCACATCCGTTGCACCAGTGGTTGCGGCGAGTGCGCCACACACCGTCTTTGCCGTAGGTTGTGCGGTTCTTGTAGCCACTCGGCTTCGGCCATTTGATTTCGTGTGTCATGGTTCTATGTGCTATGGGTTTCGGGTTTCTCTCTCGACCCCTGTATTATCGGCATGGGAGCCTGGAGGTCAATACCTATTTTGAAGAAAATTTCGCTGTGTAGGGTGGTCTGGGTGCCGTTTTTCAGGCTTTGCGCCCCAGTGCGCAGAATCTGCGTCTAGAACGAAGGGTCAGCGTACTCCCGTGCCTTACCGAAGTAGCAGTTGTCGAAGCGGTGATACTTGCGCGACCACTTGACTTCTTGAGTTGCACCTTCGGGATCGAGTTCGTAGGTGTAGTCTTGTCGCCCAAAGCGACCTTCGTGCTTGTCAGTCGGAGTACACTTCGCTCGTTGAATCGTCGCACTCATTCCGTTCTTCGCAACTGCGATCACGAAGTAAGCATAGGAGTCGGATCCGTATCCAGTGCTGCATCCCATTCCAACTTCAGGAAGCGTAACGATCTTGTGATGGGCATCTTCCCAGCGGGATCCCATGCCACAGTTGATGAGTTGATCGAGGCGACTCAGTGCTGCGTCTTCAGTGAGACAAGAGTAGTAGGCGCGGTGCAGTCCACCTGCCACCTTGTAGACCTTTGTGGGCTCCTTCTGAAAAATGCCAGAGATGCGAGAGATGACAGAGAGTTCCAGGGGTTTTGTGATGAGGAGTTGCATGGTTCTGTTTCCTTTGTTGGTTAGAGATCAGACGGTAGATGTGCGGAGTTCGATGGCGACCTTGCTTTGCTGCTCGTCCACATTCACTTTGATGAGGGCGATGTACCGCTGCGCGGTGGAACTGTCAGCACCGAAATCCTTCACGGCCCTGTTTGCACGGTAGACG
>Ga0098058_1000382_pt1 | contig 14794 bp, 10 predicted proteins | sample 19_taG_FD_75061 | JGI IMG/M metagenome (GOLD analysis project Ga0098058, IMG submission 75061) | Marine viral communities from the Subarctic Pacific Ocean - 19_ETSP_OMZ_AT15317 metaG | ecosystem: Environmental > Aquatic > Marine > Oceanic | place: Pacific Ocean | collected 2015-01-19 | reverse complement strand
TCTGCAAGCTTTCCCTTTCGAATCTAGTTTTTGCATCTTCCTTGTCCAGCAATCGCGCCTGTTCTCGTAAATAATCTAATTGTTTTGTGATTAGATCTTGCTCTGCCTTCAGCATTGTACTTGCGGATCCCGTTAGCTTAAACGCGCCAGGTCGTCCTGTTGGAGTCATTTTAGTGACTTGCGCGACGCGCCCCCGCGCTCCTTCGGCATTGGTTAAATATTCAATCGCCCCCCTTATATTCCCATCTTGAACCATTTGTCGCAACATGTCGTCAACGTTTTTCCCCCTGGTCCCCTCCGTCGGGCTAAAAATAGTCCCAAGTCCACCCGCGGCACCACCTATAATACCTGCCCTTTGATATGCCGCTCCTCTTTCAAATTGTTCGCTTTGTCTTTTGCCCATTCTCCGCGCTGCGGTTGGGCCTGTAGTTAGACCAGCGCTCAACGTTGACTGAAGTACATTGACGTCCCGTTCAGAGGTTCTTGTTGCGCGGTTGTATACATTTGTTCGTCCTAATTCCTCAGAAAACAATCGGTCTTCCAGCTTGCGCCTTCTCTCTAACGAATTAAGATAATCTTTCATTTCCTGCGGCTTTATCGCCAGGGACTTAAATTTTAGCATTGCCGCCTTCTCGGCGGTGCTGAGCACTTTATCCATGCGGTCAAGATCCTTCGTATTCGCCCCCGCGAGGTCTGGACTAAACAACAAGAATTTCATCATTCGATTTTGGGAATCCTCGGTTTCCCCATACTTCTTAACAAAAGCCTCTACCTCATTATAATAGTCTTTTACGTTTTGCCAGCCTTCTTTGTCCCCGCCAAATGGGCCTGTGCCGCCAGTCCGCCGCGCGAAGCTTTTTGAAATATCTGAGTCCGCATCACCCATAGCTTTCGTCACGGCAGCTAACCCGCCCTGCGGTTCCTCCAATGACCCCCCTCCTTTATATATGTCCGCTATCTTTCCAAGCGCTAGAGCAGACTGTTTTCGCGTCTCTATATCCTTCTTGTCTAGGGCTCCGCCTGCGGCCAAAAATTCCTCCTTTTTTTGCTGAATAAAGGACTTTGCAAATTCAGGAGTTAGATTCATCTCTTCTGCTTTATCCTTCACATATTTCTCCACTCCTTTTTCCCCCTCCCATGTCTTGTCTCCCGCTATCGGGCTCAGCCCCCGCCTTCCAGCTAATATTCCCGTATATTTCGTCGGGCCACCCGCAACCTCCTCCACGCCCAACATCGCTTTTCTAAACTCCTTCTGCTTGGTCTCGTCCATGCCCATCATCATCCCACCTATACCACCTGCAACCTCCCGCATGGCCGTGCCCTTTCTTGCTTTCGCCAAATCAGCTATTGCCGAAACTCCTGCCATGCCTCGTGCTGCTTGTTGAGATTTCGTCGCGGCATCTGTTTGTACCCGCATGACTTGTTGGTCTTTTTGTTCCCTTGATAATTTGTCATTCGTTATGATATCTGAAACTTTCTTCCGCATATCAATGTCCGAGATTGAGGCTAATGCAGAATGGATTGCTTGGTTTGCCGAATATATTTCGATCTCGTCTCTTGTGACATCCCCAGCTACGGCCATACTTTCTCGAATGTTTGTCATAGCTTCGTTTTCAGTCCTGCCTCTTTCTCCTAAGAACTGAGCTCCAAATCCAAATTCTTCGTCAGTTAAATATGGCTGGCCTTTAGCGCCAGAATGATAGCCGCTATACATACCCCATGCAAGACCGCCTCCCAATCCGTACTTCACCGCTTTTCCAGCCCTGCCAAATGCTGCCCCAGTTGCGGCGCTTGCGCCGACACCCTTCGCCGCCGCAAGCGCCGCGTCCCCTGATAGGCCTGCCGCTGCTCTCGTCCCTGCCCTCCCCCTTGGGCCAAACGCTGTGCCAAGCGCCTTTACGCCAGTTCCAAGTCGAGTAATCGCGGCGGGAGCCCCCCACTTTCCTGGTCCAAGGGTGGTGGCGAGCGTCAGGGCTATATCGGTTGCCAGTGCCCCAAATCCACCATATGCTGCCCAAGTCAACCCCTCGCCTACGCCTTCGCCACCGAGGATCCCTGGTAATGCTTTTCTTTTTCCTGCGGCCCATCTGGCATCAGTTTCTCCAGCTGCCATTCGCTGCTCTGGAGTCATGAAAAATCTTTCCTGGGCCGTAGGAGTTTTCATAAATCCCTTGACCATTTGATCGAGCATTGGGGCCATGAATAGCCCCATCCCAACTGGACCAGTAAGCAAGCTCCCCGCTCCCTTACTAATTGCACTGGCACCGCCTCGAGTTGCACCCCAACCCGTTTTTAGAGGACCAGTTATGCGCTCCCTCAGTGTTGGCACCCGTGGCGGAGCAGGGGCCGCGGGCGATGGTCCCAGCTCATAAGGCCGACCAGTCGCCATTCTTACAGCCCTAGCCTGATGAACCACATCTTTAAACACTTTACCCATGCCACTGCGAGTTCCCTCTGCAGTTGTTTTGATCATGTCTCTCCTTACGGCATCGCTGTGAGCAGCAAGTTCTACTTTTAACAGCTCCATCCGCTTGGCGACACTTTGACCGCGCGTTGCAAGTGCTTTCTGTCTTTCCGCAAACCATGCATCACTCCCATATTTCGCACGCAGATCGTGCGGCCCTGTTGCAAAGTTTGGCAAGTTTGTCGTTCTTAAATCCTGGCCCCTGTGCATTCTTGCCGCATCAGCGAAACTGCTTTGCCCGACGGTCGGGGAAATGACACCAAACCCTTGTGGGTTGAATGAGCTTCTTAAAGCTGTATTTTGCACGACCCGAGTTTGTACAGAGGACGGGGATATACCCATTAATTGTCCGACTTGACTTTTTTCTCTTGATATTGCATCGGAAATAGGAGAAAAAGTTGGCGCCAAATTTCCCGCCAAACCCTTCCACGGCCTATCTGTTGGCAAACTAAACTTTATGCCCTCACCAAAAGGCCTTTTTTTCGCTACATTACCTACAACCTTGAAAGCATTCTTAACCGCCTGTATGCCATACTTTACCGCCAGTTCAACGACTAATAGCTCTATTGGTACGCCTATTTGCGCTCCCTTTCGGTATCGGTTTGCTACGTCTGTCACCACTTGCGCAGCTCCTGATTGACCTATCCCGCTCGCCGCCACCCCCCTCATTGAAACAGCATCTTTCGCTATCTCCCAATTCTTTGGATTTACTGCGGTCTCCTTGAACCTGCCACCCAAAATGCCTCCCATCGCTCGAGACCCGAATGAAGGACCAAAATTTGGAGCCAAACTTGGGGCAAACGGTTGTAAACCCGCGCTCTCTAGTCTTCTGTGAAAACGCTGACTCCCAGGCATTACCGTATTCATTGCTTTGGCAGCGGCATCAAATGATGCGCTCGAACTTGCGCTATACTGGGAATGCCCAAGAATTCTCTCCACAGCCTCCTCATCTATCTTTGTTGCGCTGGGTGCGCGCACGCCAGCAACCCGCTGTCTTCCCGTGCTAGAAATACTAACCATAACGGGAGGCCTTAACGTTGCGCCAATATTCTTAAAATATTCTGCTATATAGCGATTTTGGTCAAAAGCGGAAGCATGTGTTGTTGCATGTGTACGGCCCCTCATGCCCCCCATTGCTCGTTGAATTTGTTCTGAATAGGAGCCTCCTTCCCTCGGCCTTGAATACAAATCCTCCTTAGCTTTTGCGGACGCGATTAACTGCGCTTCTGTTTTTCCTGCCGACTTAATGAGCTCACGCTTTCCTTGAACAGTTCTGTATCCGAAACCAATATCTGTAGCCCCTGCCCTTCCTGGCCTAAAATCCATCCCCATGATTCGCTCCAGCTTCTCGCCGCCAATCGGAGCTGTTTTTCCACCACTCATGGCCGCTCTTAATTCTCCACTAGAGAAAGCGCCATATGGAGTTGCACTGAGCCCTCCTTGCTTTATATACCTTCCTCCCTGGCCAATCGCATACCCCCCAGACCTATTTTTCTTCACCCAGTCGAATTTCTTGCCTGAGGCGCCAACTTGGCCAGCTTTTATGTCGACACCAAGCCTAGCCAAATCGGGACCTGTTAATTCTGCCGACCCGCTCTTGTTAAACGCACTGCCAGTTGTAAAATTCTGTGACATCTTAAGCTTGGACCCCGCGCCCATGACACCAATCTCGGCCCCTGTTCCCAGGATGCTGGTCATAAAGTCCCCCCTGTTTGATCTGACCCGATCAATGTGTGGATATTTGCCCTTCGGAACTTGGAACTTTTTGCCTGATAAGTGAGTAAGCAATTTAGGTATTGACAGCATAAAGTTCGGCACCGCTCCCTCTGCTGAGGACATAAGGCTGGGAACTCCACCTAACCCACCTGCCGTTGGCGCAAGAGACGGCGCCATCCTGGGGATCCGCCTATTGGTCATCGCTCCAGCACTGCTCACTCTGAACCCAGCGCCAAAGGCTCCCGCGCCCATGGCCGTCGAAAGCGCAACTGCTTTTTGCCTCAGCGCAACCTCTTGCGTTAGAAATGTGTTAGTGATCCCTTGCTGCTTTGCAATGTTTCCCGCTGCTGCGGCCATAGCTTGTTCATACGCAACATTTTTTGCCAACAACTGACCAATACCAGCCTGAATTGCGGCTTGTTGTTTCGCTGCGTTGTTTAATCCCAGCAAATTATGTAAACTCTTAGCGCCAAAAACAACGAGATCCTTGAAAAGCTTAATAAACACACCTCCAACAATAACTAACCCTGGGCCAGTAAGAATTCCGCCAATTCCCTTCAATAATCCCTTTGCAAAGTTAGCTCCCGTACTTTCCCCAGATAAACCTTTAGTCACTGATTCGACAAGGCTGTTTACTGTTGTTAGTAAATTTTTGATTCCTGGCCCAACGGTTATATCTCCAATCTTCTTAGTGAGCTCCTCTAGAGCAACCCCAGTTTGGGTTGCCAAGGCCGAAGCGGTCGTATTTAATTGCTTGTTTTTTTGAATTGCCTGATCTGTTGCGCTTGCGGAAACTAGCTGAGCACGAGCATAGTCGCTATTAGCCTTCCCAAGGTCCCCCAACGCCGCCTTTAGAATATTGATCTGGAACTTGCCCGCGACAAATTGGTCAATCGTAGCTTTTTGGGTTCTGGTCAAGGTATCGTATGTTTTCGCGAGGCTCGTCAACACCCTATTGGCTGGTAATGCAGCGCCCGAGAGATCGTCAACTGCAATATTCACTTTTCTTAATGCATCCAAAGCTCTTGGATCTTGCAGTCTTGTATAAATTGTTTTGAACGCGTTACCAATAACCGCGCCACCACGTGCGGTTTTTTGCTGAGCGACCGTTACCATTGCCACTAGCTCATCAAAGCTTACCCCAGCATCTTGTGCCACGGCGCCAGCACGACCCAGTGCAGCGATTAAATCATCCGTTCCAACTGCAAACTGCACATCAACAGCAGACAGTTTATTGATAATTTGGGTTGTTGTAAGACCAGCTTTTCCAAAACCGTTAACTGCTGCGGTCAAACCTTTGACGGAATCCGCGGCCTTTAGCCCAGTCAATCTTGTAAGAATAAGTGCGTCATTTGTCCTTTTTAAAGTTTCCTCTATGCTTAAGCCTTGTCGGGAAAACTCCAACGCTGCTTCTGAAACTGCTTCAAAGCTTTGGGCGGTATTCTTCGCTACCCTAAAAAGCCCATCACCAAATTTTTGAAGATTGGCTTGACTAGTATTGAGAACAACATAGATATCAGTAAGCGTTTTTTCGACTCGTACGGTCGTACCAATTAATTCCTTGAAGGCCCGAGAAACCCCATTGATAACTGCGACGCTGGCTCCAAAAGCAATGACACGGGCATTTGACGCTTCGATTGACTTTGTAAATTCATCTGCATCTGCGCGAATTTTCCCCATCATTCGGCCGAGCGGCTGAATTGCCGCGCTTGAGCCGCCTAACCTGCGCATTGCTGCATTTGCTTCTCCCTCGATCGAACGAGATAGACTGCCTTTTTTAACTACGACTGGTACTTCGATTGCTTTTGCCATGCTCCAATTATCCTTATATGCAATTACACCGAAATATTAATCTATTCCGCTTAATTTCATTAAGTCCTCCATATTTAACGAGCCGCCTTTTTTGCGAACCGCATCTTGGAGTGACACTGTACCAGCCCCACTTGTTTCCACGCCCAGGCTTTCTAGGTCTTCTTTTGTTGCACCAAAAAGTCCCGCGCCCCCTTCGCTAGCCTTCTCCATGACTTCTCTCGCCTTTTCTCTGCCCTTGGGATTTCTCGCCCAATCTATTATCCTCTGTGGATCCTTTCTTATAGCATGGGGAACCTCTTCTCCACTTGCAAAAATATTCTTGAACATTTTAGTATAAGCGAATAATTTTATTTGATAATGCGATAAATGGCAGGCAGCTTTACCAAAAAAATCAAGAGCCCCCTCACACATATTAAGAAATGGAGAATAAAAATCCTCTAAAATTAATTTTTGCACCTCTTCATCGTTAAAACTTTTAAAAATCTCATGGTAAGTTTTGCCAAGGGTGCTTAGTTCGGAACTAGGCAAGTCATCATAACTTTCTTGGGTAAAATAATTTTTTGTAAACGCTTCGTCGCAAAACAAACTATCTATGATATATAAATCAAAACATCTTTTATCTGCGTAAATTTCTGCGGTATTCCCAAGCAAGGCGGCCCTTTGATTTTCTTTTTCGCTTAGTTTTTCTCTAGCTTTTTTAATTAATTTGTCCTGATTATCAAGTTGGCTCTGTAAGTATAAACCGCTCTTATTATAAATCAAGCTTTCTATAAAGTTTTCCTGGTCTCTAACCTCTTTTTCGTCCTTTTCTGTCCATGCGTCTTCCTCGTATAAATTTTGTAAAACTTCTTTTTCTACAGGAATTCCCCGTTCTTTGGCTTTTTCTAAAAATTCGAGCCTTTGATCATCCAGTTCAACCTGATCCAAATGACCAAGGTGCTTAATAAATACTTTTTTATCCTTTATATAGGAAACAGAAAAACCAAGAACTATATCCCTAAAAGTTCTCTTATAATCAGATGTTTTTTCATCAGACATTGCCCTCTTCTATGTCAGTATTTAATTGGTCAAAATCTTCCTTGGACAAACCTGAAGAAGCAAAATACCAGTAACTCATAAACGTGGCAATCTTGCTTTGTATTAGAGAATATAGCGGGTCATTTTTTTCATCTAAGTCATAATAATAACTTTCTTTCTGCTCAAAAGTCTCCCCCTCAAAAAACAACTCTGGATCTTCTTCTCCGCGAACAATATATGTTAAATTTAAAACATACCACATAATCACGCGATTTTGAGCTTTCACGTCTGCCGTATGATTAAACAACGAAGCATAAGAAGTTTCTATATCAATAATTTCCCGCCTTGACTCAGCTATTTTATTAATAAGCCCCTTGCTTTTTTCTTCATCTCCTTTTGTTTTTTTGCCTGTTTTTGTCGAAAGCTTTGTAAAATCTGTTTGAAACTGGGCAAGCTCTCCGTATTTTGAGTTTAGGCTTTTTGCATCTTCTTCCGCTAACAGACCACCACTGTCGCTATATTTTTTGGCCAACATTGCTTTTGTCAGTATGCCGCGCTTGACACATTGGCTCATTTCAATGCTGTATTCCATATCGGCTTCCTCGATTTGCCTTCGATTTGGCTCTTTTAAAATAACCCTTATCGGCTCCTCCTCAGTTACTTCTTCCTCGACTTCAACGGTTTCCTCTTTTTTGGTCTCTTTGTTAAGAACCGTTTTCTTGACTTTTTTTGTAGTCTTCTTTTCGAGCTCCACACTAAAACTATATATTTCCTTCATGCCTTATATTTTATAATATTTTTTTAATTGTTAAATTCAAACTCTATGGTGAACTTTTCCAAATCATCGTCATTATTGCGAATATTATCGTTACCTATATCTAGTACCTTTTTACGGAGATATTGCATTTTATTTTCATCAAAATAATCAGCCTGTTCTATTAACGCCTTGTGTTCGGGCAAATTTTTACGAAGTTTGCAGAAATTCACGTCGTGGTCTATTTTGAGATCCTCCAGTAAAACAAGGAAGGTCTTGAAGAGTTTTTTTGTATTACGACTATAATAGTCGCCCAGTAATCCTTTTGCGTCCATATTTAAACCTTAAACCTAAATTAGGTTACACAAAAAACAATAAAAAGTGTAAAGAAAAGCATGGCAAGTTTACTTACAGCCGCGGATAAAACAACACTAAATGAGGCAATGGATAGCCTGCATGACACATTTGCCCGCGACATACAAATTATTAAAGAAGCCAAAAAGACAGTAGCAACTTCGAGTGCACAATTCAATTCTGTGTATGGAACTGCTGGTACAACCACGAGCATAGCGTATGTTCCTCAATCTGGAACATATAAAGCTAGGGTGCAATATTTAAGACAGGAAGAAGATTATTTTTCGGATTCCCAGCTCGGCTCCCAATTAAAAATTAAAATGCCAGCAGGCAGCGTAAGGCTAAAGGTCTCTGGAGATGCGCACACCTACCTTAAAGACGCAAAACGCATACAATTCGATGATAGACGATTTACTATTTTTAGTGACTATAGGCCACATGGACTTTTTGACGCGAGATATTATACATATTACCTAAAACCCGTAGATGAGTAGAGTCACAGTACCAAGAGGAGCAGTAGAGCTGGCAATAAGACAGTCTGGGAAATTCGTAAAACCAAAAGTAGAGCCCAGTCTTGTTAAGGAATTTAAAATAATGAAGGAAAAAATGCTGTCTGAATTTGACAACCACCCGATAACAATAGAGCTTGAACAAAAAACAAGCGCAGATCCAAGTGCGTTTGTTTCCAGCGGAAGCTTGTTTGGTTTTATTGGTTTTGAAAAAGAAAGCAACCCAACAGAAATTGTTAGAGAAATGTTGGAAAAATCAGAATTAAAATTTATTAGAATAAACGGAGGAATAGTCGACTTTAAAGCTTTTTACCCATCAAAAGAAGAGCTTTTTGCCGCAACCCCGCTGCCCTGGGCCAGCGGTCGAAGTTGGCTAAAGGGCATTGAGTCTGGAATATCTGGACTGGGGCGATACCTCAAAACAGAAAATTTAGACAGTAGTAGGTCTGGCGGAGGAATTCAATCAAAATCCAAATTTCAATCTGGCAGGTTTACAAACACAAAATACATATCTGAAATATTAAATAATTTTATTGAAAAAATAAATAAACTATCGCTATGAAGCCACAATTTCAACATACTCTAGTCACAAGTTTTTATCTTTGGTTTGACAATTATTTGCAAAAGTACGGCGAGGCGTACGGTAACAAAACTGGTATATTTTATAATATGTCCGATGACAGGCTTGATGACGCACATAATGTATATTCGTCTCCATACAAGCAATTTGTTTTCGATAGCGGCTTAAATAGTGGAGTGGTAAATTATCAAGGCACTGAAGGGCCATTAGTCATTGATAGAATAAGCGGACAAACAGACGGAGGCGCACCTATAGAAATTCCCCGTGGTACAAGTGGCCTAAAAATAGACTATGAAAATGGCCGTGTGTTTTTTACTGGTGATGCAAATAGTAAATTTCCAGGTAATAACTTGCCCCTAAGCGGCCGATTTGCAGTAAAGGATTTTAATCTATACGTTACCAATGAAACAGAAGAAGATCTAGTTATAGAAAACAAATTCAAAACAAACGACAGATTTGGCAATTTGGAAACATCTGGAATTGCTCCGTATGATCAAGTTTTGCCCGCGGTATTCATAACCTCAGAAAGCGCGCAAAATCAACCATTTGCATTTGGCGGCTTAGATATAACAAAAACACACGTAAAAGCCGTGGTTTTGACCAGCGATTTATATTGCCTGGACTGCGTACTTTCACTCTCGGCTGATACAAAAAACAGATCTTTTACTCAAGTTAATTTTGGAGATTTCCCAATAACTGAATTTGGAGACATAAAAGCAACAACTTACCCCACTGGATATAGCTACAAACAAATCGAAAGCGATAACACAAGCGAATTATTTCACATAGAAGAGGTAACAGTTTCCAAATTGAGCGACCGCGCCAATAAGAATATAAATCCCAATGTTTTCGTTGGTTTTATAGACTTTGAATTACACAAATATCGTCGCCCACGAGGATAATAAGTGTAAAGTTAAGTAGAAAGTTGACTTTTGACTTTTATTTTATAAAAAACATTTCACATTTATCGCGAAATACTGTAAAGAATAATAACCTTAAACCTTACGAAATATTATGGCAGCTAGAAACAGAGTAATTTATCAAAGTGAAGCATTGTTTGTCACTAAACAATACAGCGGAAGCAACACAGTGGACATTGTCGACGGAGGCGTCGTTGGCAGCGCGAAAGAAAGCCCTGGCATTGCCCCTGGTAGTTTCCATCAAATCGCCAGGGTCCAGAGCGCAAACTATAATTTCTCAATCGCCAGAACAGATGTTAATCAGTTCGGCAATTTGGCCAGAATTGACACGGCTGTGATCGAGGCGCCTACTGTATCCTTGGATTTTTCATATTTAGTCACAGATGGGACAAACGAAGACAAGCTTGGAATATCTGTTGATCCAAACAACTCTGGCTCAGCCATCGCTAGCCCTGGCGGAATCAAGGTCGCAACCTCCGCCATTTCTGGGATGCTTGCTAATACATCTGGAAGAAATTATCATATTTTAACAACAGCGGAAGGTACTGACGCGTCTGCCAATACTGACTCTGCAGTTGGTGAAGGCAGTACTGTTATATCTATAGGCAATGGCTTTATCACAAACTACAGCATGGAAGGCTCCATTGGTGCAATTCCAACTGCTTCTGTTTCAGTGGAAGGCCTGAATATTCGCTCTGACAACGCAGCCGCAGGCTTGACCCTTCCGTCAATCGACCCAGACGCGGGTACAGCAGCCACATTAGGCACCCAGACCTATACCCTGCCTGATCCCGTTAGCGGGGACGCTGGTGATGTACTAAGGCCTGGTGATATCGCGCTAAGCCTTGGTACTCCAGCATTGATAACTAATTTAACTGATAGTGCGAGCGCTAATATGGCACATATTCAGAACTTTAATATTGGCTTGCCAATGGGCAGGTCTTCAATACAAAGGCTTGGAAGCTCGTTTGCTTTCTCAAAAGAGGTTGATTTTCCAGTACAAATCAGCGTTGGACTTTCCGCCATCATGGCAGATGTCCGTGACGGGAGATCTTTGTTTACGGAATTATACGCAAACAATAAACATGACTTGGTGTTCACCATGAGAAAGCCAAGTTCGGCTGGGGCTAAACAGGGAGATCCACAAATAGCTTATATCATTAGAAATGCCGTTCTGGAGAGCGAATCGTTTAGCTCTAGTATCGGAGATAACAAAACCGTTGATTTATCCTTTACGGCTACTGTAGGCGGCCCGCAAGACATAACTAACGGCTTGTTCATATCTGGCACAAGATGCGGCGCGGAGGCCATAAGATCAGAAGTCTAATAATTAACTAAATAAAATCTTGCATAACTTACACCACAGTCTTTTGATTGTGGTGTAATTTTATATACAGGCATGAGGAATAGAGTATCATATCAAAACGTAGGCTTGATGGTTGGTCCAGCACCAGCTTATTCCTCCCATTCTGGAATAAGTAACATGCCTAATGCCCCATTAGGGAGTTCAAAATTAAGAACGCTTAATCTAGTTCAAAACACCAGTTTTAACTTTGATATTGCACGGGAGGAAATCTCCCAGGTTGGGGGGTTTAATATGACCGCTAGAAAAGTCACATCTCAGCCAAGTGTATCGCTTGGATTTTCCTACATTTTAAGCGAGGGGAAAAACGAGGATATGCTTGGGTTTTGTATATCTGGACAAAACTCCGCATTTTTATCTGGAACACACGAAAAAAACAAGGATAGAAATTTCTTTTTAGCCATTACAGACAAACAAGAAAAAGAGTTTATTTTAAATAACCAAAGACAAGACTTCACAGATATTGATATTTTATCTTTTGGAAATTGCTTCCCCGTGGCCTATTCGCTGGAGGCCTCTGTTGGGTCTATAGCAATGGCTAATTTAGAATATTCAGCTTCTAATGTTAAAGCTGAAAAACCTAATCAAGCCTACGGAAAGCTCGGTCCTGACTCAACGATCTACTACGCAGTAACTGGGGTTATCCCAGCCATTAATCCTGAAAATGGCCAAGTTGCGACCAGCGTAGCCACGCATGGGTATTTAATCCACAGCGGGCACATAAACGATAATCCTATTGGCGGAATTCTTAATACTGGAGACATACACTATTTAAGACCTGGTGACATGGAACTAACCTTTGCGCAGCCCAGTCTCCCTGGGGCGTTAATATCTGGATCCAGCCCAGAAAAGATGCACATCAACCAACTATCCATCAATATCCCAATAAGCAGAACAGACTCAAAAGGCTTTGGGTCAAACTATATAACAGAAAGAAAAGCGCAATTTCCCAGTGTAGGAAGTTTAAATTTTTCCGCAACAGCAAACAATTTCAACCAAGAAAATCTAAGTAATATATTCACAAAAGACGAGGAATACACGTTCACAATCACCTTTAAAGACCCCACAGAAGGAGTTTCGCCCACAAATAAAGCCATAGAGCTGGAAATATCAAAAGCTCGATGCCAATCCCAAAGCTTCTCCGAAGATATCGGCGCCAACATGAAGGTCGACGCAAGCTTTAATTTTGAATGTACGCCGTTTACAGGTTTTAAATTTAGTGGAGTCGCCTCATTGGAGGACTCTGCTGCTACGTGGAGCTAATCTTTAACAGCCAGTAGGGTCAATTCTTACCTCAGACCCCACAACCTGCCTTGGCCTTGCCTGGTAAAAGTTATACGCGTAGACGGCCTTCTCGAGCTCTTCTGAGGCATCTTTCGCAAAGCCTCGGTAAACCTTGGCAATTTCATTTTTGTTTGTCCTGGTGATCATTGAATCTCCCTCACGCAATGTTATGAAATCTACGCTACTATCGATACCCTTTAAAACGTTTCTAGCCTTCTTTTGATAGAAGTGCTTAAGGTATAGCTTTTTATATATGCCGCTTTCCTCGAAGCCCATTGCGGGCGTGAAAACCTGGTTTGGGTGACCCCCATCACCACTACCGCTGAATGAAGTAAATAATAAATTATTTAATTCTCCGACATTATTCTCAAACCACCCAGATACCTGCGCAAGAGTAGCCATATTCGTATCACTGTCAAATTCATTGACAAATACAGTATTGGCTAAAATTTCAGAATGATTGGGCATTACAGACCTTCAGACATTAATTTTTGAAGCTTCTCAAACCTAGGATCGTCGGGGCTAACAATTGGCCTTTGCGCCCCTGCCGCATGCCTGTTGCCCTTTGTTTGGCTTACGAATTCCTTAGCGAGCCTAGTTTTTAAAGCCATCTTATTTCCGCCAGGAAAAATTCCTGATTCTGCGGCCAATGTCTGCAGGTCAGTTAGGGTCATCTCCGCGAGATTCTCCTTAAAGACTTCAATATCATTAGTCCTGAAAATATTCATTTGATCCACGCCCAATATTTCCTCGAGCTGCCTAACTTTCTCAACCTCCAGTTTACCATCAGCAAGATTTAGCTTCTCTAGGTTGCCTTGCTTCTCGGCCGCGGTTGTTTTTCTTGCTCGTGTTTTTTTGGTTTTTGGTCCAACTTTTTTTGCTTTTGGTACTTTTTTCATGATAGTATATATTATAACCTTACACCTTTAATTTCTATTGGGAATTACACTTTTAAGGGTCAAAATAGAATAAAAAAAAACCCACTCCCGAAGGAGTGGGCTTGAAGTTAATGTTCTCGACGGTATTAAGCCTTAGAGATCGCGACAGCAACCAGCGCCCTGTCGTCAAGGACAACCCTGCCCTCTTCGATAGAGCCAAACCATCCAACTTTCGCCTGGCGAATGCTGTACTGGTCATCGGCTACAAGGCTAAACTCAGCACCTGTCTCAGAATCAACTGCAACCGCGCGCACAAATGCGTCACGACTACGATCAATACCCAAAACAAGGTCATCTCCGTCATCAACCGTTGCGGCGGTTTTCCCGCCATTCGGGTTGTTGTCAACGCTTGAGCTGTCCAACACATTCCAGATTTTCTGGAATTTGCTATTTGGCCCGAATTCATGAAGCTCCATAACGCTGACGCCATAAAACTCAGGAATACCAGCACTCTGGAACATCGGAGCGCGAACCGAATCAGGAGCAGCTATAAGGCCAACCTCATTCGTCTCAAGGACAGAGCCATCAGACTCCCTTGTGTTGATTGAGTTATAAGCCATCTCACGAAGATCTCCAACAGTCTCAGGAGAGACAAGGATATCCGTAAGACCAGCGTTTCCACCAACTGGAGTTCCACCAGCCCAAGAAGGACGAATTCTCTTGGCCCTAGTGAGCATTGCGTTCAAGTCATCCAACATGAACCGCTCGTCTTGGTTTGATTGAATCGTGTGCTTTGTAGTAGTCCCATTTACGGAAGTTGATCCGCTAGCGAGAGCGCCCAACAACAAGTTGCCAGATGTTCTCTCCTGTTTCAACAGAATTTCCTGTGCAGCACGAGTGAAAGACTTGCTCACCACATCCAACCTCGAACGAGAAGCGTATTTCTTATCAAAAGAAACGGCTGTGTCGAGCTTGTATGTAGCAACCTTCATCTCACTGTGAGTAGGAGTCACCTGGTTGGTCGGAAGACCACCTGGTGCGTGGGTACTATAAACGTTAATGTAATCCTCATCGGACACATCGTAATAGATATCTAGCGGAATGCTAGGATTGTCGTCAGCATTAAACTGAAGCGGAGTAAAC
>Ga0098058_1000380_pt1 | contig 14800 bp, 14 predicted proteins | sample 19_taG_FD_75061 | JGI IMG/M metagenome (GOLD analysis project Ga0098058, IMG submission 75061) | Marine viral communities from the Subarctic Pacific Ocean - 19_ETSP_OMZ_AT15317 metaG | ecosystem: Environmental > Aquatic > Marine > Oceanic | place: Pacific Ocean | collected 2015-01-19 | reverse complement strand
GTCTGTCTTTTCTTTTTCTCTTCTGGATTCGAGAGCGACGGCTTTTTCGGCAGCTGCACCTGAAGTTTGAACATCCATCATGGAGTTAATAGAATCAGTAGTGGCTTGGGCGGATTCTTGTACACTATCGACTATATTATCAGTTTGTGTTATTGTAGTAGATAGATTGGAAGATACAGTAGATTGTGAAAGAGCATTAAAAGTAGATTGCAACTGATTGGTTATTTTCTTAGCAATACTTTTAGCTATTTCTTCTTTATTTTGTATCTCTACCGCTTGTACATCTTCTTCAGCCATATGACCTTATCCCTTTTTATTTTGTTTATCAATTCTTTCATTCTCTTCTTTAATCCATGTAGTAAGCATTTCTACATATATTGCTCTTTCAAAAGGTATCATATTATCTAACTCTGTCAGACTCCATTTATGGTGCTGAATCATAGCGAAGTTTGTGGTGTAATGATTCGCCAAGGAGTCATGACTCAGACCTATGCGAAAAAATCACCCATCCCTTCTAAGATTCTAGTATTTTCTTTTCCACATGATTGACATTTCCCTGTTATTTCTTTTCTTACTTTTGGCATTGTATCAAAAAATTCTTGAATATTTTTGAATTGTCCAGAAGACAAAGAGTTTAAAAATTCATCAATATCTTTTTTGGAGTAATCAGAAGTTTGATGCATTTCCTCTCCTTCCATAATATATTCAATACAATCTCCTATCATCTCAAAAGTTTTGTCAACTAGTTTCTTTCCCTCTAATCCAGCAATGTCTGTAGATGATTCTATCTTTGGATATCTTAGTTTAATTTTAATGTCATCATTAAGGTCTATCATGTCTTTATGATTTTCATCTTTTTCAACTTTTATTTCATCAACATCAATTTCTGTAGTATATGTACAGTTAGCATTTTTTATTTTTTCACATTTATCATCAGGAAGAGAATATTCAATTGGTATCTTTTCTCCTATTGATCTTGCTCTTAATTGGAGAAAGATATATTCTATGTCGAACATTGGTAAAGACTTTGTATCAACGTTATCTACGACACAAGAATCAATAATTTCTCTTAATGCACGAACCATGTCTTTATTTTCACCACTTTGCATGGCCATCATTAAAACTTTTTCTTCTTTGACCAAAAATGGTCGATACTCTAACTTCTTTCCAGTAGATGGAAGAGTTAAAGAATATGTCATTACATTAATTTTCGGCAAAGCCATAATTATCTCCTATTAAATTATTATATAAATGTTAATATTATTCAAATATTTCTTAAAATTAAGTTCCAATTGCACCAGTGCTCGTTACTGGACGAGCAAATGAAGCCGTTCCTGTTTTAGCTTTCCACTTTTTAAACTGAAAGGTTACAGGTAATTTCATTGATTCAGTTCCACCAGAATGTGATAATTGTATTTCAGATACAATGCTTGGCCAAGCATCAATCAATATTACTTCATATGTTGGGGAGTCCTCTGTAGTTTTTGCATTTCTTCCAAATTTTTTGATATTAATATCACAAACATAATCATTAAAAAATCCAACATTTCCAGTATTTTGATCTACAATTCTATTTTGCCATGTATCAAAATAGTCCTTTTCTTCCATACTATCTGTCATAATAAAAGACACTGATGCTTCAGTAAAAGTCATACGGTATGGCATTGCCTTTACTGGACCATAAATTTGTTTTTCATATGTGGCTAAACTTTTAGTTGGAAGAGTAGCAGTATCACAAAGCAAAGATAATCGTTGTCTCATATGTTGTCCACCTGGTAATTCAAATGCAGGAGGCTTATTAAGTGTTACCAAATATTTGTCATTAAAAGCAATTCCACCACTATTAAGAAGCGTAGATTTGATTGTATCTGGAGAAAATGATGGCATTAGTAATATCTCCTACTGTCTTTCCAAACTGTTGTTTTGGATTCTTTTTGAAATCGTTCTACTGGAAGAAAGATTGCTATCTCCCATTCATCCGCATCTACACGGACCGTATTTGAAACTACATGATCTCCTAGATATCTTTTGACACATGGTACTGCCCTTCCATATCTTTTGAGAGTGTTGTATGCAAGATTAAGTCTTGTTGTCTTATCATATTTGGCATTGCTAGCAAATTGGTTTAGTTGATCCATTAAAATTGCTCTATCTCTCGGTGGTATATAGTGGAGGTTTATTCCATAAAATCCACCTTTTGCTTTTTCAAAAGGAAAGACTAAGGGGTACATATCCCAATAGGGTAATTTCTTAGCCCATTTTGGATCATACTTATAGAAAAACATCTTACCAAGTGCAACACTATCATCAGGCTGTTTTTTCAGAAGTTGGGTGGGGGTTATTGCCCCCATCCGTGCACTTGCTGATGCTTGTTTTACCTTTTCCTTAAACCAATCCCCTGCTGCTCTTGCTTTTGCTCCAGCAGTACTTGTTTTAATTGCGGTTTTGAGTTTATCAAGAAACCCTTCTTGTATTTCTCGTGGTAGTTCTGCCATAATAATATTTAGTTAAAAAGTTTCAAGTCCTTCTCTGTTAGAATTTTCCAAGTCCAATTTTTATCTATACAATATGCTGATGCTGCTTTCCATTTTGCTTCATTAACTCCCCAAGTTTTGACTTCTTTGATGAATCTCCTTCTTCTTTTGGGGTCTTTAGGTGGAGTTGTTTTTGGTGGTATGGTTTGTGCTTTAGGTTTTATTTCTATTAATGTTTCTTTGATTTGACCATCCGCACCTAATATTCTAAGCCAAAAATCTGGAAAGTATCTATGCCTTTTCCCATCAATTGGGGAGCGGTATGGTATTATCACTTCTTCGCTCGACCATCTTATTACAGACTCAGTATGGTCACAATAGCGCATAAATCTAAGTTCCCAGAGAGACCGATAGATAATTTTTCGCCAATCTCCCTTGTATTTGGATATATTTTTGGGTTTAAATCTTCCTTTATAACTCATAGTATAAATATGTAGTAAGCATATATTCTATTAATAGGAGAAAAGATGGCGGGATCACGATTATGGAAATTCCCTTTAGATTTAGATAGTAATACAAATGAATATCCACATCGAATAACTTTTCAGGCATTAAAGAGTAGAAATACTTCTACTTCACCAGCTCCAGGGTCAATGGTTGCATTATATCTTCCTCCAGATGCCCTGAAGGCAGCATATTCACAATCTTATGGAGATGTGGACATGGGATCATTAGGAATAGCTATGGCTGGTGTAGATAGAGAACAAGCTCAAAATTTAGTAGGTGCCGCTTTGAGTGGTGAGGGGGTGGGAAAAGCTTTAGAAGGATTGAAGGATAAAACAGGTGCGAATATAGGTTCATCCCTTATGGCTGCAGCAGCTAAAGAAGGAATGGCAAAAATGGGAGGACCGGCGGGAACCGCGGTTACTGCATTGGCGAAAAAGGTAGGAGTAATAATGAATCCCCATAAGGCGATGATTTATCAAGGACCAGGAGGATTTCGGACTTTCTCTTATACTTTTACTATGTCTCCAGAGAGTTTAGCTGAAGCTGAAGTGGTAAAAAATATAGTCTATTTTTTTAAATATCATATGCATCCTGGACTTGCGGGTGTAGACACATCAACTACAAGCACACATCATGGTAGCACAACAACACGAACAATTACAGAAAATACTGGGCCTGACGCGAATATTAATACTTCAGCTGCTCTTACTTATCCAGAAGAATTCGAAATTAAAATGTTAATTAATAGAGCTTCATCGAGGATGGGAACAAACCCCCCTTTATTTAATATTGGAAAATGTGTTATGGAATCCTTTAATGCAGATTATAGTACTTCCGGTGGCCCTGCCTTTTTTTCTGATGGTGGTGAACCAGTAACAACCACTATAAGTCTTGGATTTAAAGAAACAGTTCTTATGACTAAACAAATGATAAGAAAAGGATACTAATATGTCAGAATATTTTTCTAATTTTCCTAGAATACTCTATGATATTGAAGGTAAAAATTCTACTACTCCAGAGCATATTGTTGCAGTAAATCTTATGATTCGACAAAAATTTAGGGATGCCATTAAGGAAGAAATTTCTATGTATTATCCCTATGTCATTCCAGAAGAAATGGGCAGGCCAGATGTTCTTGCATTTAATATCTATGGTGATGTAAAATATACATGGACTATTTTTATGGTTAATAATATACTTGATCCTTATTGGGAATGGCCTATGGATAGTAAGAACTTTGGAATGTATTTAAGTAATAAGTATGGTTCAGTTGACACATCAAAGATTACTCTTCATCATTATGAACAAATTATTCATTCTAGAACAGAAGTAACAGGAACTGCAGACTCAATTCCAGAGAGAGTAGTAGAAATAGATTATACTACTTATCGCGCGGTGGGGGAAGATAATAGAAAAATAGTATACGCGTATGAATATGAAGTTGATAAAAATGAAGCAAACCGTTCAATTAGTCTTGTTGATGCATCATATATTTCTGGTGTATTGGATGAGACAAGACAATTATTTAGATAATAATAATGGCAGGAACTTTAACAGATAAGGAAAGAAAGTCCGCTTATAACCCTAAAACGCCAGGAATGTTTCCTGGTGATTATAAGGTTACAAAGTGTAGACTTATCTCTCCGACTAGGGGCGCGGATAATCCAATAGACCTTCAAAAAGATGCTTCAGCATGGCAAGAAATTAATTTTTATGAGGACTTGTATAGTCCTATAGTTTCTGGAGAAATTACAATTCAAGATGGGGTTGGATTGATTGAATCAGTTCCTATTGTTGGAGAAGAGGTTTTAGAAATATCTATGGCTACGGCTGGTGCCGTACCATCACCAATAGGAAGTCCAGCAGGATCTGAAGCTGATATTGATGTTAAGGATTTACCAAATTTAATTATTAATAGATTTAGGATTTATAAAGTTGATCCACCAGTAAAAATTAATGACAATTTTCGGTCGGTTAAATTATATTTTGTGTCTGATGCTCAAATTACAAACATGATGGTAAAGGTTCAAAAGACTTATCCAACCGCAGAATTAACATCTTATAAAAAACCAGAAAATCCTTTAGAGGATAAGACATATACTATTGCAGATATGGTGAGGGATATTTTTTATGATGCATTTTTAGGAAAGAAAAAACCAGCAAATCATCGACCAACATCCAAGAATTTATTAGTGGAACCGACTAAGGGAGTTTATTCAGCATGTATTCCTAATTGGACTCCATTTAAGGCTATCAATTTTTTAGCCACTAGAGCCCTATCAGCCAATCCTTATTCTAAAGGTGCTAATTTTGTATTTTATGAAACTCTAAAGGGATTCAGATTTGTAGCTATTGAAACACTTATGCAGGGTGGATTTCGAGGATATAAGATGACGCAAGATTTTCCTACAAAGTTTAAACATTATAATACTTATAAAACTGAAAGTGATGCGGGGGGAGCAAACACCGCCTTTATACCAGTTTATGATGGGGGTTCAGAACCTGGGGCAGAACCATTTACTCCTCTTATTGGAACAGCGGGTAAAAAACCATTTGTTGCAGTATATGTTCACAGGCCTGGAAATTTAGATACTGTAAGTGAAGCAGAAAAAAGATATTCCGTTACAGAGTTTCATGTTGTACATACTTTTGATACAGTAAGAAATCTTGGACTTGGAATGTATGCTAATAGAGTTCTTACTCATGATTTAGTTCGGATGAAATGGTCAAAAAATGATTTTCATTATGTAACCCCTGAAGAGACAATAAGTTTTGTTGACGCGACTACTGGTGCAGAAACTATACGGCCCAATCCAGATAAACCAGCTAAAGAAGAGAATACTTCAGAAGATGATTTTTTCAAGGCAGACCCAGGCAAAGTGTGTTCAAATGCAGCAGATATGCTTGGAAAGCCAGAAACTTATACTTCCCTTTATCCATCAAATAAGGGAATATATTTTAAATTTGCAAAGGGAATTAGGTCTACGGCATTCATTGATAAAGAAGGAGATCTTTCTCCAGGTGGAGATTTTGAAGCACAGACTGTACATGGTGGACCTCCATCAGATAATCCAAAAGAAACAGAAAAAAGAGTTGAAGAATGGTTAGGACAAAGAACTTCACAAAAAAGACAATTAGAAACTATTAAACTTCAATTTAGTGTACCAGGCGATTCAGCAAGAGAGGTGGGAGATTTAATATGGTTTCAATATCCATCAGAAAATCCAGAACCAATGTTGGGAAACAAGCCTGTAGAACCTCATAAGTATTATAGTGGAAAGTATTTAATTACAGCATTAAAGCATAAACTTACGGGTTCAGAATATACTATCCACATTGAAGCAATTAAGGATGGATACAGGTCTCAAATTTCACCCAATTTTGGCTTGGTAAATCCAGTGATACAATCCCCAGATGGAGTAGGAGTGGCGAGTGGCAACTAATTTTATGGGAAAAGATGGGTTTATCTGGTGGCAAGGAGTTGTTGAAGACCGCCATGATCCACTCTTTTTAGGTAGATGTAGAGTCAGAATTCTTGGATGGCATACTGAAAATAAATCTGAAATGCCAACGGAGTCTCTTCCTTGGTCATTTCCAATTCAACCAATTACATCAGCGGCACAAACTGGAGTAGGAACCAGCCCAACTGGTCCAGTAGAAGGAACGTGGGTTGTTGGATTTTTTAGAGATGGAGATGCTGCACAAGAACCAGTTTTCTTTGGTACTCTTGGTGGAATTCCAGAAGACCAAGCACCAGACCCTTCTAAACAAATAGGATTTGCGGACCCAAGAATAGAAAAACCAGATGAAGAACACCCATATGTTTTATCCAACAAAAGGCTCTTGTCTTATGATGTAGATGCAGATGCGAGAGTTCCTAGAGCTCCAAAACTTGTTAGTCATTTTTCTGGTGCAGATAAAATTGATGTAACAAAAGAATCTACAAAAAATGAAACAACTAAAATAATGTCAGGGATTATGGGGGATAATCCACAAATTCAAGTTGTAGTAGAAGAGTATGGAAGTCGGTCAGCATATCCAGACATAAACTTCATGTATGAACCAACTACTCCACGTTCTGCTCGGGGTATCTATGGTAATTTTAATGAGGTATCCGGCCCACTTAGTAAGTATGGACTCATCAATCAAAAGAAGAAATGGAGACAAGCACTTGGTGCAGGGTTTGGTGTAGCAGAAAACACTAAAGATAAATGGAATGAACCAGATCCAGAGGCAATGTATGGAGCAAGATATCCATACAATCATGTAACACAATCAGAGAGCGGTCATCTTATTGAAATGGATGACACTCCGAGTAAGGAAAGATTACATTGGTATCATAGGTCAGGAACATTTACAGAAATAGGTTCTCTTGGTCACAGAATTACTAAGGTGGTTAGTGAAGACTTTAAGATTAATCTTATGAATGATTATCATAGGGTAGTTGGAAGTAAGTATGAGAACATTGCTGGGAAATTAGATATTGTTTCTCAGAAATATTTTCATAAGGTAAAATCTGGTGTGTTTAAAGTGGAGGCTCAGGGAGATATTATATTTGACAATCCTACTGCGGATTTTACAGTCAATTCTAGGGGTATTACTCTTGATGCAGCTGGTGGTGCTATTGTCATAAAAGGAAGAAGTATTTCTATTGAAAAGGCGACAGCTGCAAGTACTGAAAATACTAAAGGGAGTGAAACTAAGAAAGTAGGAGGAAAATATTCTTTACGTTCTGGATCTATGGCCTTGTCATCTAGAGGAACTTCTGGAATTACTTCAGGTGGTGCTATCAATTTTACTGCTACTGATAATATTCAAGAATCTGTAATGAATTTGGTAGGTGGGGTGATGGGAGCTCCAGCCCGCTCATTCAAAGCTGCGTTTGGAGATATTTTATTTGAAACTACTCTTTTAGGGGGAGTTGATTTAAATGTTGGACCTGCGGGATTATTAGGATCTATTTCAATAAGTAAACTTGGAGAAATTACAATAAAGGGTGCTGGTGGATTATCAGAAATAACTTTAGGGTTTACGGGAATTGAATTATCATATATGGGATTGTCAACCATATCACTGGGACCTAGTGGAGTAGAGGTTTCTGGATTGAAAGCTACAGTGTCAGGAACGGTTTCTGCTGCACTTGAAGGTGTGACAGCAAGTGTAAAGGGAACTGCTACAACAAAGGTGGAGGGAGCTTTAGCAAATCTTGAAGCATCTGGAATAGCAACCGTTAAAGGTTCAGTAACAATGATTGGATAAAGGAAAATATTATGGGTGTACCAGCAGTGGTATTTGTAACAGCAAATTCAAATGATTCAAATACTGCCAATAGTTATGGTAAGGATCATTATGGTGAAGTATTTAATGACAAGGTTCCTCAATCTGAGAGATATGGAACTGATTCAACAATTCCTGAGGATTTCCGTGGAGAATTTCAAGTAGATGTATATGACTTGGAAAGGGCCATAACTGGTGTACAACATTTATATGCAAATGGTGACCCAATTGTTGGTTCTACCGTTTATAGTACTGCATATTCTACTCGGTCTACTTTAGGTACTTTTCCAATAGGTGGGGGTGGATTTGAACAAATGGAATTTAATACTGGAGATAATACCTCATCTATTTCGGGTCAAACATCTGGAGCTGGAACGTATCATAATTATGTAGCATTTGCTAATACTGGAAATGGGAATAATATTAGTTATAGTGCAACTGGCGGGATAAATCCTACTGGTTCAGCAGGTACTTCACATGGGCCGACTACGGCATATAATAGTTCTACACCTTTTGCGAATATTGAATTTGATTGTTCACATACATCATGTTCATTGAAAGCATCATCTGGAATTATAGTTTGGACAGCAGGTGCAGGTCATGGGGGCTCAGCTGGTACGGCTCTTGCTAATAATGTAACTAAGGGAATTTTTGCTCCGGAGTATGTGGATACCTACAATTCAAATACGGAGACCTGGATGCATACTTTTTCACCTGTAAACAGTGAGGAGCGAGGTGGAGGGTACTCTCGGGCGGGAACATTACAGAGAGCATGGAGTTCAAACGGTGCAGGAGAACTTACCACTTATACTGGTTGGTATGGAGGCAGAGCTGAAATGTGGTATCCAGGATTATCATATTCAAATGAAACCCCTAGCGGAAGTATGGTAGAGTCTCATAGAGGCTCAATAATTTTTAAGCTTATGCCAGATACAGAACACACTATGACAGCAAATATGGTTACAACTACTGTAGGAGTATCAAGTATATCAGTTAGTGCGCATGGTTCTAGTATAGGTTCTAGTGGACCACAATCGGGTTCTCCTACATCATCTGGAGCCCCAATTGCTACACACTCACGGGTAACTGTTACTACTAGTGCTGCACATAAAATGACAGATACACAGAATCAAGTAGTAATTGCTGGAGGAACAAATATTACTCATGTAAATGGGTTATGGAATGTAGCAACAGTTCCTTCTACAACTTCATTTACCTATGATGTTCCATATAGTTCAGCCAGCACGACTTCTGTTACTGGAACTCTTACTTGTGTGACTTTTGATGGAATTGATAAAACAGGTGCAATAGTAAAATCTGGGTCTAGTGTAGTAGGAGAAATTGTACATGGAGGCAATGCTGGAAATAATAAAGTTATTTTAAGGGGGGATGTAAGTCTTAGTGGATCTCATACTATTCATTCTAATTCTACATCTACTTCAATAGCGACAGTTAATTTTACTGGAAGTCGAACATATAAATCAATGTTTCATGATGCTGGATTAGAATTAAATGAGACTACTGGAGCGATTACCAGTAATGGAACTTTTGATGGAATTAATGATAAAGGACTAAAACAATTAGATGGTTATTTTCCTAAGTATAAGAATGGGAGAGATTATGCAGTTAATCAAGCAAAAACGGATGGTACAATTTCACAAGCGCCTATTGCAGTAGGGGCTGATTCAGATATTGTAACTATTCATGGTGGTGATGGTGAACTTCCAAGTTCTGTATACTTTAAATCTGTAATTTATGCAAATGGACATACAGCGAATGTAAAATATGCGACAGCATTAGGAAATTCCAGTGTTAAACCTTCTGTTTCAGTGGAGAATATCGCAACGATTTCAGGTCCTGATGAAGGAGCTGCTGGAGAAACATATTCATTAACTTATAATGATATACAGTTTCCGACACCAAATACTTCTTCATATTGGGCGATGAAACGGGCAGACAGTTTGAGAATTATTGATCCTGATGACACTAGTTCTTCACCAGATATTTTAACATATGTGTCAACTGCTGAAATGTTTTATACACCAGTTCATTTTACAATAAGAGCGATGAAAAATTCTTCTCATTCTCCAACTGGTAGTTCAACTAAGACTATTAGTGGTTGGGGAACATATGAAAATGGAGAACACAATTATGTAGATGGAAGACTATACTTAAAGGTTTATAATAATACAGATGCGGATAGAGATGGTATAATAACAGTTTATGGAGATGCTAATAATGCAGACTCTGCCACGTCTGATAATTTTAATAGAAATGAAACCGCAAAAAAGATAGACAATGTTGCGGTGACTAATGAAGAATTTTTACAAAACAACTACTCTAACGGGAATTTTACCGTTATTAGTTCAGTTTAAAGGAGAATATTATGACAATGCCCGCATCAGTATCAGGAGATATGTCTTTAGGACATACAGGATTTAGCCCATCTCCTATTATACCAACAACTGCTACAGTTCTTGTAATGAATATGCCACCTCATGTTATGGGGGATATGATTGGACCTCATGTACTTGGAACTTCAGTTCATCCTGGTAGTATTTTACAAACTTCCACTAAAGTTTTTTTTGCAAACAAGGGGGCGGCACGATTAATGGACAAGGGGAATTGCGGTGCGATGTTGATGGGATCTGGTAGTACAGTATTAATATCATAGGAGAATAATATGGCTTTAGAGTGGCAAAAACCAGGAGAATCTAAACCAGAAATGGTTAAGACATTAGAGGACCTTAAAGATGCAGCACATGAGGCAATTCGAGAACTAAAAGAAAGAAGAAAAAGGTTAAAGGAAAAACTCTCAGAGGACAAAGATGGCGAAATGGGAAAGTAAAACTCTAGCTGAAAGTGGTATTATAAAAGCAGTAGGAGAACAAGCTACTTCTGCTATTAATACTGTTAATTCTGTACTAGAATTAATTTCTGGTGGAGCAGAAATAGCAAAGAAGTTTCTTACTGCTTTAGGAAATCCTATGGCTGCAGCAATAGCTGCGCTTGCTGATCAAATAATTGCCGCTCTTAATGATTATAAAGAAATTGGATTTTTTGCTCTAGTTATCAATCCATTTGATGAAAATTATGGGGGGAAAATTAAAGGAGAATATGGACTTGAAATGGTTACAGATGATAATGGGAATCCATATTTTAAATCTAGTCAAGTAATGAATCCTGATTCTCCATTTGATGGATTTACATTTACTGTAAGTGAGAACTATAGAGAGACTTTAAATCTTGAAAATTTAACAGCTGCAGAAGGTGGTCCTTGGAGAGATAGATTAGGAAGAAGTAAAGAAATGAAGGGGTTTGTTCCACCAATTCCAAAAATTGTTACACCGCCCAAATTTGTTCTTGGTGGATATGACCCCGCTACATGGACAGGAACTATTCAATCAGTAGATACTTTTCCTTCTCTTCCTGCTCCTGATTGTATAAAATTAATGGCAGATTCATTTGATGATGAGGGGGATATTCCAAAATATGAAGTTATCAATAAGACAGAACCAATTGCTAAAGGTCCATTTACAGAGGGTGGAGGAGCAGTTTCTACTTATGATCCCCTTAAAGATTATACTATTCCTCTTTTTAAATCCGCAAATACACAACTAACAACCGCAGAAAGGGTCCCATTAACCAGACAGATTCAATCTGGTAGACCGAATTATATGGGAAGTGCAGGAGTTAAAGTTTCAGCTCTTGCTATTGTAGTTGCAGCTTCTGATTTCCAAGAATTTATCGATGCATTTAAATCTTTGGGTAGTTTCTTAGGGAAAGGTGTTCCAGATTTAAGTAAAATAACAGATGCACTTGAAGACTTATTGACTCCTGACCCTATTGCTCTTACGATTGAAGTTAATACAACTTATGGAACATTTGCAGAAGGGGATGTTATTAAAGGAGATGATTCAGGAACAGTAGGAAAGGTTTCAAAAGTTATAAGTGCGGAAGCTTCTATTAGAACTAGAACAATTTATACTTTACAAAATGATGAATTTGGGGATCTTAATAAAATAGTTAAAGAAGTAATTGATACTAATAATCCTGTCATTTGGGAGGATACAAAAATAGAATATCAACCCCTTTGGGATCCGACAAATCGTTTTATTCCTGGAGAAAAGGTATATCAAGCAGAAGAAAAAGTTAGAGACAATCCAGATGGGACATCGACAAAATATTATAGAATTATAGGAAGTCAATATAAGAATAATGTACTTGGAATGAATTTTGGCAGAGCTGATTTTACTAGTGAAGATTCTCTTCCAAAATATGGACACATTAAGGGAATAGATGCAATTGCCCCAAATTCAATTCCACCAGATTTCTTTTCTATTAAAGCGGCGGAATTGGTTCCTGGATATACTGATTTCTTTGATGGTCTTATAGAAATGGCTAATGGTCTAAAAGGATTTGCTGTAGAGACTTCAGAGTTTATAGATGCATTAATTGATGTTATAGATGACTTGATTGAATTCTTTGAAGAGTTGGTGGCTAAGATTACTGCTTTCTTAGAATTTTTCACAAAAGGACTTCCACCAACTGGAATTTATATGCTTGGAATTACTACTACTGCTGGCAATGATGCAATAAAGACTGCATTAACAAGTTCAGACAATTCACCTCCTGAATCATTGAAATATAGTGGTGGAGTTCTTTTGGTATCAGTTGAAATTAATGGGGTTGACCCCTTGGTTACTTTTGGGGGGTTATTAGGATTAGATTTTGAATCAGTTGGATAGACTAACTAAATAAATACAATAGAGGAAAAATGCCTACTTATACTAAAGGATTTAAGGACATAGATTTAGATTTTACTGCTAACCCCGTTACTGGAGATGTGGTTACAGTTAAAGATTCTGTGTCAGTAAAAAGAGGAATTAAAAACATTCTTCTGACAGAAGAAGGTGAAAGACTCATGCAACCAGAACTTGGTTCTGGTATTAGAAATATGCTTTTTGAGCAGATGACAGATCTCAATGCTCAAAGATTAGAGACTGAAATAGTATCAGCGATTGAAGCATGGGAAGCAAGAGCTCGAATTATAGCAATTGTTGTTACACCAGAAGAAGAATATAATCGCTACAGGGTTGCCGTTACTTTTAGAATTATTAATGAACTTGAGGAGCAAGAACTGGAGCTATTTCTACAAAGAGAGAGATAACAGAATATGTCTGATGTTGCTTCAAAACTCAAAGTATCTGAATTAGATTTTGATACTATAAAAACTAATCTAAAAAACTTCCTGAGTGATCAAAATGAATTATCTGACTACAACTTTGATGGGTCAGCTATGTCTGTCCTTTTGGACTTGCTTGCCTATAATACACATTACAATGCATTTTATTTGAACATGATTGTAAATGAGATGTTTCTTGATACAGCATCTATTCGCAATTCTGTAGTATCAAGAGCAAAACATCTTGGCTATACTCCATTATCTGTTAGGGGAGCAAGGGCTTATGTGGATCTTACAATTACTCCAGCAGATACTCCCGCAACCATTGTTGTTGAAAAAGATACACAATTTTCATCTACGATAAATGGAATTAGTTATATATTTGCTACAGCTAATTCTACTACAGTTAATGTAAATTCTAATGGAGTATACACTACAGCAAATGTAGAGTTGTCACAAGGCATTCCACTTACTCATCGTTATACAGCAAATACTCAAGATCCTGACCAGAAATTTGTGTTACCAAATGCTAACACAGATACTAGTACTCTAACAGTAAGAATACAAACTTCAGCTACAAGTTCAAATCTTTATGCTTATGCTCTTGCAAATGATACAACAACAGTCAACTCTACAGCTAATACATATTGGTTAGAAGAATCTGAAGATGGAAAATATGAGGTAGTATTCGGAGATGGGGTTGTTGGTAGGAAGCCAATTACTGGTAATATTGTTTTACTTTCCTCATTGGTTGCGGATTCTACAGAAACTAATGGAGCAAAAACCTTTTCTGCAGTTAGCGATATTGGTGGATATTCTAATGTAGCAATTTCTACAAGAACAGTAGCATCTGGTGGTTCAGATAGAGATTCAATTTCTAAAATTAAGTTTAATGCGCCAAGAAATTATCAAGCACAAAATAGAGCAGTAACTATTAATGATTATATAAGAATTTTACAAAGAGATTATCCTGCTGCTGAATCTGTTATTGCATGGGGTGGAGAAACAAGTGACCCGCCAGTTTATGGGAAGGTATATATTGCGATAAAGCCTGCATCTGGACTTACTCTTTCTACTGCGACAAAAAATTATATTAAAGATACAGTTCTTGGAAAAAGAAATGTAGTTTCTATTACTCCAGAAATTCAAAATCCAGATTATATGTATGTGACAGTAGATTCAACTGTTAAATATGACTCTACAAAAACTACAAAATCTGCTGAAACGATTAAATCAACAATTTCAAATACCATATATCAATATGGAGTAGATAATCTTGAGAATTTCTCGAATGAATTTAGGTATTCTCCTATGGTGAAAAAAATTGATGAAACTGAATCATCTATTGAAAGTAGCT
>Ga0098058_1000379_pt1 | contig 14825 bp, 11 predicted proteins | sample 19_taG_FD_75061 | JGI IMG/M metagenome (GOLD analysis project Ga0098058, IMG submission 75061) | Marine viral communities from the Subarctic Pacific Ocean - 19_ETSP_OMZ_AT15317 metaG | ecosystem: Environmental > Aquatic > Marine > Oceanic | place: Pacific Ocean | collected 2015-01-19 | reverse complement strand
AATCATCAACATCTTCTTTTAAAAGCGACGCTTCTGTTGGCATATAACAAGTATATACGTATCCATCAGGTAAAATACTGCCGAGCCTACCGGGAATCGGCGGACCTGTTCCTGCTGAGTAGGCCTCTCCAAGCCATGCTAAATAATTATTATCACAGAAACCTGGATCCGGGAAAATCGCACCTTTTCCTGATCCTTTAAAGTCTGAGAAAGTCACACCAAGTAGGTACCTATCACCAGCATTATTCGCAATTTCAAAATAATCTTTACTATCACTTGTAGTATAATATGTCACCCCGGCGTATGTCTCTAGCTGTGTAATGTTACTGACTGGTGAAGAGCCCCACGTACCATCTATCCCCCAAATATCATACCAACCGGGCTGGCATTCTGGAGGTGGTGGACTTTGACGTGGTGGAGGTTTAAACTCTATGATCTCTTTAGTACCTGTCCATTTTTCTTCAATCTCATACTCTACCGGTGGGAGTAAATTGCCACATAAATTAATTCTATCGATAAGAGATTCATGTTTTATTAACATTGTAATATCGACAGGATCTGTAGTAGGAAGAGTAACTAAATCTCTTCTTAAATTAGCAGATGATTCTTCTAAGTATTCTACTGTAGTTACATTATCTATTTCTTTTGGTGTTTTATTTGGGTTACCGATTTTTACTCCTGTTACTTCAAATGAAGACAATTCAAAATAACTACAATATTCTGATGTTGTAAATGATAATCCAACATTAAGTGGAGTTAAGGTCGGATTAGTTATTAATGGTTCTCCTATGTTACCCCATGCATCATATCCTACACAGCCATATGTTTTATTTAAATCAAGTTGTACTATTGTATTATAATCTGTAGCACTGGTAAGTTTATTATATACTGTTACACGAGTACCTTTGTTGGTAAGGTCAACTCTATAATCTTGAAAAGCTACGTCACCTCCACCACTAGTAGATGCATCTTCGTGCATAGGTACTGCACTAGCAGCGACGACCGATACCATTGGCACGCACGTTAGTACTCTAGTATAATGATTTCGATTACCTCTAATACCTACAGAGCATGGTGAAGTTGTCCATGTAGACGCAGTCGGGGCCTTAAATGTATCGCTTGCAGATAACCACCCTTCTTTACTTTCAGATGTAGTACAGAAATCTCCTCTAATATCAAACCCAACTCCTAGAAAACTCTCTGCATCTGGTCCTGTCTGACCTCCTATATTACCTGAAGGATTAACAACTAGCCCATTTACTTCAGTAAGCTCTCCACCATCCTCTGTACCAACATTACCTGCTATAGCATATCCTAATGTACTGCCTATACCGTTTGGTTCAACAATTCCTTCTCGAACCCACTCTATAGGATGTCTCGTTGGAGCATTATAAAAATATACACAGAAGCCACTACCGGCACCAGATAGACCACTCAACGCAGTAGCTGTATCTAACCATCTCGATGGTTCGGAATCGTCATTACTCGATTGTATTGATTTATAAGCAGTCATCGATGGAACATTAAATGACCTAGCCCTAAAATCAACACGAATATCATACGCGGGATCAAATGCTGTATATTTAGGATTATATGTAATATAACCTCCTGACCATAACAACGGATATTTTGTCGTTGGAAGATAACAATGTTGGCCCTTAGGCGGACAATACTGTATTAAGTTAAACCCTAGACTATTGTTATGATCAAGATGTGTAGGTTTAATAACATAATTTGCTACTCTTTCTGCATAAGCTGAATCAACTGGTTCATTCCATCTAAGCTTATTCCCACCTATAATGAGATCAGAATTTAAATATCCAGAGTTAAAGGTGAAGGGCGGTGTTTTAGTAGCTTTAGCTTTAGGTATATAAATTTCAGAATCTAATAAATGAAAATCAGTATCAATATATTGAAAAATATAATTTAAAACTCCAAACCCATCAGATGTAGCAGTATACTTCCCGACAAATGTAATTGAATATCTATCTGAACTTTTATTATAATTTATAAGAGGTTTTGTAACATGGGCAAAATTTGTACCATCAGCATAACAATTACTTGGAACTAAATCGTATAAATCACTTTTTATATCATCTTTAAATGTGTCTAGGTTTTTAGGATATATTAATGATTGATAATTTGTCTCTTTATTTATTTTATAAACAATAGGTAATGCTCCATAAACTATATCTTCTGACCCTTCGCACCGCTTTGCAGAAATAGAACTTACTTTACATACAAACATTTCTTTTGTTTGATCGTTGTAAAATATATCTGATTGTTTAGTGGTGAACATTTAAAATATTTACTAGGTTACTAAGGTTTTCGAACTAGCGTTAACTTTAAACGCTTTATTTTCAAATTTGTATTTTTCAGTTATTGTCTCTGCGGATGTTTGTATGTATATTGTGTTTTCTATAATATCAAAATCTACAATATTACTTGTTGATAATATATTAGATTTCGTGTTTCCTGTTGTATGTTTATTAAACACATTTACAAATGCTGTTGATAATGGTTCAACTAATTGTGTTGCTACATTTCTTATATAAATTTCTCCGGCGCTCACATATTGTTGATCAAATAATGGAATCGCTGAAGTAGCAAAATTATTAAGAGATGTACTTTCAAACGTAGTAGCGTTATTAGTATAAATAGCAGTTGTATCTATTGTAAAATAAGGAACTGTTGTCTCTTGAAAATTTTGTGATATTAAATCTGTACTTGTTCCTGGATGGTTTTTAAAGGGCCCACCATCAATAAGACCAGCCACAACTGCATCTTTAACTGCTCCATCTGGTGCTTCGCATTGACTATATGTCGTAATTGTATCACATGTAAGTGCTGCAAGCGGTGCACCAAACTCTTCTACGCTAGCGCCCGTACATCGGTTACCCTTACAATATATAAATGTGTCATACATTCCAGTAACACTACTATATAGAGTACCGCTAGCTTTATAGTATGCAGCAGATATTGCAGATAGAAGTGGATTAAAAAATAAGCCATCATAATATTCAGCTGCTGTAGTACATGCAGTAGTTGTAGTTGCTTCGGTAGTAATATGCGCCGCATCTGCTTTGCGTTTCGGGTATACAGATTTTACAAAATAAAATTCATTACCATAAATATCATTCCTTATTTTTATTCCTGTTTTATTATAAATTAATAAATCATCTAGCCTAGTTGCTTCAGGATATACATTTAAATCTTCTATAGGATACACATCGCTGTTTAGCCATATATTGTGAGTAGCGTCATCATTCCAAAAACTTATAGCATCTTCTTTTTTATTAATTCCTGTAAATGAATACTCTAAACTATTTTCTTTACTTTGATAACCGTAATTGCGTAATAATTTATTATTATAAATATTAACTCCAGGATTAAGATTATCATTTTTAAATTGAGCATTTTTAGCTTTATATTTAAAAGGTGGTTTTCTTTTTCTATATATATTTCTAAGTATTTTACCGTCTTGTTTAATAGTACCAACACATTTAACACCAGCTTCAAATTTAGATGGATCAGGTATAACATATTCAAGACCTCGAAGCCCAGATAACTCTACTGTATAAGTTAAGTTGCTTGAATGAAATACAGCTACTCCTGTATTGTAAAAAGATAATTGTTGAGGATATATTTCATTATGTTTAATATTAATTAATCGTCTAAATGTATTCGGACTATATCTTTGAGAAAGATTATTTGTCGTATTAACGTGATCAAATAATTTATTTACTTTTTTAGCGGCACTGTTTATGTAATAAAGATCATTAGAAATATATTTTTTAATTAAATCTCGTTCAATAATAAATTTTAAATTATTAAGAACTTTTTCTTCATTTCTAAAATATCTACTTGGAAGTCTATTATAATTTGAAAATGGTTGATTTATGCCGAGTATATTATTAGGCGATGTTATGTTATTTATTCTGACTTTTAATGGCCTTGTACCTTTATTAATCACTAATACTTGACTAATATTAGGTACTTCATCTAACACTCGTTGACTAATATTTAAAATAAGATTCTTATCTACTTTGTGAAAGTTATATACAAAATCATCAGATGCATATGTATTTAAATTAATAGTAATATTGTTTGCAATTTTCGGTAGATTGATATCATCCAAAACAGTATTAGTATCTTCAGTGATAAATTCGTGATTATGAAGTATCCTTAAGATAAAATTTTTAAGGTACTTCGTTATACCAGTTTTTGAAGATTTAAGTTTATTTTTTATTTTAGTAAATTTAAACTCTTCTCTTAAGGTACGAATATTTTTTAATTGATCTTTTATTATTACAGAATAATAATGTACTGCTAATTCTAATTCATAAATATTATCAGTATCAATTCGATCAAGAAATCTTACTATGTTATCATCTATTGTGGTAAGATTTATACTTGTTAAAAACTGTGAATATATATCTTTAGTGTACTTATCATCTTTTGTTTTTCTTTTTAACTTTTCTTCTTTCCATTCAGTAAGATAATTATTATATAGTAAAGGTAATTCAGTTGCATCTCCAGAATCTTCATAATGAGCTTTCCATTCTTTATATGATAACGGATTATGTGTGTGTTGTAGTATCATTATAATTGTAACCCCTTTCTAATTTGATAATCTAAATTTTTGAATACTATTCCACCAGCAGGATCCCAATCCGCACTAAGAGATGAAGATGCTCTTGTAATAGTATTGTATATATTATTATAATCTATAATATTATTTTGTACATTTTCTGCAGAAACAATATTATAGGTTGTGTATGGATAAAACTCATAAAATAAATCTAATCCTGATGCACCACTAATAGTAGTGTCTAAAGGCCATCCCCAAGTGCTATATCCACTTAGAACAGATGAATTATATGTAGATAAATAATATGTAGATAGGACAGGATTATCAGCGTCTACTTCACCGGCGGCACTTAAGTTTGGAATCTGTTGAGGTTTAATTAAAATATACTCACTATTAAATTTTTGCTTAGCAATAAAAGGTGTTCCTGCGGTTATTGTATAAGTAGAGGCAGTAATTGGATTTTCAAAATCTATGTTTCTACTTGCAGCTGATGAAGTGTAAAATTGTGTATCAAAACTTCTATCATATCGTTCATAGTCACCTAGTAGTTTAGAGATCTTTATACTAAATAAGTTATATAATCTTTTTAATTCAGCAGGCGGTTCTGGTAGCGATATATCTATATCTTCATTAAAGAGTTCATAGAAGGATTCTAAATTGTTGATATTACAAAAATCAACATCACTATTATTAATTGTAAAGTTTGCAATTTTTTCAAAGATTGTTTTACCAAAAGTGGTCGGACTTGAACTCGCTTCTCCAACAAATGATGTAAATATACCATCAAATAGTTTATCATATTCATGCTGTAAAGATTGAAATCTATAACTTTTTAATATTTTTGAATAATCTACATCTTCGTTAATTTTGTAAATTTCGACATCATTAGTAGATGGAAATACTGTAAAGGTATAAGACCCAGTAATTAAGTTACTACCTTTAACTCCTAATGATACTGGGCCGAGCGGACCATTTGGATCATAGTCTATAGTTAATCCATAAGTATTAGTAGCTGGACTAGTAGTTGCAAATGAATCTAATGAACCAGTTATATTTAATGACCATGTACCAGCACTAACAGGATTAATATTTAAATATGCAAAACTACTTAAAGTAGTTTCTGATCCATTATAAGGAAAATACGCAGTACTTAAGCTGCTAATGTTAGAAGTTATTGTATTTGTACCGTCACTCCATTCATAAGCAAATTGCCTGTCTTGAGCAGGATACCCGGCGCCTTCCATTAATCGAAATATATTATAATATTTTCCTATGTTTAGGTTTTCATCTGTTAATGCAACAAATACTTGAAATTTATCGCCTTGTCTTTTATATTGTATAGCTGACATTTCCTTCATGCCAGTAGATGTAAAAGATAATCGACTAGTATATGGTGTTATTACTTCAATCGGTATACCAATACTATTTCCTACATTTTTGTTAATGGTAGATTTATCTCTAATTATAGGTCTTGCTACATCTGTTTCTAAAAAGTTTCGATTACTATTATTAATATCTGTATCAATATCATCAACATAGAAACTTTTTATTCTATGCTTACTAGTATCTAATCGTATTAATAAATTTATTGTAGTGTCTGGTAAATCGTCGTAATAACTAAATTTTATAGGTCTAGGAACTTTAGAAGAAATACTATCAATATATTCATCAGTACTTGAATATAAAATTACAGCTTCATTTTTCGTTGAATCTTGTTCTGATGATTCAACGATAACTGAACTTACACTGTTTACATAAAAATAATGTGGATATAATGTTTCTTCTAAGCCGTAAACATTATTAATAATATTATTGTCTTTATCATAAAATGCATTATAAGGTACAATATGTGCGTATTTGTTATTAAAATCATACGGCTTTGTTTGACTACCGCTTGAAGTAAAAAATAATGTTTGAACATCGGCAGGATCTGGAACATCTTGCCAAGATGCGGTGGTTTCTAAATTAAATGTTTTATTTTCACCAGCAGTCACCTTTCTTGCGTTTATACCATCTTGTTCCGTTATATTTTGTGTTTCAACAGCGATGCCTGTATTTGCATAATTATACACTGATATTGTTTCTGTGAAAGTTGAGCTATATGCATTACTGTCTTTATCGTATAAAAACACTGTAACTGTATAAATACCTGGTACGTTATAAATGTGTGTAGTAGTAAATGAGTTGGCCCCACTTAATGTATATCCATCACCGAAGTCCCATTTTGCAAAACTATTAGATACTCCGTGTGGAAACAGATCTTCAATTGCTGGAATATCGTCGCCCGCGGTTATGATAGGAGATAATGTAAATTTTGATATACGAGTAAATCCTGCATGTGTTGTAACCGACGGATGTCCAGCAGCACCAATTGGAGTAGTGCCAGATGTATTAACAGTTACTGTAAAAGGTACAGGTAAAGTTTTAGGACAATTAAGACTTGTTGTTGAAGTACTCATTAATATTCTACTATAGCTTTACTTACTGTAACACTTGAAACTTTAATTTTATTTTTTAATACTGCTTCATCTTCTATATACGGTATTTGATATGGTTTTAATTTTAATACTGTGTCGGTGTATTTTATATCCTTTCCATTATATATCGGGTTATAAATACATAATGATAATCCGGGTATTTCTACATCTGAATCTGTTCTGACTGTCTTAAAATCAACTACTCCTTTAATTCCTTCGATATCATTATTTAAATCTCTTACGTTTATTGTTCCACCCAATTTTAATTCCTTAATGTATGTAGATATAATATTAAACACTCTTGATTTTAAGTCAGCTTCATTTATTAATGTTTTAGATTCTCTGCGTATATGCAATTCAGTGCTATTTTTGTAGTATACATAATTAGGTTCACCGTTAGCCTTTACTGATAAATCTATATTTAAATACACAGGATCAATGAAAGAAATTTCACTATTTAATAATTTATAATTTTCAATTTCAAGTTGAATTTTTTCTTTTAGTGACGGTGGTAGATAATTAGATCGAGTAACTACAGATTTTTCTTTTCGTAGTTTAGGTATAATACTTAAGTATATATTATTTGAATCGGCGCTATCAGCAAAATAATATTGATTAAACAATGCATTCGTATCTTCTGTAAAATCGGTTAATCCTAAGTCGTCGTTTATATACTTTAAATAATCATTTGTATAATCGCTATTATTAAGTACAGTACAATCATATATCAAATTTTTATAATTACGTTCGATAAAGCTCTTATAATCAGCTTTTGTAGTTAATCTGTATTCTGAACTAAAGAATCTTGGAGCATTTTGTTTAATTTCTGATACAGTTTCAGGATCACCAAATTCAGTACTATCTTCTGAGTTAGTTATAGTAATGTCCGGAGATTCCTGAATTGATATGTAATTAAGAGAAGTGTCTTTAACATCTGCAAATATTTCATCATATTGTGTGGTGTTGTAAATATTTATTGCACTATCTTTTAAAGTGTTTTTTGTAACTTTACCACGAGTACCAGATGATTTTAAATAATATAGTGCTACAGAATCTCCTAAGTTCAATTTTTTACCATTAATACTATTTCCAAATTTAATTTCATATTTTTTGTTTTCATTATATGTAACTTCAAATTGTCTGTCATTTGGCCTTGATAAAAATAAACTTGGTGTTCGGCTCCATTCATACCACTTATTTTGTTCGTTTACTTCTTTAACAAAAACAAAAATATTAAAATGATCTATTAATACATTATTACCAGGATTTAAATTTATTGTTTCGTATTTTTCGCCTATAGGAAATAGTACCGGATATTCTTCTATACTACCTTCGTATGTTAGCGTACTATTAACAGGAGCTACAAGTTCTGTCACTGCAGTTGTTTTCTCAAATGTTACATCTTGTATAACAGTAAATGTTTGGCCGGCGCTTGTTATAAAGGTGAATTTTGGAATAGTATAATACCCTTTACTCAATGTTGCTTTACCAGATACATCAACCGGTAGTATGCAAGTTTGTGAACCGATAGGTTTATATCCTATTATTTTTACTATTCGGTTTACGTTTTCATATAATTCAGCGTCAGCAAAATTACTCTCTGAACTTGTCTGGTTTAGATAAAATAATAATGTGTGATATGTATATGCAAGTATATCTATAAGAGTAGAGACATTACTGCCTTCAAAATTTTGATCTGTGAAATTAATTGCCGAGTCGTTGTTGAGACGTGCGATAATTAAATCACGCATACTTTGGGCATCGAAACCAGTGTATGCGTTTGGTGGTAGATTAAATTCTGTTAAATCGGTTCGTGTTGTAGTTGTATACTGACTCATAATTAAATGTAATTAAATGCTTCTTCTGTTAAAATCCCTGTTGATGTTGCTATTCTATTATCTAATGAAGGTATAACAATAGTTATACTTATTTCATATTCATTATCATCTGGTTTTGCGATAATATTAACTGATTCTACTGTTATACGTGGCTCATATATAGCCAGTTCTTCATGTATTGTTTTACCAATAACATCTGCATTTTCTTCAGAGATATTATCAAATAAAAACATTTCTAAATCTAAGCCGAATGTAGGATTTAGAATTTTTTGTCCTTTTTTAGTATTAAAAATATTTCTTATAGAATTAAAAATAGCATTTTCATCGTAACTTAATTTAAAATCTACAGGATTTTTACCGGTTCCTACTGGTGTAGAAGGAACGTGACTATTAAGATCTATATCTAATTTTAAATCAGCATAAGAAAACTTACGATAGGCGTCTGTATTTTTCCTGTCTTTAAGTATGTCAAGTCTTATTGCCATGTATAATTATTTAATTTATAAGTGCTTAAAACAATAAATAATTTAAATGAGTAAGTTCAATACATTATTTGAAGAACAACTTGGTGAGTTTACTAAACCTGGTCCAGTTGCTGGAGATTATGTTAAATTAAAGGGAGATTTTAAATCGTCTGATTGGTATAAAGGGTTAGACGAGTCCCGTAAAAATTACGTACAAGAGATCATAACTTTAGTTGAACAGGGTAAATATCTTATGCTTTCTACAACTAAAAGAGAAGGTTTTGATGTGAGAAGCGCCACTCAACCTGCATCTACAGATACTACTACTTGGAGTGTTGCTGATGTGGTTGTTGAAGTTAATCCTGGTTTTTTCTCACATACATTAAGTCTTCCAGTAGAGCTTCTTGAGTTTGATATGTCTTGGGCAGAGGCAAGAGGAACTCGACCCGTACAAGGCGGTGATCAAGGAGAGGAACACGAGGCTAAGGATGTAGAAGATAAAGCAATTGATATAGGTCAGCAAACTAAAGTACCTGATGGTGACTATACATTAAGTACTGCGAATTATAATTCGTTAAAGTTGTAAATCGAGTATACAAGAATAGAAGTTGATCTCCTGATCTATACACTGACTATTCTGGTAAAAGTATTTAGAGACTGTAATTAAACAGTCTCTTTTTTTCTCTTCATTTATTTCAGCTGCGTACATATAATCAAACAAATGTTTAAATAGTTCGTCGTAGTCATTATTAAATATTGCTTCATTGTTGATTATATGTTTACGTATTAACATATATTTCTTGTTACGAATAAGGTCTAATAAGCCATCAAAAAATTCAATTGAATTAAATACAATATTTGCATCTCCGTCAGATAAACAATATTTTTGAAGTGCGTTAATGCCTTTTCGAAAATCTGGATAACAATTATTGGTAATATTAGTAAAATCTTCTTTATTAATTTTTACCTTTTCAGCTTTAACAATAGATATTAATTTAGTTATATAATCATTTTTATCATAACTAATATCAAATACTTGACATCTACTTTGTAGAGCTGGAATGATTTTATGTTTATAATTTGCTGTTAAAATGAATCTTGTTAAGTCATGATATTCTTCTATTGAATTGCGTAGCGCTTTTTGCGCATCAATAGATAATCCATCACACTCGTCAAGTATTATGACTTTAATATTTCCAAAGAGACTTTGGGTCTGAGCGAAGCTTAGAACTTTTGTTCGGATAGTATCTATACCATTTTCATCAGAAGCATTAATATAGAGATATTGACATTTAAGAATGTCCTTTACAATAATTTTAGCTAGAGAAGTTTTACCGATACCCGGTTTTCCTACAAATAAGACATTAGGTATATTTTTTTCTTCTTGTACTTTGTTGAAATAATTTCTAGTATTTTTATTTAAAACTATTTCACTTAAAGTACTTGGCCGGTACTTCTCGCACCAAATATCAGAAATCGTCATTTTTAATTACTAAACATGTATATTGGATTAGGGCGCCGGAAGTAATGTTTAGTTTGTAGTATCTTATAAGATTTAAATCCAATTTCATCAATAAGATATGTTATAAAACTACTATCTTCTTTTTCTTCATACTCTATACCAGGAGCTCTCAATCTTATTTGAAAAAATGCAATCTTACAATTGGACTGAATATTTTTGAGTAACCTAATTCCATCGTTGTTAAAAACTATAGACCTTTTATCAGTCACATTATACTTAACGCGTTTATCCTTGTATTTGGTCTCATTAACCAAATAATGGTGCATTACATTAAAACAAATACAATAATCATATGTATTTTTTTGGCTTTGTAAAAATTTAGATGCATCGGTATTAATAAAAGAAATATAATTTTTATCTAAATTATAATATTCATGTAAAAATTGAGCTAGTTCAATATAACCTATATTGGTATCGACACCTGTAACAGATATTCCTTTATTATTTAACGCAAATGTATCCCAACCAACCATACAACCTATATCAATTAATTTTTTATTTCTGTTTAATTCAATTTCAGGAAGTATAAGGTTTAATCTGTTTTCAAAAAGTTTATATTTCCTTTGCTCTGGAAGGAATCCCCACCATGGTTGATACCTGTGCGGTATTCTAGATAATAAAAAATGTGTATTATCAGAAATTGTCATCCGGTAGATCCAAACCCAGCTTCTCCTCGCTCAGTGGCATCAATTTTATCTGCTTCAGAAATTGTTGCTGTAATATGAGGATATAATACTAATTGAGCAATTCTACTACCTTCGGTTAAGGTTACATTTGCGTCGCTAAAATTATATAATTTAATTCCAAGATCACCTCTATATCCATTATCAATAATACCTAGATGTGGTTGGATGTTACGTTTAAACCCTAACCCACTTCTAGGTTCTACTCTAAACCAATATCCAGGAGTAATATATGACAACTGTAATCCAACAGGAACAACAACTGACCCGCGAGCTGGAACGACAGCATCCTCTACACTATATATGTCATATCCAGAATCACTACTATGAGCTCGTTTAGGTAATTTAGCTTTCGGGTGTGTTTTCATTACTTTGAGTTCAATCTCTTTATTACAAAATGTTACATTCGCGCTACCATCATCATTTTCACCGACGGCGAATGAGCGAAGAGAAGATAATGATTGATATTGTAATGGTTGAAAATCGTCCATACAATGAATATAGTATATAATTTAGATTTTTCAAGTAAATACTTTTATGGATGACATTGATCCAGCTGATTTAATATCACAGTTAAAAACTGTACCTAAAGCTAGTAAGCAGTTAGTACAACAATCAGAGAGATTTAATATCTCTAAGGATGAAGTTGAAGACTTTATTATACAAAAGTCTTCAAAATTAATTCAAGATTCTTTAGAGTTAATAGATAATATGAAGGAAGTGGTTCATCATATGCCTGAAGCAGAAAATGTTTCTTCTCTTGCAGAGCTTATTAAAGCATCTACCGGAGCTATAGATACATTGAATAAATTAGTAGTACAAGATAAAAAGTCTAATACAACGATAAAAGCAAAACAGCTAGATATAGATTCTAAAAAACAACTTCAAAATTCAGATCAACAACATGCATTAATGTTAAGTAGAGAAGAAGTTCTCGATCGTTTATTAAAAAAGGCAAATGTTATTGAGGTTGATAAAGTAGAAACTAAGACCTAATATCATCCATAGTAAACGTTCGCCATGAATCTTGAATTGCATTCATTAGATCATCTACTTCTTGTTCAGTATTTTCGACTGCAAGAGTATGTACAACAGGAATAGCTTCTTGCTTATTAGCTATTTTATTACACGTTAACCAATATAATACTTTATATGTCCCGCCTAATATTCTCCCTATTTCTATCATAATGTCACTATGTATTTCTCCTAAACGTTGATAATGGATATAATCAGTAACAAGATTAGTTCCATGTGCAAGGGTTGGCTGTCCATCACCACCGTAAATCACTTGCTGCATGTTACGTCCAAAAATAGCTTCAGAGCGCTTACTCAATCCTAAAATATTTTTACGAGTATCAAAATCTAATTTATCATCTATTACATTATTATAAGGAAATGGAGTGATACTAGAGCCTTGTTCATAATCAGGTGTCGGGTCAAATTCATCTGCATAGTGCATACTTCTACGTTGAGGAGTGAGATATTGAGAAAATAATAATCCAACACTTTCTGATATAGTTTGAAGTATAGTATCTTCTATATTGGGTAATCTTTGATCTAATAACTCCTTTACTTTAGGATGAGTTTTGCGATATCTATCTAACCACCATGCAACAAATTCCCCGCTACTATCTATCGCTGCTATATCAACTGGACTTGCATTTGCTAAGTTTTCCCAGAAGTCAACTTCAGCTGTTATTGGGTCATTTTTATATTTTAATGTATCATATTGTCTTGATAGATTTGAAAAGTCTACATATTGTGCGTCTAATGAATTTGGATCTAAAACATTACTGTCTACTATAGCCGGTATTCCTGTTTTAAATGGTATTGTACTCATTGATTTAACAAAGTTGCTAGATTGTTGTGAAATGCGGGACCTACACTAGTGTCAATATTTAATTTACCGCAAACTACTTTTGATTCAAATCTTCCAGGTCGTAATAAGGTTCTATTTCTTAAGATAAACCATAAGCCTGAAATATCTCTCATTTCTTCATTGAGCGGAATTCCAGTCAGTTCAATATTTACAAAGTTACTACCCTTTAAATATAAATTTCCAAGTATTGGTATGGTTAGTTTTTTAGAGTAGTTTATTAGTTTTTGCTGTAAGGCTATTCGATTTGTATACCTATTTTGACATGTCTCTAGAGTATCTGATGTTTGTTCAAAATGATTTAATATAACTTTATTAGGTTTATTTATCCCTTGGTTAGGTGTATAACTATTTTTACTTACAGTACCTTCTTCGTTTAATAATTTAAATTCTGAAGTGAGAAAGTTATATGATGATATGGAATGATCTACTATAGTATTAGATCCGAGTGATACGTTTTGTGGAATAATATTCACTCTTGAAATATGTGCTGAATTAAATGTAGTTTTTATTGATGGCTTATTACTATATGAACTTCTATTATCACCTGTTTCTATTTGTATTGCTCCTGCATAATTTTTATTAGCCGATTGTTTTAAAAGTTTATTTAAAGAATTAAGTTGATATAATCCTCTGTTTTGTGTTAATATACCCATATCATGATGAGTTTTAGAAACATATTTTGATATTAAATGTTTTAATCCTAGTATTGGTGGTTGTTGATTCTTTAACGTGTACTCTATTTTTGAAGAACTTTCATCCCAGTTTTTAAAATCAATAATTGATTCCGGATGGGATTCACGGTTGTATAATTTAACTAATAAATGTTTAATTGCATCACTAACTAAAATTTGTTTTTCATTTGTAGTTTTGTGTGCAGAATTATCTACATAATTATTAGTAGACCAGGGTAATTTTGTATACATTAATGGTCCATAGTCCATGTTTACAAAATAATAATTTAAAACTTTTTGACCTTTATTTAAACCAACTGTGATATTTTGTGTTATATAAGTTTCAGAGAGAATTGTTATTTTTTGTTGTGTAGTAGGATTACTTATTTGTTGTATGCGAATAACAATAAATTCACCACCGCTTGCTCCCATATTATAATCATGCTTTTCTAACAAAGCAGTTGTTTGAAATATATTTTGTTGATTTGTATTATTTAATTGTAATCTTCCACGCATAAAGGGAGTAAGGTATGAAGATTCAAATTGTAATTTTTTAAAATCTCTGTCATCGATAATTTTAGTTTGACCTTTATCATTTATAAAATGAATAGAGACAATATACTCTGTACTATTTGCAGTTATTGTCATTATTGTAATTGTTGTTTTATTTCAGCGAGTATTGTATTTATATATGTCGGTT
>Ga0098058_1000377_pt1 | contig 14912 bp, 12 predicted proteins | sample 19_taG_FD_75061 | JGI IMG/M metagenome (GOLD analysis project Ga0098058, IMG submission 75061) | Marine viral communities from the Subarctic Pacific Ocean - 19_ETSP_OMZ_AT15317 metaG | ecosystem: Environmental > Aquatic > Marine > Oceanic | place: Pacific Ocean | collected 2015-01-19 | reverse complement strand
ACATCAAAAAGAATTCAAACTTCCTCCTCCCTCATGACAACGCAAGCAAAATTAGAATCAAATTCAGAAACCGGAATAGCACCCACCAATCCAGAGATGGGAACCAGCGCTTACTTCGACCCTATTAGTCAAAAGCAAAAACAACCGGGATCATCCGGCTACAACCCGAGTTTGGGGCTCCCAATGAAGACTGTGGGCTCAAAAAAATCCACCCTAGAGGGTCCCACGCGTGATCAAGGCCCTGGTCTAATCCAACCGCAGAAATACTCCAGCTCCTTTGATCCAAAGTCAGCAGCCTTCTCGCTCCGCAGCTCGTTGAACCCGGCGATAGCTACTTCAGAGACTATTCTTTCAGTTATCGACGCCATAGACTTATTAACTCAAAAAATCAGAGATATGATGGGCCCAAGCGCAGAGATAGAAATACCAGATTCCTCAACAAAGCGTAGAGGAACACCCAGGAATTCGAAGGTTTCGGTAATCGAACTTGAGGACTATTTTGTTGAGCTATTTGACGCACGACTATCTACATTTCCGTCCGTGGATTATATTGGCTTCGCCAACTCACGCGGCACCAAATCCGTTCCAAATCCACCCGCCGGCACACCATACGCTGCACAGGGAGATCTTGATAGTTTAAATGCCGATAAAATGGCCCTCGACGAAAAAGAGACGACCGTGGCGGCAGTAACTGTTGGCACTTTTGAAGATAGGCTGGAAGATGAAGAAGGGATGGTGGAGGCCGCCAAATCCGCCGTCACCAGCGCACCTCTGGCCCCCGAGGATAGCCAGGAACTGACAGGGGTCCAACACACGATATTGCCGTCCCCAGCTCAGGCGCCAGTCATCCCCCAAATAACTCCGGGGATTCTTGACGCAAATGATGGGACGTATATAGTGCGCTCCATCGCAGTAGATAATTATGATGAGCCGTCGCAATATGCAGAATTTCAAAATAAAGTTGTAGCACAGTCTATTGGCCACATACCGTCGACCAATTCGACAAATCAAGGCAATTTAGGTCATCTGATGAGTGTTCTGAACGTTCAAGTCGAGCCTATCCGCACCCCTATGGCAGCGCAAGAAAATTTAACAAAAGGTCAAAATAAGATATCTTTGAATATTCCGGTATCAGATATCTTGGGCCCCGATGATTTGCAGAGTAAAAGTACAAGGCCGCCACAGGGTGCATCATGTGACCAATCGTCCACCACCGACGATGGCGCAACGGCGATGGAATTATATAAAAATGAATCCAATGCAGGACCCCTCTTTCAAGAATTGGCAAACATTATGGCCACGAACGGAAAATTTGATACATCGACTCCAAGAGCCAATGGTTCCCCTTCTCGTGGGCGCGCCGGAAGATTTATAAAAAACAGGTCAAACTCAACAAGCTCTCCCAAAGATTCGCCAAAACAAAGCCTTACTCAGGGTATGGCAGCTAACATTTCTGTTTTCGCGGGATATAAAAATGATAGTAATGGTAATTTTATGATAAAAAGACCAGTCTTTAAAACGCCCACTAAGGAAGAGTGGTCTAAAATTTTGAGGAACTTGAAAAATAAAAACAATAAATCTGATGTTCTTTTGTGTATGGTAGAGAGGAAGGACAATCCCGACACCCCATTTGGATTAAATATGGTTGAGGTAAATACCTATTTCTTAATCACAAGAAATGAGGCCTCTCTATCGGCACCTCCCGGTTCTGCACATATCGACCATCGAGGTAGCGAAACAGGTCGTGCACCTTCTAGGGAGGCAAAGAGAAGTGTAAAAGAGCCCAAGGGGGCGACGATAGAAGAAATCCCAACGCAAGCACTAAAATCAATTAGTGTTGGGTCGAGGAAAATAACTTAAGATGGAAGATAGAAGAATAACATACGTTTTAGACATTGATGATCCTTTGAGGATGGAAATAAATTCCTATTGGATAGGTGCGCACTTTGGAACATCAGTTCTGGGATCCCCGACTAAGTTAATACCTTCCTATTCAAATCCAATAATGACGGATAGCCCGACCTCCCTTTATCAGAAAAGGCAAAGGATAAAGATTATTAAAGATGCATCATTCGGTGTCTCTGCGAGATCAAATTCAGAAACCGGAATAGCAACCACCAATCCAGAGATGGGAACCAGCGTTTATTCCGACCCTATTGGTCAAAAGCAAAAACAACCGGGATCATCCGGCTACAACCAGAGTTTAGGGGCCCCCATCTCTAAAAAATTACCAGGGCTTCCGGCAGCCGACCCGCAATCCGACTTTCCAGGATATGTAGAGGCGAATTTTGTTGATTATTTTAAAAACCACACATCGGATTTCCCAATACAGGATATCGTATATGATGTGATCCCTCCAATCGTGGTAAAGGATTTTTCTACCACCACAAATCCGCTTCGGGGATCAAATGAGGTTAAGGAAGAATTTCTTATAAATTTTTTAGAAAAGAGCTATGAAGATGCAACAAGCGCACCGTCAATATCGGAGTTGTCTCTTCCTAATTTTTATAAAATAATAACAACCAATGGACCTCCTCCTGATTCCTTCTTAGATGAATACGCGAGCAATATATCACCTTCGTCGGCAGATAAATCATATGAAAATATTATAATTTCTATGGATAACTATGAAGATCTTGAAGCCCTTAACGGATACGATAAAGTATTTCCTCTAGAAATTAAATTATCCCCAAACAACTCTGTTATTTCCGGAATGACGGTCTTTTATGACGCCCTAAACAAATCCAACTTGGACGCCACACTAATAGATCTTGCCAGCCGCCAAAGTTTTGATACGAGTGCCAAAGAGAGCAAATTTTTTCAAAAAACACAGATAAGAGATGACCACGAGGAACACATTGACCCAACACATGTGCATGAAGATGACCACGAGGATGTCACAACAACCATCAGTCTGGAAACCTTAAATCTGTTGGATTGGTCGCGTGACCTTACTACGATCTTAGAAGGGTTAACAACAGAATTTGCAACAGATAATAAAATCTATTTGGGATCAGAAACATTATCCATCAATATTGCGAAAGGAAACACGTCCGCGCTACAGCAAATTCTATCGTCAGCTATTTTTCTCGGAAAAATAAAGGACATCACAAGGGACAACTTGAGATCTTTTGAGGAATTAAATACAGGTCAAAAAAGTTATTCGGAAATAGTCTTCTATAAGGTAGAGAAATACACCTCTCCGGACGCACCAACTCCAATTCAAAATATTTGGATCCCAAACATCAATCAGGTTGATCCAGTTGAATATGTTGATACCCAGGTGAAATATAATAAGCAATATTTCTACAGAGTGTTTGCTTATAGTGCTGTAGTGGGAACAAGATATTTTTACGACATGTCAACGCTAGAAACAACATTCCCGATTGCGGCGGCGGATGAGCCGTGTGTCATTTTGGCAGACACCGCAGGCCCTTCGGTACCAGAACACATCCATAAAATTGAGAATTGGAAAATTGTGGGTAATTATATAGTCGGCAATGGCGATGATAAAATAAACCGTCACCCTCACCCAGATTTGGACCCCATCATACTGGCCGGTGGCTATGATTGGGTAAAGGGCTTCACTGAAACCGTGGAGGGTTTCGGGTCATTCGACTTTGACACTGACGTCCTCTTTGACGGCGGCAAAACAGGTGATCACCACCACAAGTTCAAGGTGGATTCGAGCGGCAATGGCGTGACTCTTTGTGGAGAGCCGACAACCGAAACAAAAATAACACCAGTAGATCCCAGCCAGGAATACTTTGAAATTGATGTCATTACGGAGCCAACCATAGACCTCATCAAAACTCATTTATTTGATTTTGATGGATCAATCTTGGATGACCCTCCGATGATTCCTGATATTAATTTTATAACTTATGTGGGGGTAGACAATAAGGTGACCATCAATATGCACTCTCAAATAGGGGAATACACAAATAGTCCGGTAATTTTAAATTCAGAAGATTTTGATTTTATCGAATCCCTCCAAAATTCGCGAGGCATGTCAATAGACTCTCTCGTGACATATAAAACAGATGATGAAACTGTTGCCTTTGAGATTTATAGGATGGAAAAGGCACCAATTTCATATGAAGATTTTTCAAATAATCTCAAAAGCACGGTATCAACTCTTCAGAGTGACTCCTCTAGAGCAATTTACTCTTGGGATTCCTCATACGAAGACACAATCGTTCCCAATACGGAATATTATTATATGGTAAGGTCTGTTGACATACATAATCATAAATCTTACCCATCGCCGGTATATAAGGTGATGATTATTAATGATTCTGGGGCAATTTATCCCTTGGTCGAAATAATTGAAATGCGCCCTCCAGAAAAGCCGAAACAAAATTCTATAGAATTCAAAAAATTCTTACAAATAGTTCCATCCCTTCCACAAATACAAATTGATTATGAGGCTTCAGGCTTAATCTCCGAGACGGGCCTTTTGGTTAATAGTGTGGCAAAACATAAGCCAGACATTGTTTTGGGAACTGAGAGCCCAAGGCTTTTCGGGGACAGTGAAACCGGCCAAACTTTCAAAATTCGGCTCATTTCTAGGCATACTGGTAAAAAATTGGATTTAAACGTAACTTTTAAAGTAGAAAATGAATTGTAATTTTAATTAGTATAATACTATTTATAGAGAGAGGAGAATACTAATGGCATTTTTAGACAATAGCGGTGATATCATCTTAGACGCAGTCCTGACTGATACGGGAAGAAAGAGGTTGGCACGAGGAGACGGGTCTTTTCGAATTGTTAAATTTGCTCTAGGCGACGACGAAATAAATTATGGCACCTATGACGGCGCAGCGCCAGCAGGGGAAAAAGATTTGGAGATCATGCAGACGCCGGTCTTGGAAGCTTTTACTAACAATACTTCTTTGATGCACTCCTTTTTACAGACTTACACGAATAATCAAACCCACCTGTATTTGCCAGTTATAAAATTAAATAATCTCCAAGTGGGGACGGAATATAATACATCTTTTAACACATTTTTGGTGGCAGCTGACTCTGAAACGAGCTGCGCCTTGGGCGCCCCAACCAGCCTTCCCCTAGGCCCTAGAGCTAACTGGAATCTCGCAACGGATGGGATTTTGCTGGGAGCCGACCCCTCCCAATTGAGAACACATATCAGGCTCGATCAGGGAATAGATAATTCTCTAGTAGTGCCCTCCAATGGTCTCCCTTCTAGCGAATTCTATGAAAATCAATATTTGATTGAAATGGACTCGCGGTTTGGCCAGATTATTGATAAAAAAGGCGCAACCCTCGCGGTTCCATCGTTCATCGATGATGACCAAATAGCTTCTTACTATTTATCTAGAAATGTTAACAGCAGTTTCGTTACGGATAATTCAGAAAAGGGAGCAGAATACCAGGTGATCTCCGGTGCACGCGGGACAATTTTGGAATTCCAAATTCAAGTGAGCCCAAACCTGCAAACTAACACAAGCTTTTTTACGAGATTGGGCGGCACTTTCGATGCAGGCAACATTGGTGCAACTGGTGACAATACTATGTATTATATCGATTCGGTAGTGAGAGTTACTGGTCTCACAACAGGTTTTCAAATTGACGTTCCTGTGAGATACGTCAAGACGGTTGAGGCAGCCCAGTGCCGAGGGTAACTTGGTACACTTAAGATTTTAAAGGATAAACGATGGCCACTATTTTCAAAACATTATTAAATAATGATGTCGCAATGACAAGAACTTTGCTAAATGAAGCAATTCCAATTACCGGAACAGTAGTTTCCGGAACCTACAGCAACGATGCTAATATCAAAACCTACGTTCATGGGATGTTTGAGAGTGTTTATGATTACCCATATCTATCATCATCCGCAAACCATATTTTTGATATTTCTTATGGCTATTCATCGACCCTTTCTGCTAGTAACCCCATGAACGCAAAAAAAATAAATATTTATAATCAGATGGCCCAAATTTTGGTTGGATACGACCAGACCGGTTCAATTAGAAAATTTGATTCAGATGGAAATTGGCTCGGCGCCTCGGCTATGTCCGGTGTCATGGACGAGTGTGTTTTTCTAAATTACTCAAGACTATTAGTAAAAGATGAAATAAAGAAGCAATCCTATACTCTCACGATGCAGAGTGGATCTTCTTTTGAGACAGTGGGGGACTATGGAGCAAATACTGATTACCGTGTAAACTCACCAGCCGGCGAGTTTGGCCTACTATACACATCTTCCGCAGTCCCCTATGGAGACTCTGTTGGTCTTGTATTTTATCAAGCCGGCGTTGTCGCACTTACATCTTCGTTCTTTTCATCTTCGCAAGATTGGGCCTCGGCCTTGTCTATAACTGGCGCCGCAGATGAAGTCCGACGAATGTGGGATGATAATGATTTTCAAAACACGACAGAATTAAATTCAACTATTTACTTCTGTCGCGCCGCAAATAATGAGTATAATTATAGCTCGAATCAGACATATCTGTCTCAAAGTCAAATAATTGTCAAAAACAACAACGTTTCCCAACCTCCGTGTTCTTATATTACGACTGTCGGACTCTATTCTCCAGATAATGAACTTCTTGCGGTAGCAAAATTATCTGAACCACTCAAGAAAGATCCTGCTACCGAATTAATCTTCCGCGTTAGGCTCGATTATTAAATCGGAGGTTTAACAGATGCCTCTTAAGAAATTTGGCGCTGATGACATTTTTAATAATACCCTGAAGGCCAACCCAAAGAACCAATTTGATGTTTACGGCGGGAAAGTATACTTCCAAAATGCATCTGAGATCTCTGGCGCCTTTACTGGGAGCGTCCCTTGTATTCCAACCGGATTCAAGTCTCTCTATGAATTAAACGTCGATAGGAATCCGACTCAAACTGGCTTAATTTATCCGTTCGTGACAAAAGACGGAACATTGACAAGCTTTAGAACAATTTCTACGAACTCTTTTAATTCCGAATTCGCTTATGGAGACATGATAACTGGATCATACCCTCTTTCAGCCAGCGTCAGTAGAAATTATATTATAGGCCCGATCGGAAGAAGGAAAGTAAGTGCCCTAAAGACGACCCTAAATTCATACACTTATTGGAGTCCACATTACCAATTTAGCTCATCATATGGCGATAAAGCAACGCAGACAATAAACCTCATTTCTATTCCATCAATATTTTATGGCTCATCTATAAATAAAGAAAATGGAACCATAAGTCTGAAATATTATGTGTCAGGTACTTTAATCGCCGAACTTCAAGATGTTAATAGAAACGGAGAATTAATTCAGGTCGGCCCTTCGGGCAGCACTGGATCCGGATCTGTTGCAGGTATTGCATTGTATAACGAGGGGTTCTTGCTGTTGACGGGGAGTTGGGACCTAGAGGCCGGGGGTGTCACTCGAAATTATCTAGAAGATCCAACTTCTCTTATGCCCTCTTCCTGGTTATTTTATGGAGTCGGGATGAACGATATGTCGGGTACTGCAATTCCGCATGTGAATTATCGTATGGACTTCGAGGGAATCAATTATATTGAAACTCTGACGATGCTAGCCCACGCAGAAAAGGGCGAACTTAATCATTCAAATAATCCGACGTATGTGAGACACCAGGCCACAGCAAGTTTCTTTGAATACAATAGTCTTTCTTTCAATGAAACTAGCCAGCCCATAAAAAACATAGTAAAGAGTCCGTATTCCGATCCCGCTGCAACTTTTGAAAAAACAACTTTTATTACAAAGGTTGGCATTTATGATGAAGATAAAAACCTCATAGGAATAGCGTCGGTCTCTAAACCGGTGAAAAAAACACTTGACAGGGACTTCACTTTTAAGTTAAAATTAGACTTGCAATGATATTAGGATTAGACATAAGCACAAGCATAGTCGGAGTATGCGTCATGAACGACAACAAAATCGTCCATACGGAGTATATCGACTTGCGAAAAACCGGAAACTTCTTCGAAAAAGCTCAAAAAGTTCAAGACTCCCTCAAAGAAATAAAAAAGGAACATAATATTGAGCACATCTTTATTGAACAGGCTCTAATGTTCTTCCGACGAGGAGGTTCGACAGCAAAAACTATGTCAGTTCTCCAGAGATTCAACGGCATTATCTCTTGGCAATGCTATCAGCTCTTCGATATGGAACCAAACTATGTAACCCCCATCTCGGCAAGGTCAAAGTGTGGAATAAAGGTCGCAAGAGGCAAAAAGGCGAAGGAAGTCGTCATGGAGCATTTTATCGAAAGTCAAGAATTTGAAATAATTTATACCAGACACGGCAACGTCCAGAAATACTGTTATGATATTGCCGACGCAATTATTGTAGCTAGAGCTGGAACAAAAATAATCCTTGACACGCAGTAATTTTCATGTTATATTATTATTATGGAAGAAAAGCTCTCTATCATAACTGGCTTTCTCGGGAAATTTTACAAATCAAACAATGAGCATTTGTTTCAATGTCCGTTTTGTAAGCATCACAAAAGGAAATTCTCTGTCAACATCCATCGCGGTGTCTACAAGTGCTGGGTTTGTGATCAGAAGGGTAGAAATCTTTATCGATTGGTCCGCAAATTTGGTTCACAAAAAGACCGAGAAGCATGGAAGGCGTTTTCTGGAGACAAGGCAGACCTAAATGACTTCGAAAACCTTTTCGAGGAAGGGGATGAAGACAATTTTGAACAAATCGTTGAAATGCCTCCAAACTTTCACACCCTAACTGGAAACTGCAAATTTAAGGCACCCCTGCGGTACCTTGAGGGGCGAGACATTAGCAGAAGGGACATCCTAAAGTGGAAAATCGGCTTTTGTTCCGATGGCCCATTCAAGGGAAGGATCATAATCCCATCATTTAACGAAAACGGAGACTTAAATTATTTCATAGCAAGAACATTTACAGACGATTATAGAAGATATAAAAATCCTCCAGTCAGTCGCGATATAGTATTCAATGAATTATATGTCGATTTTGATAAGGAGGTCACAATTGTTGAAGGAGCATTTGATGCCGTCAAGGCAGATAATGCGGTTCCTATTTTGGGCTCAACAATTAGAGAAACATCTAGATTATTCAAAAAGATAATCCAGAACAATACGCCGGTTTTGTTGGCATTAGACCCAGATGCAAAATACAAAGCCAATAACATCAAAAAATTATTTTTCAAGTACGGCATTGAAGTGCGAGAATTGCAATACGATGATGAGAGGGATGTAGGCGATATGTCCAAAGAAGAAGTAAAAAAGTTAAGTCAAGAAGCTCCAGGGATTAGTGAAGAAGATACACTAATCTCTGCAATTTTTGACTTATAGGAGAGAAAGTTTGAAGTTTGCTCACATTGCGGACACGCATATCAAAAATTTGAAATATCATTATGAATATAAAATTGTATTCGAAAAATTATACGACATCTTGAGAAAAGAAAAGCCAGACTACATTGTACATTGTGGAGATATTGCCCACACAAAAACACAAATCAGTCCAGAGTTCGTGGAAATGTGCTCTGATTTCTTTAGCAGTCTTGCTGATATCGCCCCGACCTATGTTATCCTCGGAAACCACGATGGAAACTTGAAAAACAGCAGTCGTCAGGACGCCTTAACCCCCATCGCAGACGCTTTGGCGCACCCAAACCTACATTTACTTAAGAATTCCGGAGAAACGCTTCTAGGGGCGAATGTGGCCCTTAACGTACTATCTGTTTTCGACGAAGAAGGCTGGGTCGAACCATCAGATCCGAGCAAAATTAACATCGCTCTATACCACGGATCCGTATCTGGAGTAAAAACTGATACTGGCTGGGTTATGACCCACGGCGAGCATCCAATTGAAATTTTTGAAGGTCATGACTATGGCTTTCTTGGTGATATTCACAAAACAAATCAGAAATTAGATGAAGAGGGGAGGATTAGGTACTGTGGTTCAACAATTCAGCAAAATCATGGGGAAACGAATGACAAGGGGTTCTTATTGTGGGACATCCAAGATAAGGAAAGCTTTACTTGTCGGCATATTGAGCTTAAAAATCCGAGGCCTTTTGTAACGATTGAATTAACCTCCACAGGTAAGATGCCAAGGAATGCATCCAAGATTGTTCCGAAAGAGGCTAGACTACGCTTGGTTTCTAACAACAATTTGCCCATAGATGTTATGAGAAAGGCCACAGAGGTCGCTAAACGCCGGTTTAAGCCAGAAAGTATCACCTTTCTCAATCGCGCCACAGGTCAACGCGGCAACGTTCAGGGCATTACCGAAGGCCTAGAGACGGAAGATTTAAGAAATATAGGCATCCAAGAAGATCTCATTAAGGAATATCTGAAAGATTTTGAAGTAGACGACGATTTGATGAGGAGAGTCTTAGACCTTAACCTGAAATATAATAAAATTGCAGAAGAAAACGAAGAGGTGTCTAGAAATATTAATTGGCGCCTTCGCTCTATAGAGTGGGATAACCTTTTTAACTACGGTGAAGAAAACAGTATCAATTTTGATAACCTTGAGGGCATCGTCGGCATCTTCGGGAAGAACTTTTCCGGCAAATCCAGCATTATCGATTCAATTTTGTATACCATCTTTAATTCAACCTCCAAAAATGACCGCAAGAACTTAAATATCATCAATCAAAACCGGGATTTCGGAAAAGGAAGAGTTAAAATCTCTATTGGAGATTCAGACTATTATATTGATAGGTCATCAGAGAAATATACTAGAAAATTGAAGGGTCAAGTAACTCAAGAGGCAAAAACTAACGTTGATTTTAATATGTACGATCCTAATTTCGGAGACACCGAGAGCCTGAACGGACTCACGAGAAATCAAACTGATAAGAACATTCGTAAGGTTTTTGGAACGCTTGATGACTTTTTGTGCTCATCGATGGCCTCGCAATTAGATTCTCTAACTTTCATCAAGGAAGGGTCAACAAGAAGGAAAGAAATCCTCGCCAAATTTCTTGATCTAGAGTTCTTTGAACGAAAATTCAAATTATCCAAGGAAGATGCTTCTGATACGAAAGGGGCCCTCCGAAAATCAGAAGGAAGGGACTTCAATAATGAAATTCTTGAGGCAGAGGCAGACCTTGAAGGCGCAAATAACAAACTAGAAAAGAAAAAATCGTCATGTGAAAGCATAAAATTAAAAATGGCAGAGTGTAATACTCAAATCTCCGAAATTAATGAAAAGATAAAGTCAATTCCAGCAGAAATCATCGATGTTTTAAAAGTACAGCAGGATTTACTCGACAAGAAGAACCAACTGATCTCTGTTTCCGATCAAAATGAGGATTTTAAGGTAAGTAGGGACGAAGACCGCGCAACTTACCAAAGGGTTGTGGATTTCTTGGGAGATTTTGATGTAGAAGCCCTCTTCAGCAAACAAGAGCGCGCCAATGACCTTCTTGATCAAATCGCTTCGTTGGAAAATCTCCTATCTTCCGAAGAAGAAGAGCTTAAAAGGAATAAAAATAAGGAAAAACTCTTGAGCGGGATCCCTTGCGGGACATCATATCCAAAGTGCAAGTTTATCAAAGACGCATATGTGTCGAAAGCCACAATCCCATTAAACGAAAAAGAGGTTGAAAATCTCACAGAACAAATTGATGATTTAGCCGAAGACGTTCAGGAGATCAATCCCGATCAAGTCGATGATCATATCAGTAAATATAACAGCTTGGTGGACAAAAGAAATGAATTATCCAACAAAATAACAAATTATGACCTGAAAATAGAGAAAAATTCTACTTTAATTAAATCTCTTATCAAGGATATCGAAGAAATAAAGGGGAAGGTCTCGGAATATGAGCTGAATAAGGAAGTTATCGAAAACCTTGAGAATTTGACGAAGAACTTGAGAACCATCAAAATTAAATCTCAAAATTTGCAAGGGAATTTTAATAATTGTAATACATCAATGCTCTCGCTATACAAGACCGTTGGGTCTTTGGAGCAAAAGGTGGACAACTTAACGACCCAGAAGGGGGAATACTTAGATTTACAGGAAGAGTTTTCAGCATACGACCTCTACATGCGTTGTATGCACCCAAACGGGATTGCCTACGATGTTATTCGTCGCAAATTACCAGTTATCAACGAAGAGATCGCCAAGATTTTGGCCAATATCGTTGAATTTGAGGTCTTTTTTGAGGATGACGGCAAACGCCTCGATATCTTCATCAAACATCCAAGGCACGAGCCTCGCCCCCTTGAGATGGGCTCTGGCGCAGAAAAAACAATTGCTGCCATGGCTATCCGCCTGTCATTACTGAGTGTATCCTCCCTACCCAAATCTGATATTTTTATTCTTGACGAACCCGGCACGGCCCTTGACGAAGAAAACATGCAGGGGTTCATTGACATCTTGGATCTCATCAGATCATATTTCAAAACTGTTTTGTTAATTTCTCACTTAGATAGCCTAAAAGACTGTGTTGATATGCAAATTACAATTGATAAGAAAAATGGGTTTGCATTTATCCAGCAATAATACTAATTATAGTCAGTAGGGGAGAAAAATGACAATGACACAAATGGCAAAAGGCGCGATTGATAAGGTATTGGAGAAGGCAATTTCTAGAAAGTTGCTCGTCTGGGTGACTGCGACAGCCCTAATGTTCACTTCCAATATTGAAAGTGGAGATTGGCTTATTTTAAGTGCATTATATATTGGCGGACAGTCCGTAATTGATGCAATCGTTAAACTGAAGGGTGCGTAGTGATTAATGTTAACATCGGAGACTTATTTAAGTCGCTTGGTGCTTTTTTAGTCAAGAATTGGCAGGGCGTAGGTCTGATCATTATGCTTATTCTTTTTTTCGTGACTAAAAATGACTATTCTTCTTTGAGAAAATCCATGGAAGTTATGAGCACAAGCTACGAAGAACAGCTTGCAGCCCTTGAGGAACTCCACAGGAAAGAAATTGCCGCCCGCGAAGCTGCGATTATTGAATATGAGAGGGAACTTGAAGACTTGACGGACAAATATGAAGAAGCCGTCGAAGATCTCAAGAGTGTAAAAGAAGAGGACATAAAAGAGTTCATTCGCGATTTTGAAGAGCAACCAGCAGAGCTGGTTCGTGAAATTGAGGAGACTTTTGGGTTTGAATATGTGGAATAAAGCTTTTATGGCCTTCTTTTTGCTCTTTTCGAGCCAGTCATATGCTTCGGGCGGCAAATTTACGTTTATACAAGAGGAAATGCCAGCCCCGTTTACTGGAACGCTGTTCGACCCAGAGGCGACGGCACGATTGCTGGCGAATAATAAGTTTCTAAAAGAAGAATACGACTTAAAGCTTGGCTTTGAACTCGATAAACAAAAGGCTCAATATGAATTGAAAATTGATCAGTTAAATATTACAATCGATACAGAAAGGGAAAGATACGAGACGACTCTGAATCTAAAAAATACAGAAATTGAACAACTAAACAAAATTATTGCCAAAAAACCCGGTAAGAACGCCCTTCTGTGGGGAATAATCGGTGGCTTTGTTGTTGGGGTTGGGACAACCGTTGGGATTATTTATGCGGTGAACAAATGAAAAAAGATTTAAATGAGATTGCCAAATATGAAGTCGCTATTTCCAAGAAATACGGTAAAGAGGCGATACAACATCCGAAGTCCGATTGGAGCGACGAAAAAGAGAAAGAATACCAGCAACAAATTCGAGAATTATACCAAAAAGAAGTAGAATATCGAGAAAAGAACGAAAAAGTAGAAGTTGATGGCATTTTAATAAGTAAAAAACTATTTAGTAGAGATGAGGATCGAGTTTGTCCGGTTTGTTCTTCTTATTCTTTTGAATTGCGAGACAATGTTTACATGACAAAATTTGATTGCTGTTTTAAATGCTATATACAATGGGTCGAAGGCAGAGAAAATCGCTGGAAAGCAGGCTGGCGCCCAGAAAAAAAGGAAATTAAACAATGGCTACAACATTAGAAATAATTACAGGAATTAATCAGGCAGCAGCAAATGCTTATGATGGCTCTCACGACGAGCGCTTCGTCGCTGGAGACACTAAAAGTGCGGGCCTAAGTCGCGAGGAAGGTTGTCCAATCGTTGATAGTCGAGTTTCCGACGGCTTTGGAGTTAAAATTGTTGGAGATATGCTCCAAATCAACTACGAATCAAATGTTTCTCTGTCATCTGTTTATGCAGTTGGCTTTGAAGAAGAGTGTGAGCGCAAACTCCAGCAGATTGCAGATTTTTTGAAGAAGGAATATAAGGCCATTACTGGAAAATCACTCTCAATCACGCCACAGGGCGAAGCACAGTGTCTTGTTCAGAACACATCTAGAGTCAGAACGTTTGTGACAGCACACAAGATGTACAAGATTGGCGGAATGAAGCAGGTTACCACCCTCGGTGAAGCAGTGACCGACTCAATGGCCGTCAATTATCACAAATTTTTAAAAGAAGGCGGATTCGCCAAAAAGAAAGTTGATGAGGTTTTCGGCAGCGTGACCCCAACGTCCTCCGGAAGAGGAAGGCAGCCTAGGCGCTTTGATTCTGACTCTGAATATGAAGATTCTTCTGCAATTTCTATTCCTCCTGGAAATCTTGCAATCTCATCGAAAGATATGGCCCAACTGGAGGCAGTCTTGGGAGACCGATTTTTTGAAAATCCCATTGCACAGAAATTCATGTCATATGAGGATTCAGAGCTTGCGGCCCTAGAGGGGAGAAAGGTCACCGGCGCCATTACCAACTCAGAGGGTGGAAAAACCCGAGTAAACTTAACCATTTATGGTGGCCCAGAAGACATTCAGGAGTTTTTTGACTTCTTGAGAGCATAGCAATGTCATACACACTCTCCAAAAAGGAAATAGTAGCTGAAATACTAAAGTGTGGAAAAGATCCGATCTACTTCGTAAATAATTACGCAAGAATCTCACACCCGATCAAAGGTCTTATTCCATT
>Ga0098058_1000376_pt1 | contig 14914 bp, 19 predicted proteins | sample 19_taG_FD_75061 | JGI IMG/M metagenome (GOLD analysis project Ga0098058, IMG submission 75061) | Marine viral communities from the Subarctic Pacific Ocean - 19_ETSP_OMZ_AT15317 metaG | ecosystem: Environmental > Aquatic > Marine > Oceanic | place: Pacific Ocean | collected 2015-01-19 | reverse complement strand
AGCTACTGCATTAAGTATATCAGCATCAGTATCTACTGGCTTACTTAGAGTAGCCATCTTATCTAAAAAATAGCCTTCTATACTAAAGCCTTTTACCTTTTTAGCCAGTATATCATTCCATACTTTATCATTATCTACCTTCATAGATAGCACCCAGCTGCCTTTAGGTAAATTTAACCCGTATAAATTACTTTTATCCATCTTCTCATCTACTACTATCCAGCTCTCTACAGCAGTAATATCCTCTACTCCTTCTTTATGCTCATAAGTTGTAGCACTCTGATTATTACTTTTTAAATAAAGCTCACTAGCCTCCTTAATAGTGCTCTCAGAGAAGTAAACTTGATACTCTTTACCCTCTGCATCTCTCCTATAAATCAATTTATTAGGTATTAAAGCAGCTCCTATTATTAGTCTTTTATGCTCATCTAGTTTAGCTAAAGATAATTTATTTTTATCCTTACTCATAAAAATCCAGTTACTCTCTATAGCTGGGAACTCTACTAGGCTAACTGCATCAATAGCTAATTCTTTATTATCCTCATCAATTATTAATTCTACTATATCCATACTATTTTATATTAAATATATTTAAGTTAATTATATACTACTTCTCCTCCTAATTTTACTAAGCCTATCCTGGCTCGAGGTCATCTCATCAGTAAGGACAAAAGCCTTTAGAGGCTCATTACTAAAGCCATTAAATCCAGCTCCTTCTCCTGGAGTAGTAGCTCCTCCTCTTGCAAAGGCTACTCCTCCTCCAGCTACATTCATTCCAGATAAAGCACCTCTAAACATTTTAGCACTTTTAGCATTAATAACTACCTCTCCTTTAGATAGTCTAGCATTTACACTATCAGAAGTACCAGAGCCATATCCTCCTACTACTCCTCCTCTAGCCATTTTAGGAATTTCTGTAGCATTAATAGCATCAATCTGAGTTTGTCCTTGTCTTAAAGCTAAACCAGCAGCTATAATACCCATAGCAGTACCAACAATAGGTATTCCAGCCATAGAGCTAAAAGCAGCTTGAGCAGCTACAAAAGAGTTAATTCTAGCCTCTGCTGACTTCATGGATTTCCATTTTTCTGTGCCTTCTGTTTCTAAATCAGCTAAACCTCCAAATAAACTAGCAGCAGCTCCTAAATCTCCTACTCCTAATTTTCTCTCAGCATCAGAAGTAGCTTTATTCTGAGCTTGCTTTTTAGAGTTATATTTTTTATTAATTTCTGCCTTCATAGCCTCAGAATTTTCAGCCTCTTCTACACTCTTTAACTCCTTATTTCTCTGTATCTCTATCTCTGCTAAAGCTCTCTCATTTAAGTCCTCTATTAATAGTAGTGTATTTTGCTGCTGTAAATCATAAAGCTTAGTAGCCTCTGCCTCTCTCTCTAGTGCATCTTTATCTCTATATTTCTTTTTTATTCTCTCCTTATCTATAGTAAATTTAGTTTCTAAAGCTCCGATTAATTTATCAGTTTCCATCTGTAGCTTTAACAAGGCATCTCCTTTAGCTTTAGTATTCTTTAAGATAAACTCTGCCTCTTTTACTGCCCTCTCTTTTGCAGTAAATAATTTAGCTATTTCTAATTCTTTTTTACTCTCTAAACTATCATAATAAGCCTGCTGCTCTAAAGCTGTTCTCTGATTAATTACCTTAGTAGTAGTCTTAGCCACCTCCTGTATAGCTTTTATTTCCTCTTGCTCTCTGGCTTTTTGCTTAGCTCTTGCCTCTGTTCTTAAAGTTTCTACAGCTACTCCTAATTTTTTTCTAATTTTAAAAGAGCGCGTTTGCATATTTATCAGCTTAATCTCCTCCTCTGCTAGTGCATCTAAATCCTCAGCTAAACTCTCTCCTAAAGCTACCTCTTGCCTCTTTGCCTCTGTTTTTCTTTTTTGTAAATCTAGTGCTTTCTGTGTAGTTTGTAGTTCTAACTCATTAGCTCTTTGTAGTGCTGCTACTCTCTCTTCTAAAGTTTTACTCTCATCTTCAGCTATTAACTGAGCCTCTGCTATCTCTTGATTAGTTTGAGCTCTCTCTTTATTAAATTCTCTCTCAGTATCTGCTATCTCCTGGAATATTCTCTTAAGCTCTATAGCTGCTCTTACCTCTTCATTTATCTCATCAGTTACAGACTTTACTCCATCAGCCATCTTAGTATGCAAATCATCTACTCCAGTAGCTACTTGTACCATACTCTCTGCATAATCTCCTAGTCCTTCTTTTAACGCATCAAAATCTAAAGTAAATACAGCTTTTAATATTTTACCAGTAGCTTTAAACATATCTACCAGCCCAGTAAATCTATTCACTACATTTGTCTTTATTGCTTGCCATAAATCAGCTATAGCTTTCTTAGGATTACTAAAAGCATCTACAATAATACCACCTAAAGCGCTTATTCTATCAGTAATAACCGATACAACAGCTCCGAAACCAGCCAGAGCCCTCTCTAGCATCTCAGCTCCTTTTTTAGTGCTAGTAAAGTAAGATATTAAAGAGCCTATAATAACTAAAAAAGCACCTATTCCAGTACTAATTAATCCAGCTCTAATAGAGCCAAATAAAAGCTTACTCATTACCTTCACTTTAAGCATAGCTCCTCTTACCATGTTCATAGCACCTCCTAATAAAGTAGTTTGCGCTGTAGCTCCTTTAGTTTCAGAGCTTAGCTTATTCATATCTTTACTAGCTCCTTTAGTTTCAGCTACTACCTTTAAAATAACCTTTTCAGCCATTGTCTTTTATCTTTTAATTTATAACTATTTAACTCTGCTTGGTCAATATTATTTATCACTAATTTTATATAATTAGCATTAAGTATAATATCATTTTTTATACTGATAAATCTACTCCAGTTTTTACCTCTTTTATATTCCATTTTACTATCCATTTTAAATCAGTATCACTTGCACCCTCTACCTCTAAATATAAATATTCTCCAGCAGTTTTAGCCTCAATACTCCAGCCAGATATAGTACCATTACTAACTTTGGCTACATTTGTTCTAGCTATAGTAAGCGTGCCTCCTATATTTACTACTACTCCCTCCTCTACCCATTTTCTAAAATCTCCTCTATCTCCAGAGCTAGTACCTCCTACTCTTACAGCTAGAGCATCAGCATTAAAAGATAGTATAGTATTCTCTGGTACTTTAATCATAGTAGCATCATCATTATTTAGATAAGATATAGTAGCTGTATCATCAGTAGTATCAGCAGCAGCTATAACCTCTATAGTCTGCCTACTATCATCAGAGCTTAATACTTTAGAATTATTATAATCAGCTACTCCTTTAGTACCAGATAAAATAGTATTAGATATATTAGGGCTTATCCTATTAGTATCTCCTACTATTAAATTATTATAATTAAAACCTTCTAGCAAATTATTTACTCCAGTTATTGTATTATTTTGAGAATGTAATATAGCTCTATTACTACTATTTGTATAATTATTATCTTCTACTTCTGATAAAAAAGAGGTATCAGTTTGTATTAATAAGCATTTACTACCATTCCATTTAAAGTTATAAGCTTTACACTCCTCAGCTGTAGGAGTAGCCTCTGATAACTCTCCTCTCTCATCATACTCCTCAAAAATAACTAATCCTAAGCTAGTTATCTCTCTGGGCTTTACATTATATCCTATTTTAAACTCCATTTATAAATCCTTTATAGTTATTAACTCTACTTTACTCATAGCTCCAGCTTTATAGTCTATCTTTTTAACTCTAAATTTTTTATTTTTAATTAAAATAATATCATTAAATCTAAATTCTGATAAATCTGTAGCTGTTAATCTTACTTTTAACTCTACTATCCTAGTATCTTTATGATGGAGCTCATCTATATACTTACTCCAGTAAACATTATACAGAGTATTTAAAACAGGTATAGAGCTATACTGCTCTTGCATAGAGTTAAATCTATAGCTACTAGCTGTACTTGTGATAGGGAATTGATTAACAGCAGAAAATAATAGATATTCTGTTTCCCATGAAAACCCATCTGGGTAGCCAGCAGCTTCATTATAAAAACCAGAAGGTAAAACTCTAACTCCATTATCATATAATATTCTGAGGTTATTTTCCCAAGCATCATCTACAGGCTCATTAACTATTTGAGGTAATATAGTATCATAATTAATATATTTTACATAAGTATCAGAAAATACTCCTACTTCTATCTCCTCTTTATCTTTATCTGCTATCTCTATATTAGAGTTAAAATTATATCCATATCTCCAATCACTAGGATTACTATGATTAGAGGTTATCCAATCATCACTATCCTCAGATAATTTAAAGCTTATCTCTCTGGCTAAGCCATCAATAGGTATGTATTTAATCTCAGTATCATCTACTTTACTAGTCCAGTCTAGTAAATTACCAGTATCTACCCAGTCTTTATAAGGAGTAATAGTTAGCTTAGTAGGATTATTATCATCTTGTAAAATAACTAAATTAAACATATCTACAATACCTTTAAAAAATTCCCATTGATTAACATCTCCTTTATATGTTAAAAGAATGTCATTAATATTAACACTAAGAGATGAAGATATACCAAAAGCCGCGTAATTATTCCCAGTACTATCTATCTGACAGGTACCAGAGTTAGCTTTTAATTTCCATTCTATAGTATCTCCAGCATCTACTTTTAACTGGAAAGTATTACTATAATCATAAGTAGCACCATTAACCAGAGTATAAGGAAATGCTCCATTATACGCGCTATTAGAAGTATTACTACAGTGTAGCTCTAACCTCATATTACCCCCAGAAACCATATCTAAATTTATACCACATTCTACATATCCATCATTTGTAGCAGTAAATACATCAGTAGATAAATCGTAATAATCAGATAAAGGAGGAGTAGTAGTAGCTGCTGTAGTAAAGTTAATATTACTGAAAGTAGTACTATAAGTACCTTGCCCATCTTTAGCTGTACAATGAACATAACCAGCAACAGAGCCACTATTAAAATCTACATATAACTTATTAAAATCTACACTATTTAAAAAAGTAGAGCTAAAAGAATATCCAGCATCTCTAAAAATATTCTCAGTTAAATATAAAGCATTTAAAAAAGGCTTAAAATTAATAGCTCTATCCATATAAAATAAAGTATTAGCTGCATTAATATATCCAAAATTTACTAAAGGATATTTTAATACATCTGTAGTGCTACCAGAGCCAGCAAAACTATCAGAAGGTAAAGCACTATCTAAATCTAATATACCAGTCCAGCTATTTTTAATATTATCTTTATCGTAAGTATGATTAAGCTCAGATAAATCTAAATCTCTAAATATCTTCTCACTTAAAGTATCTTTTAAATTAGTAGCCTCAGAAAATAAAGTTATTTCATAGCTAATCTCATCTCCTTTATTTACTATCTCATTAAGCTGCAAATAGCCAGAGAATATATCTATACTATCCTCCTTAACTATTATCTTAGTTTTTAAGTGAGTATTAAAATTACTATCAGAAGTAATATCGTAAATATGATTAAAAAATAAATTGTTATTTTTAGTACCTGGTATCTCAAAGCTCTTACTATAGCTACTAGCCTTCTCAGCTACATTAGTAAAATCATCTACATTTAATACTAAAGGTATAGGCTCATCTTTATATAAGTCTAGTATTACCTCTCCAGTAGGATAAGATAAAGGCTCTGTAGTGCTCTGAGGATATGCTATTAGCAGTGTATTCATTAGGCTCTCTGTACTCTTTTATTAATACTATACTCTATATCTAACTCATATTGAGCCACTTTATCATTAGCTCTAGTATATTTATCATAATTTGTAGAAGTTACTACTACTGGAGTTAAATAATTACCATACTCAGCTCCATTAGTACCAGCATCATTACTATCATAATCTCCTAATATATAAACCTCTGGAGATATAAATAATTGCTCTATCCAAGCTACCTCATCATCATTAGTAAACCAGTCAGAATTAAGGCTTATAGTTTCAGTAGCTGTAGTATTTAACACTCCTCTGCCTCTATCAAAGCCATTTTTACTAAAGGTATCTCCATTCCAATTACCCTTAATTTTACTATACTCAGCTCTAGTAATATTAGTACTTCTAGTATTCTTTTTAGTAAAAGTATAATAATCCCATACTCCATATTTATTTAGCCAAGTTAATCTTATTTTTTCAAAGCCTTTACAATCTGTATTTCTTTTATAATAATGGTAAGTTTTACTCTTCATGCCTAATCCAGTCCTAAATAAAATCTCATAATGAGCCCAGTTAGATGGTATAGTAACTCCAGCTCCTAGCATATTAGCAGTACCTACACCAACAAATTGTATTTTTTTATTAGCATCTACTAAAGCACCATCACTAGAGCCATCATACCCTCCATTAGCAGTAGTTACATCTGTAGTAATTACGCTAATTAAATTATTATCAGCATCTTTAAAAGTTACTTGCATTCTATCTAAAACACTAACACCTGTAGAATACCAGCCATTTAAGTAAGCTAAAGTAGAGTATTCATTATCTCCTATATATTGCCTATCAGCTAAGGCATCAGTTAGGCAGTTAGATACACTTGTATTTAGTGTAAATATTCTATTATTCCAATCTGATACATTTATACCATACTCTCCAGATACTAGCCTTTGCTCATTATTATAAGATACTGCGTTCCAAAAGAAGTAGTTAGAGCTAGTTAATATATTAGGATATTCAGTAGGAGCATCTGTAGCATTAGCACTATATTCCTCGCCCCATCTAATAGTTAGCCTTTTAGCAGTATCTGTAGCTAAACTAAACTCATCTATTAAGTGTATAGGGTGCTGAGAGGCAGCGGCAAAGTCTGTACCTTTAAAAGAGCTAGCAATACCGCTACCTCTATGCCCTAAATTATCAGAGCTTACATACTGCTCTAGTATTTTACTAATATCTATAATACCATTACCAGTACTATTAGGAGAGAATTTAAGCCTAATACTTAAAGCAGAAGGAGTACCTGTATCTATCCATAAATCTGCTATATACTTAAATTTATAATTACCAGAATAGTTAGTACTACTGATAGTAAATATCCAATCAGTACCAGCTGGCATCTCTTTATATGCTACATCTTGCTCTAGTGTTATTGCCATCTTATTTTATATTATCTTTTAGTGTTATCTTCATAAATTTTGCTACATCTTTAGCGTAAGCCTTTATTAAATCCTTATTTATTCTTTTATAGTGCATCTTAAAAGCATCTCTAAAAAACCAAGTAGGCTCTACTCCAAAAGCTCCTATATGCTTAGCTATTGCAAAGGCAGCAGAGTTTATATTAGTATCAGTTTTACTTTTAAATCTACCAGTTTTAGTATCTCTAATCTTAATAGGCTTTATCTTAATCCATTTAGCTATAGCACTAGGAGGAGGCATCTTACCAGGTTTCCTACCTTCCTCTACATACTTAAAATAATCAGCAGCCTCAAAGCCTAATTCTAAAGCACCAGAAGGATATACTTTTAATTTATAATCTAAGCTATTACTTAAATTAGCCTCCTTAGTGTTTTTCTTCCTTCTATCTAAATAGAATTTAGCTCTATGTATTACCTTATCAGCAAACTTCTTAAATTCTAACTCTGTATTTTTAATACTAAATTTAGTAGCCATAATTAATTAAAAAAATCTGTATTAATATATATCATTCTTATTATATGCTCTTTGCTATGCTCTTTTTATTTTTACTACCTTCATACCTTACTCATTATTAATAGCTTACAAACTTCTCAGCTATGCTCTTTTACTATGCTCTTTTTTTATCCATCTAAGCAGCTAACATTACCGTCATCTACAAACTCCCTAGTAAGCTCATTATAAGAATAATTAAAGCTATTACAAGCATTATAAGTGTAAGGTATAGTTATATTAAAATTACAATTCCAGCCAGATACTACATTATCAAACCTCTCAGTAAAAGGCTCTAAGCTAAAGCTGTTATCCTCTTGTAGATAATCATAATCTCCTCTAAATTTACCTCCATTTTTAAACTCAGATATTATCTCTGTTAATATAATTAGAGTATCACTTAGCACCTCTTGCTCATTACTCTCATCTGGCTCTACTAAATCCATAGCCAGTATATTAAAATTAAAAGTTAAAGTACCAGTATCAGCATTAACTGAAGTAGGCACTATATGTACTAAAGGATATTTAACAGCACCAGAAGTATCTATATTATCTATATCTCCAGAGCTTACTGAGTGAACCAATCCATGAGATAAACTAATACACTTTAAAGTATTAATTACATTATTATAAGTCTTATTCATATTTATATTGTTTTTCTATTTCTCTCCTCCTCCAGCTCTACCTCTTTAGTATAGCTTAGCCAGTTTAGGCAAGTAGTTAATTTTTCTTTTACTACCTCATTCATTTTAATCATATCTCCAGCTGCTATCTTATGTATCAATATATACCAGCCATATTTACTTCCTAAAGTATCTCCTGGAGTTTGCTCCCATTCCTCTCCATCAGCTCTTTGTTCTCCTTCTCCAAAGATAATAGCATAGTCTTTATAAGTTTGCTCCCTATGTCGCAAAAAAAAACCATAGCACCATAAATAGTATCTATACTTAATCCTCTTTTAAATAGCTCTCTTCTATTCTTTATCTCATCTAAGCTATAAGGCTCTATCTTATACTTATCTCCTTCTCTCTTTATAACTCCTCTGTAGAGTACTGCCATTATTTTATCTAAGTTATTCCAAGCATCTTGTATATAATTATCTAAGTCTACAAACTCTCCTAAACTCAGCTCATCAAAATCTGGAATAAATCCAAATTCTAAACCTTCTACTTCTATCATTCTCTTTAACTCAGTATTAGGCATAGATGCAGTTAGTACTGATAGCTCGCCATAAGCCATCTTAAGCTGTTTTAAAGGCACTTTACTAAGTGTCTTAACATCTATACCAACTAAAGCATTTAAAGTCTTTATAATGTCCTCTATATCATTATTACTATCCTTCTCTAAAGCTAGCATAAGCTTACTATACTGCTCTAAACTTACCTCACTCCAGCTAGTAGGTAGCTCATACTTAACTCCTACTCCATCAATACTTAATTCTAGTACTCTCATTTATTATAAATATAATTAGTGTAATACAAATTTATTATTATCTTTGCTGCTCATAATATAGGTTAGTTAGTTTGTTTGTTAAGATTAGAGCTGGAGTTATTCTGGCTCTTTTCTTTTTACCTTACTGCATACTTACCTCTACTTAATCCTAGCTCATAATAGCAGCGCATCATTAAAGCATCTGAGTAATCTGGGGAGCGCCCTATTAAATCCTTTATCTTATCCTTACTCATTATAGCTAGCTTAGTATCTTTATCCATATTAACTCTCCTTACTTGCTCTAGCTCCTGTATTAATAACTCCTTTAACTTAATATCATTAGTACTAAATCCTATCTGCCCTCTATTAATTAAATCAGCTAATTTATAATAGCATTGAGTTTTAAGGTTAGCATAATTCTCTCCTCTAATAGCTTTACTATTATTTACAAATCCTTTACATCTGAGTATATCTTTAGCTCCTCCTCCTACTCCGTCCTCATCTACTATAATATTACTAAGCTTAACTCCTTCTCTTTGCTGTATCTCTTTAATCTTATTAGCTACATCTACCATACTACTCATATCTAATACTACTACATCAGCTACTTGTAATCCATTCCATAAATATATAGCAGTCTTATCCTTACCAAATCTAGCTATATCAGCAGTAATATACTTAGCACCAGTAGGCACTACATTACTAAACATATTTATTATAGCATCATACTCTATTAAAGCATCTTTACTATCATCATATTCCCAATCTCCTCTAAGTAGCCTAGCCTTACTTATCTCATCTAGCTTATTTAATTGAGCTGTATAGTGCTTACTGATATGCTTATTATCTGATACTAGAGCCTGGATAAACTTCTTATGCTGAGGTAGCGTATTATCTCTACTCTCTTTATAAACATTATATACCCAGCCTTTAGCTGGATTACAGCTCATATATAACTTAGGTATTAGATTATACTCATCTAGCTTATATCTTAGCCTAGAGCTTAGTACATTCTTAGCCTTCTCTGTTATCTGATTAGCCTCATCTATACAGGCGTAAGTTAGCTCTAAACTTCCTAGACTATCAAAGTTAGCATCTGAAGGATATAAGAATAAATCCTTTAATAGTATCTCACTATCATTATAAAACTTTATTATATTACTCTGAGCATTGTAAGTATAATGCTCTCCAGCCTTTATATTCCACTGGCTACATACATCAAAGAATGTATTTAGAGTAGTCTTTTTAAGAGCATCTAATTTACTCCTACCTATTAAGCCTCTTACTCCTGGATATTTTAAGCTAGTAATAATAGCATAAGCTACCAGTAAATAACTCTTACCTCCTCCAGCTGCTCCTCCATATAGTAGCTCTGTAGTAGTATTATCAAACATATACTTAAGAGCTTGCTTTTGCTTAGAGGTTAAATCTGGATTTATATCTATCACTCAGATAAATCAATATTAATATTAATCTTCTCTCCTTTAGAAGTTATATCAGTTTCACTCCTCTCTATATATCCTCTACTCTTTGCTCTAGTCTTTAAGTAGAATAATATAGCTACTGGGCTATCCTCATTAATTAACTTCTGTAGCTTACTCTCAGCATTATCTATTAAGCTCTCCTGTATCTCATCTACAATAACTTTAAAGCTCTCATCTTCTAGCCAGTTATAAAAAGTCCTCCTAGTCATTTTAAAAGCTCTACAAGTGCTAGATACATTACCAGCATTTTTAGCTAGCAGCGTTAAAAATTTATCCTTATCTCTCATCTTTTTTATAGTTGTATAATTAGTATAATCTTTATCTACTAATAAATATAATTAACTAACTAATATTTAATACTATATCTTACTCCTATAATTTAAAGTAGCCTTAGCTAGTTTATCATTAGGCTTATCCTTTATATTATTTAACTTATCTATCTCAAAATTAAGATGATTAATAGCCTTCTTAATATCATCTATCTCCTTATCTATCTGGCTTAGGCTATTGCTACTTTTAACTCCAGCTCTGAGTAAATAGCTTACTGCTACTCCACTATTGTAAGATAGGTTATAATCTTCTACTACTTTTCTGGCCTCATAGCCATATACTGAGCCTATATAATAATTAGGTATTTTACTCATCTTTTAATCTATTAATATTATCTATTAAATCTCTATTACTTTTAATAGCTATTTTATTTTCTATTATTGTATTAATAAGTACTGCTATTATAAGCACTACTACTACTATTGATATTGTTAGCATCTCGCTTTATATTTAATTAATTTATCTATTATCTCAGTATCAGTATATACCTTCCTAGCACCTTTATAAGTTTCTGGATTATATAGGCTTTTTACTTCTATTATCTCATCTTTAGAATTGAAGTAGAGTACCCAGCCTCTACCCACACCAGAGCTATCTACAGCATTTAAAGTCTTTTTAATTGTATTTATCATAGCTCTAAATCTTTATCTACATCAGCAGCAAAATAAAAGCCTATTATAAGTATAAATAATAAGGCTATAAGTGTATTAAGTATTATCATAGTATTTATTATATAAATTCATTATTCCATTATATACATCAGATAAGCAAGCTCCACAGCTAGTACTTAATTTGTACTTTTTATTACCTACTTTATTCCAAAAAGCTACAGCTCTCTGTTTCATATTTTTAGAAGATGCTCTACCAGAGCTAATATCATTCCATATAATAGCTACCTCATCTATCTCCTCTTTAGTTAGCTCTCTCATTTAGTCCATTTATTTAAAGGGCAGAGCTCTGTACTCCATTTAGCCTTAAGCTCAATAGGGCAGCCACACTCTAAGCAGTCATCAGTTTGTACTTCATACTTATCACAAGCTAAGCAAGTTAATACTCTACTACTATAAACCTCCTTAGAGCTCTTTATAAAGCCTCCAGCTGCAAACTTAGCAGCAGCTAAAGTAAAATTACTCAGTTTCTTTAATTTGCCTGGCTTTTTCATCTATATTATCTTTTATGTATTCTTTAACTCTCTTAATAGTATGAAAGATACTAGTACGACTTATACCAGTCTGCTCAGCTAGTGTATCTAGTGTATATCCTCCTTTATAATAGGTAGTAAACAACTCTCTATCATACCAGTATAAATCCTTTAATAAATCATCTATAGCATCTAGCCTAATATGAGTAGTACTTCTCTCTACTGAGTAAGTATCTGGAGAGCTATCAGAGGTAGTATTACCATCTACCCTCTCATAATACTTATTATATTTATAGTAATATCTACTAGTCTTACTCTTAATATTAAGGTTTATAATCCTTATTACATACCATAATAAGCCTCCTTTATCATATATATCCTGTAAAGTTTCTTTAGGCATTTTTAATACTGCCTCCATAGTCATCTGTACTACATCATCAGCCTTATGCTCATCATTACATATATTAAGGGCTACCTCTTTAAATTTAGGATAGCTCTCTGATATAGCTGTATATACATCTACTTTACTCATCATCTGGCTTTACTATATTAAGAGCCATTAAGCAGTCAGATGCAGCTTTAAATACTTCAGAGTAATATATATTACATAGCTCAGAGTTATTACTATTTCTTAATCCAGCTATAAATCCTCCTACAGCATAAGTTAAATTAGTAGGTATTACTCTTATCCACTCATAAAAAAACTCATCTCTCTCCTCTCCAAAGCTATTAGAATAATCTACTACTACTTTACATATATCATCTAGTAAAAGGTAAGCCTCTTTAGTAGGAGCTAAGCTATCTATAGCAGCATCTAGCCTCTCATAATATCTAAACATTATAACCTTATGCTCCTCAGATAAATATAAAGTATCATTCTCTATTTTAGAAAGGTAAATCAGTTTCTTCATTCTTAGTACTATCATTATTATTATTAGGTTTTACATATACATCAGATAAGGCTGCTGAGAAGAATTTACCACTAGCTCCCTCTTTTACCCAGAGAGCTATCTGCTGCTCAGTACCATCTTTTAATAATATCTTACCTTTGTAGTCTGGCTGATTATCAGCAGTCTTATAATCATTCTTAAAGATACTGCCAAATCCAGGCTTTTGCTTAAATTCTGCCATTTTATTATTTTTTAAATTATTATTACGACAAATATACCTACTACCTACCTTAATTAAGTCTAATTTATCAACTAATATTAACAGATTATCCTTACTCATCTGTTAATACTACTATACTTCCTTCCTCACTCCAGTACTTCTCAGCTGTTAAGCTCCATACATAGCTATCCTCATCTAATAGAGCATCTAAAAAGGCTTTAGCTAGATTATCTATATCTGGCTTAGCTTTATGAGGTTTACCTAGCATTAAAGCTCTCTTCTTTTTACTCCAGCTTTTAGCCATAGGAATATAAAATATTAAGCTAACTTTATCTCCTGGAGTATATTCTAACTTATGAGCCTGGAGCTCTAACTCTTTACAAAAAGCCCAGTACTTAAGTACAATAGGGCGTTTTTTCCATCTATCAGCTCTAGTCATTCTAGGCTTAGGACAGGGTTTTATATTAAATTCTAATCTCATATATTAAAAAGGCTTAAAATCTTCATTAGTAAAGCTAGAGGTAGCTCCTCTAAAGTCTAGGATAGCAGTACCTAAACTACCAGCTCTATTTTTAGCTACTATTATCTCTGTAGTAGTATCATTATTTTTAGAATAATATCCATCTCTATAAATAAATATTACTTTATTAGCATCTTGCTCTATAGCTCCACTCTCTCGTAAATCGGATAACATAGGGCGTTTATTGCCTCTACTCTCTACTGCTCTACTAAGCTGGCTTAAGCAAATAATAGGTATATCTAACTCCTTAGCTAGTGCTTTTAATTGCCTACTTATAAAGCTTATCTGCTGCTCTCTATTTTGCTGCTTATTAGTTTTATCTCCTCCAGATAATAGCTGTATATAATCTATTATAATCATATCTACCTTAGTTTTATGATTAAGTTTTTTAGCTACATTCTTTATACCAAATAGCTCAGAAGTTTCAGCATCTACATTAAGTAAGCCAGAGTTTACTATATCAGCAGTATCATTATATACTCCTTTATACTCCTCATCTGTTAGCTTGCCTCTATGTATTCTATCTCCTTCTATACCAGATAGATTAGATACTAGCTTTAATCCTAGCTCAGTAGCAGTCATCTCTACAGAGTACATCAGTACTCTCTTCTGCTGTTTTACAGCCTCTAGCATAAAGTTAAGAGCTAAAGTAGTCTTACCCATTCCAGGCCTAGCAGCTAGTATTATTAACTCTCCTTTACCAAATCCATTAGTAAGCCTATCTAAGTCATTAAATCCAGTAGATATACCAGTACAGCCTCCTTTATTCTGGCTAGCCTCCTCAATAGCAGTAAAAGTATCTTTAAATAGAGTGGTAGTATTTACTATAGTTTCTTTAGGTGCAGCTCCTACCTTATCTAAGTAGCTACTAACCTCAGCAGTTAAATCAAAAATATCAGTATCTAAGTTAGCAGCCTTCTGCATTTTAGATATACCAGTAAGCATATCTCTCCTCATCTCTAATTCCTTTAATACTCTACAATAATCTGGTAATACCATCTCATCAGCAAACTCTCCAGCTATCTCAGATATATATATTAAATCTACTTTACCTTTAAGCTCAGCAGCTACTAGGCTCATATCAGGAATTTTACTAGCATTATATAAATCTATACAAGTTACATATATAAGCCTATTCTCATTAGTATAAAAGCTGCTAGGCTGTAGTACTGAGGCTATAGTGTGTATAGCATCTGTAGTATTCATTAAAGCAGATAGTACCTTACTCTCTAAATTCT